>JACCDV010996461.1_pt1 | contig 19984 bp, 18 predicted proteins | sample 7446131 | NCBI WGS metagenome assembly JACCDV01 (sample SAMN15323448, study PRJNA562643) | freshwater metagenome | isolation source: river surface water | place: USA:Blue River Watershed | collected 2017-08-17 | reverse complement strand
GATACATTGTTTTATTAAAAGCGGCCAACCCACAAGCATTTTGTGGCGGTACGGGATTATCTATTATTTTTGCTACCCTTTTAGGGATGGTCCCGTAGTTCAATGGATAGAATAGAAGTTTCCTAAAGGTTCCAGTATTGTTAAGACGAAAAGATTGTCAATAGTCACAACTGGAGTGGATTTGGGAATATTGAGATAATGAAAAATACCAAAGTGTGTAGCATAAGTGTGTTGCAATTCGGTAAATTTGAAAAAAAATAATCCCGACAGGTTGGGAACGAGCGTTTCCTAAAGGGTAATCAAAATAAGGGAAGTTGGAATTGAGGCAATGTAGGACTAGTTTGAATTTGGCAAAATTGATGAACTGAGAAAATAGAAAGTGTGTAGCAAAAGTGTGTAGCAGGATAGTATATTTTAATGAATACTAGCGACCCATAGTTTAATGGATAAAATAAGAATTTCCTAAATTCCAGATGCAAGTTCGATTCTTGCTGGGTCGACATTAAAAACCCTTGCAAAACTGCAGGGGTTTTACTTTTATATTACTTTCGGGATTATTCCCTTTAATTATCCAAAATTTTAATTGTAGTCAAAATTAAAGATACTTGTGTACCAAACCCTAACGTGGACATATTTGTTTATACCGTTATTTGAAAATTGGTAGACGAACTTGAAGTATTAATAGAATTGATTTAACAAGTGTATCATTTCAGACGAATGTATTGGTAAAGCATAAGCCAACTAAATTTACCAGTAACAAATAAGTACCCAGAAATAGGACAGAAATTTACTCTATCTTTGAATTTGAAAAATTTACTAGACTCCGGCAAAGACAATCTATTGTTTTAGTAAACTGTGAATTATGAATTCATCAGATTTAGAAATAAAGTTAAATCAAAAAGGCATTAACCCTACGGCAATGCGTTTGTTGGTATTGGAAAAACTTTGCCAACAAAAATTTGCTATTAGTCATAAAGAACTTATTGCACTTTTTGACAGAGCAGATAATACTACCTTGTATAGAACACTTAAAACATTTTTAAAGCATAAGCTAATTCATACCATAGAAGATGGAACAGGGCTTATTAAATATGCATTATGTCAAGAAGGTTGCACTTGTAGCCCTGAAGATTTGCACAGTCATTTTCATTGTACACTATGTAAACAAACTTTTTGCCTTACTGATACTGCAATCCCTGTTGTTAGTTTACCGCAAAACTTTCATTTACGAGAAATTAATTTAGTGCTAAAAGGTATTTGCGATACTTGTGCCTAAACTTTGCAATTGTATTGCACCTATTATATATTAACTTTGAATTAATGAAAGTTTTTATATTTTTAATGGCAATTAACATTTTGGTACTATCCCTAGTGCCTTGTGGGGATATCCACAGTGATTGCAGCGATATAACTGCAAAAACTGAACTTTCTCAAATTCACGACCATCAGCAAGATACGGGCGATAATTGCAGTATTTTTTGCACCTGTTCTTGCTGTAGTGCTTCTATAGTTACTTTAGACTTTAAACAAGTTCAATTAAAAAAACCAACGGAGTTCTCCTTTTCGCAAAAACTTTCTATCAGTGATTTTTCTTTAGTTTCTAATTTCTATGGAAACATTTGGCAACCGCCAAAGATTGCTTGTTAACCAATTTTAATTAGTGATATATGTGTTATTCCCTTTGCCAGTACATTTAGGTAAATGGATAATCCACTTTGTAGCATTAATTAAATCTCTTTAAGTACATTTTGCTTATTGCAAATTGCGAATTAGCCATTTTTTCATCGAAAATTAATTATTAAAAATAGTGTTAGATAACATCATAAAATTCAGTATAAAAAATAAACTCATTATTGGTGTAATGACTTTGTTATTAATTATTTGGGGCATTTGGAGTGCTACCAAACTATCTATTGATGCTGTTCCTGATATAACCAATAATCAGATTCAAATTATAACAGTATGCCCCACATTGGCAGGGCAAGAAGTAGAGCAGTTAGTTACTTTTCCAATAGAACAATCCTTAGCCAATATTCCTAATATTGAAGAAACCAGAAGCATTTCAAGGTTTGGACTTTCGGTTATTACAGTTGTTTTTAAAGATGAGGTAGATATTTATTTTGCTCGTCAGCTTGTCAATGAAAAACTAAAAGAAGCCACCGAAAAAATACCAAAAGGAATTGGGACACCCGAATTAGCGCCAGTAAGCACAGGGCTTGGGGAAGTGTATCAGTACATTATTCACCCCAAAAAAGGAAGTGAAGCTAAATACAATCCAAAAGATTTGCGTACGATGCAAGATTGGATAGTAGCAAGGCAACTCAATGGCACACCAGGTATTGCGGAAGTAAACAGCTTTGGTGGCGAACTAAAACAATATGAAGTAGCCGTAAATCCTAATCGCTTAAAAGCAATGGGCGTAAGCATTCCCGACATTTTTAATGCCCTTGAAGCCAATAATCAAAATACAGGTGGTGCATATATTGATAAAAAACCAAATGCTTATTTTATTCGTGGAATTGGTTTAGTTACTTCCATTGAAGATGTTCAAAATATTGCTGTTAAAAACACAGGGAGTATTCCCATATTTATTAAAGATGTAGCAGATGTTCGTTTTGGATATGCCGTTCGATATGGTGCTATGACTTTTAACGGAGAAATAGATGCAGTAGGCGGTGTGGTAATGATGCTAAAAGGAGAAAATAGCAATGATGTTGTCAATCGCATCAAAGAAAAATTACCAACTATTCAAAAGTCGCTACCTGATGATATAATCATTGAACCTTATTTAGACCGAACAGATTTGGTAGGCAGGGCAATGAGTACCGTAGAAAAGAATTTAATTGAAGGTGCTTTAATTGTCATTTTTGTATTGGTATTATTTTTAGGCAATTTTAGGGCAGGTCTTATAGTGGCTTCTGCCATTCCATTGTCTATGCTGTTTGCTTTGGGTTTGATGAATGTGTTTGGTGTAAGTGCCAACTTAATGAGTTTAGGAGCTATTGATTTTGGTTTAATAGTCGACGGTGCTGTAATTATAGTAGAAGCTACTTTACACCATTTAGGTTTACGAAAATCCATAAGCAAACTCACTCAAAACGAAATGGATGATGAAGTATTTCTTTCGGCTTCCAAAATCAGAAGCAGTGCTGCTTTTGGCGAAATCATTATTCTAATTGTTTATTTACCTATCCTTACATTGATAGGTATTGAAGGCAAAATGTTTCGCCCTATGGCTCAAACAGTTGGCTTTGCTATTTTAGGCGCATTGATACTTTCGCTAACATACATACCTATGATGTGTGCATTGTTTCTATCCAAAAACACACAACATAAACACAATTTTTCCGACAAGATGATGGATTTTTTCCAGTCCTTGTATCAACCAGCCTTACAAAAAGCAATAAAATTAAAGTATTGGTTAGTGAGTGCAACCGTAGCTTTATTTGCCATTTGCCTATTTCTATTTAGCCGAATGGGTGGCGAGTTTATACCTACACTTACCGAAGGCAATTTTGCATTTCATTGTATTTTACCACAAGGCAGTTCATTAAGTCAAAGTATTGAAACCTCAATGCAAGCCAGCAGAATTATCAAAAAATTTGATGAAGTGAAAATGGTAGTGGGCAAAACAGGAAGCGCCGAAGTACCTACAGACCCAATGCCACCTGAAGCTACCGATATGATGATAATTCTTAAACCTAAAAGTGAGTGGAAAAATGAAAAATCATACAATGAGTTGGCAGATGAAATTAGCGAAAAATTGGAAGCCATACCGGGCGTATTTTTTGAAAAAAATCAACCCATTCAAATGCGATTTAATGAACTAATGACAGGCATTAGGCAAGATGTAGCCGTAAAAATATTTGGCGAAAATATAGATAGTTTATTGCTTTATGCAAATCAAGTGAATAAAGTAGTGCAAAATGTAAATGGAGCAACTGACCCACAAGTAGAACGTATAAGCGGATTACCCCAAATTAATATAGAATATGACCGAACCAGAATTGCAAATTATGGTTTAACTATTGAAAATGTAAACGATATTGTGAGTACAGCATTTGCAGGTAAAAGCACAGGGGTTGTTTATGAAAATGAAAGGAAATTTGATTTAGTAGTACGTTTAGATAGTACTTATCGTAGAAATATTGATGATGTAAATAATCTGATGATTCCTACCAGTTCGGGTAATCAAATTCCTTTATCACAAATAGCGAATGTTAAATATAAATTGGGTCCTGCACAAATAAGCCGTGAAGCAGGAAAGCGAAGAATTGTAATTGGCTTTAATGTAAAAGACAGAGATGTGCAAAGTGTAGTGGAAGAAATTCAAACCAAATTAAGTACACAAGTGCGTTTGCCAAGTGGTTATTACTTTACATATGGTGGTACTTTTGAAAACTTAAAAAAAGCCAGTAAACGATTAATGATTGCAATACCTTTATCCTTGCTTCTCATTTTTATGCTACTTTATTTCACATTCAAAAGTTTCAAACAAGCAGGCTTAATATTCACAGCTATTCCTATGAGTGCCATTGGTGGTGTATTTTCATTACTACTTCGTGGCATGCCCTTTAGCATAAGTGCAGGTATTGGCTTTATTGCCTTATTTGGTGTAGCAGTTTTAAATGGAATTGTTTTGATAGGAACTTTCAACCAATTAGAAAAAGAAGGTTGGACAGATGTTATAAAACGAGTAATAGAAGGTACAAAAATTAGACTACGACCAGTTCTAATGACTGCCACAGTAGCCAGTCTTGGTTTTTTACCAATGGCATTAAGTAGTAGTGCAGGTGCAGAAGTTCAAAAACCCTTAGCCACAGTTGTTATAGGTGGTTTAATTACAGCTACATTCTTAACCTTATTTGTATTGCCATTACTCTATATCATTTTTAATTCAAAACTTAATTTAAAAAGAATACCAAAAATGAAACCCATTACTACAGCCATCATTGTAATGTTTTTATTTTCAGCCATCAATACAAACGCACAAACAAAAAACATTTCTGTTGATGAAGCTATAGACATTGCGCTCCAAAACAACTATCTAATAAAAGCAAAAGGATTGGATATAAAAGCATCAGAAAGTTTAAAGAAAACAGCAAATGAATTACCCAAATTAGATTTTAACTCACAGTTGGGGCAATACAATAGCATAAAGTTCGACAATGCTTTTCAGCTATCTCAAAACATTCCTTTCCCTACTTTATTTGGCGCGAAAAAGGCATTAAATCAAGCCGAAATCAAAGGCAAAGTATGGGAAAAAGAAATCAGTATTAATGAGTTGAAAAGCCAAGTACGAAGCTATTTTTATCAAATAGAATATCTGCAATACAACAAAACCAAATTACAATATTTAGATAGTTTGTATAATGAGTTTATACGAGTAGCAGCACTTCGTTACAAAACAGGCGACACCAAAAAAATTGAAATTAGCACAGCCGAAACAAAGAAAGGTGAAATCAATTTACTATTACAGCAAAACGAAGCCTATTTACAAAATGCGTATCAAATTTTACAATTGATTGTAAATACAAATGAAAAATTAAGTATTGCTAAAAACGACAGCTATGTGCCACTACAAGTAAATACCTTGTTGGATAGTTCATCCGTAGCCCAAAATCCTACCATACAAGCATTGTATCAAAATATGCAAATTATTGAACAAAGCAAAAAAGTAGAAAAAGCATTTGGTATGCCCGATTTTAAAATTGGATATAGCAATCAATCCTTAATCGGATTTCAAACCATTGATGGACAGGAAAAGTATTTTGGAGCAGGTAATCGGTTTAATATAGTAAATATTGGTGTAGCCATACCAATTTTTAGTGCTACTAAAGCCAAAATAAAAGCATTAGACTATCAAAAGCAAAGTGCCCAAGCCACAGCTCAATATCAAAAAACACTTTTAAATACACAATTGCAAAATGCGTTGGCTCAATACCAGCAAAATGTACAACAATACAATTATTATCAAACCCAAGCATTACCCAATGCAAATGAAATAGTAAAAGCGGCACAATTGGGTTATAAAACAGGCGATATTAGTTATGTAGAATACTTATTTGCCCTACAAACAGCTACCGATATTGAACTGAAGAATCTACAAGCTATTCAGCAAATCAATCAAACAGTAGTAAGTATTAATTCAATTATTAATCAATAAATTTTCAAAAATGAAATTCAATATAAAAAATAAAATAAAATTCGACTATTTACCTTTTGTCATTTGCCTCTTGCTAACTGCAAGTTGCACCAACCATAAAGAGGATGATGAGCATAATCTCGGTACACAAGAAAAAACAACAGAAAATAAAACGGAAACAGTACAGGAAGAAGTACCGCTAACTATAGCAACACTTACTGCCGAACAAATAAAGTCAGTTGGTATAACCTATGGCATAATAGAAATGAAAGAACTAACAGCTACCATAAAAGCCAATGGAAATTTAAAAGTACCCAATAACAGTAAGGCAAATGCAAGTTCACTATATGGCGGTGTAATTAAAACACTAAATGTGCAGATAGGCAGTTATGTAAAAAAAGGACAAGTAATAGCCACTATTGCCAATCCTCAATTTATACAGTTGCAAGAAGAATATTTAACCACAGGCAGTAAAATTACCTTTGCACAACAGGAATTAGCAAGGCAAAAGGAACTAAACGATGGCAATGCAGGAGCAAAAAAGAATTTACAAAATGCACAAGCCGAGTTAAATGCATTGCAAACTCGTAGAGCCTCCTTACAACAGCAAATTCTACTAATGGGTATCAATCCAAATAGTGTGTCTAATTCAAACTTAAAATCTGCTTTAGTAGTTAAAAGCCCATTGAATGGTACGATAAGTAATGTTTATGCAAAAATTGGTTCTTATGTAGATGTGTCTTCACCAGTTGCCGAAATCGTTAATAACGGAGCTTTGCATTTAGACCTAGATGTTTTTGAAAAAGATTTACCCTTTTTGAAGGTAGGTCAAACCATACATTTTACATTAACCAACAATCCTGCAAATGAGTATGATGCACAAGTGTATAGTATAGGCACTGCATTTGAAAATGAAAGTAAAACCATACCTATACATTGCACCGTAAAAGGCAATAAAACAGGCTTAATTGATGGTATGAATATTACAGCAATCGTCAGTCTCAACAATGCAAAAATGCCTGCAGTCTCCACTGACGCTATTGTAGAAGCAGATGGCAAATTCTATATTTTTATAGTTACTAGAAAACAACCCGAAAATCATAACTACGAAAAAGAGGCGGTTAAAGACGCAGAAGATACAAAAGGTACTACCAATTTTAAGAAAATAGAAGTAGTAAAGGGTGTTAGCAATATGGGCTTCACAGCAATTACCGCAGTTTCAGAAATTCCGCAAGGTTCTAAAATTGTAACCAAAGGAGCATTCTTCATCAATGCTAAACTAAGTAACACAAGCGAACACGAACATTAAAATATTTATCAAAATGGAACAATTCCTTAAATATTATTTGCCTATCTACGTTTTATTGTACTTAGCTATTGCTTTTATTATTCCCACCTATCGCACATATAAAAAAACAGGCTTAAACCCAATAACATTTGGCAAAGAAGATACAGTACACGATTATATTGGATTGGTAATGAAAATACTTATAGCACTTTTGTTTATAAGTGTTCTTTTCTATTCATTCGGCTCTATTTATTACAAATTTCTTGTACCGATTACCTACTTGGAGAATCAAACTTTAAAAATAGTTGGAATTATCTTGATACACTTATCATTACTTTGGATTTATATTGCTCAATATCAGATGAGCAACAATTGGCGAATTGGAATTGATGAAGAAAATAACACAGAGTTAGTCACAATAGGTATTTTTTCAATTTCCCGAAATCCTATTTTTTTTGGAATGATAATAAGTGTATTTGGATTGTTTTTGATTATTCCAAATACCCTAACCTTTTTCCTAGCACTTTCTACTTACTTAATTATTCAAATACAAATTCGATTAGAAGAAGAGTTTCTAGAAAAAAAACACACTACTCATTATTTAAATTACAAATTAAGAACTAAAAGATTGTTTTAATATGGGACATAAACATACATATGATGAACAAGGCAAACAGATTTGTTGTACTCAAACAGAAAAAATTTACACTAATGCAGTTACAGGCTCTCTAGTTAAACAGCATTCCAAAAACGATGGACATAATCACGATAAACATTCAGATGAAGATAGGCATAGCCATTCAGGCGGTTTTAACATCAACTTGAAAATGTTTTTAACTGCAATAATTTCTCTATTTTTATTGCTTATAGCCGTAGCATTAGACAATTATTTCACACAAACTTGGTTTATAGGTTGGGTAAGAATTGGTTGGTATATTTTATCCTATATTCCAGTTGGTTTCCCAGTAATAAAAGAAGCGATTATTGCCATTAGTAAAGGTGATATATTCTCAGAGTTTTTACTAATGAGCATTGCTACCATTGGGGCATTTTCAATAGGCGAATATCCCGAAGGTGTGGCAGTAATGTTGTTTTATGCCATAGGCGAAGTGTTTCAAACCTTAGCGGTGAAAAGAGCAAAAGCCAATATCAAAACTTTGCTTGACCAACGACCAGACGAAGTAACTGTTTTTCAAAATAATGAAGCCAAAGTAGTAAAATCAGAAAATGTAAGAATTGGTGATATTATTCATCTAAAACCAGGCGAAAAATTAGGTCTTGATGGAGAATTAATATCTAAAAATGCTTCGTTTAATACAGCAGCACTTACAGGCGAAAGCAAACCTGATACCAAAGCAGAAGGCGATGTTGTATTAGCAGGAATGATAAATTTGAATACAGTTGCCCAAGTAAAAGTAACAACAGCATACACAGATAGCAAGTTGAGCAAAATCTTGGAATTAGTACAAAATGCCACATCACAAAAAGCACCAACTGAACTTTTTATTAGAAAATTTGCCAATATTTATACCCCAATTGTAGTGTTATTAGCCATTTTAATAACAGCTCTACCTTACTTTTTTATTGAAAATTATTCATTCAGCCAATGGTTATATCGAGCATTGGTGTTTTTGGTTATCTCTTGTCCTTGTGCTTTGGTTATCAGTATACCTTTAGGGTATTTTGGTGGTATTGGTGCAGCCAGTAAAAATGGCATTTTATTCAAAGGGAGTAACTTTTTAGACCTAATTGCCAACATTCAAAATGTAGTGATGGACAAAACAGGCACGATGACCGAAGGTGTTTTCCAAGTACAAGAGGTAGTATTAATACCTGAATGTGACCGTGATGAAATTTTGCAAATGGTAAATGCCTTGGAAAGCCAAAGTACACACCCTGTTGCAACAGCCATTCATAATTTTGTAGGTAAAATAGATAGCAATATTAAATTAGAAAATGTAGAAGAAATATCTGGTCACGGTCTGAAAGCTACAATCAATAATAAAGAATTATTAGTCGGCAATTTTAAATTGATGAACAAATTTTCTATCAAATATGATATTGACCCTACGACCATTGTTTATACGTTAATTGCTGTTGCATACGACAAACAGTTTGCAGGTTATTTAACCATTGCCGACAGCATAAAAGAAGACTCACAAATTACTATAGAAAAATTAAAAGCATTAGGTGTCAAAACTACAATGCTCAGTGGCGACAAAAATACAGTGGTGCAATTTGTAGCACAAAAATTAGGTATTACAAATGCTTTTGGCGATTTATTACCCGAAGACAAAGTAAACAAAGTAAAAGAAATCATTGCTAAAAATGAAACAGTTGCTTTTGTAGGAGATGGTGTAAATGATGCACCAGTAGTGGCGTTAAGTAACGTAGGAATTGCAATGGGTGGCCTTGGTAGCGATGCTACTATTGAAACAGCAGACGTCGTAATTCAAGACGATAAACCGAGCAAAATATCAATGGCAATAAATATTGGTAAACAGACAAAGAAAATCGTTTGGCAAAATATTGTAATGGCATTTGTTGTAAAAGGGATTGTTCTTATTTTAGGCGCAGGTGGTTTAGCAACAATGTGGGAAGCAGTTTTTGCAGATGTTGGTGTAGCACTTTTAGCTATTTTAAATGCTGTAAGAATACAAAGGATAAGATTTTAACCACCAAAAAATTGATAATAGACGACCTAGTGCTTTGCCAACACACAAACTAAACGTATCTAAACACTCTATAATATCTCAGTCAGTTTATAAGTAATATTTTTTGTGGATATGCTGCTCAAGTATTTGGCTTTTTGTCTGTTCCGCTTTGCACTATGGCCAAAAAGCCAAGTCAAAATACAGCATTCCAACATAAAAACAACGCCTAACCAATCTGATAAGAAGTGCAGAAAAAAATAAAGTATGTTTTAATAATTAAAATTAGGTGGCAATTAATCAAATAGTTTCACTACCAATAAGCCTTTTAACAATCTCAGGCGAAAATTGACATCCTCTTCTAGTCAGATATCCATTTTGATTGAGCTCCCTCGATATTTCAGTCAAAGATGTATAACCATTTTTCATTTGAAAGTGTTCAATAAATGTCTTTGCGCGTTTCCAATTCTCGTTCTCAATTCGATTTCGAATAATTGATTCAACACCTTTCTTTTTCGCTTCACTAGTCAAATTAGATGGAGTTCCAAGGGTACGAGTCTTTGAGAGTTCTTTTAGCCCCCTTTTTGTTCTACTAGAAATGAGCTCTCGCTCCCATTGTGCGACACTCCCAAAAATGCCTAAGGTCAAAGTGTTTAGTTCGGGTAAGTCGATACACTTAAGTTTAATACCCTTATTACGTAAAGTGAAGAGGAACTCGACTTCTCGGCTAAGTCTATCAAGTTTTGTAAACAATAATGTGTATCCATTTTTATCGCACAAATTCAAGGCTTTATTTAATTTCTCTCGATTATTATTTTTTCCTGTCTCTTGTTCTGAAATAATCTCAATAAGTTCTCCTGAAGTTGTTTCGATAAATTGGTTTATCCTTGATTTTTGTTCTTCAAGTCCAAGAACTTGTCGACCTGTGGAAGTACGAATATACCCTATGTATTTTTCCATAAATTGTTGTTTATGCTAATGTACAGCGCATATTCACAAATGCCTAACGTTCGTTTAAGATTTGTGAAATTTGATTTTTAACTAGCAAAACAAACTATTCGTTCACTTTTTGAAACCCTTTAGGAAATTATCCCAACTCATCGTCATAAACTTCAGAATCCAAATCAGGGTCGAATTCGGAGGTGTCACCTATTTCGTATTCAATGTTTACGTTATACAAGAGCTGGTATTCTATTAGACCGGCTATAAAGCAACTGACATCTTCCTTAGTTCCTCCTAATCCTACCTTTGGTGTATCAACACCATTTCGAGCCATCATTGAATTGATGATTCTTGACACAAAGCGATAACTGTCTGTCTCTATGATATTTGAGTGAAGTTGTGAACCACGTGCAAACGTAAAGACTGCTATATCCTTATTTGAATTGTTTTCCATTGGGTTTCTTGGTGATTAGGTATGTCTTCGTTATTTGTTTTTGTTCCAATAAAGAAACAACGCTACTAGCAAGTGCTTGGAATTGTTGTTCACTGATAATAATCTTTAATGGTCGTCTTGATTTTTCTTGAATTAGGTCTTTGAATTTCATTTTATGTTTCTTTTAATATAAATATCCAATATGTAGTCCAAAGTCTTCCAGATTGTCTGCAATTGCAAAATAGAAGGGTTGTTTCACGAAAGGGTCAGTATTTATCACCTTAAAATATTGAATACCTCATTGTGTTGGTTTCCCGTTTTCAATATCACTATCAATATGTGTGAGATACATTGAAAATATTATGTAGTATTCTTGTTGTCAGCGTCTGTCTCCAAATCTCTACGGCAAAAAGTATCCAAAAACACTACCGGGAATATTCCTTTTTGTGGGAAGAGGGGGACAGCGCAACGAGGGGGTGATGGGTTTGAAGTCGTGAGACTTCGTCAACGTTCGTTCCACTCACTTCCCGGTTGAGATTATTTATTTAATAGCTTTTTAAGATAAAAAATCCGGTGCTTTCTAATTTCAAGTATTGAATACTCGTCAAGACTAGATTTATGTATTTTCATTAGCTCCGGCAATTCTTTGATACTTGATTTCAATACTAATTGAAAGAAGCCAAACCAACCAGCATCTTGCGCTAGTATTCTGCAATTATTTACATATTGAAAATCCTCATTGTCTTCCAGTTTACTAGTATCAATTTTTACTAACTCCTTAAAACTATCTAGTATAATATAATCTTTATCTATTGAGCTAGCTTCAATTTGAACTGCATCTTCAACTATAGCTTCAGATTTAACATCTAGTTTAATTACATCTTTACTTTTATTTATATCTTTTTCTTTAGTTATAGATTTATCTTTAGGTAATTCTGGGTTTGTCGTTTTACCCAATGGGTTGTTTTGGGTAGCATCTGCTTCTTCTCTCAACTTTTTAGCTGCTTTTGCTTCAACCCCTTTTCTTGAAATACTTGCATTATGAGCACATTTATCTGCATATACCTTTTTATTATGCTCTAAAACCGGTTTAATTATGAACATGAAAACCTGTGATTCAGATTGATTCATTTCCAGCAATTCATTTCCAAGAAGGAAATTGTAGCTGTTCAACATTACATTATGAAATTGCTTTGGTTTCATTGTCGCAAATAATTCATACCACTCTAGTTTCATAAAAAATCCCTTGGGACTAAATAAATTTTCTTCGTTTTTGTTTTCCATTGTGTTCCATTTTATAATAAATACTTCAAGAAAATTCAAAATCCATAGTGGCTACAAAAAATATGGCAAGTGGAACAATTTTACCTTCTCAACTGATATTTATATATAAAGAATAGACATGAGAACAAAAAAAGACAACAACAAAACAGAATTCGTAAGATTAAGAATTGATACAATCGAAAAAAATAGACTTGAAAAATTATGCAGCATGACTCGCCGTCAGAAATCTGATATAGTACGTGAATCCTTATTTGAACTTTATAAACTAAAGTATCCTGAATGTTTGAACTAGCAATTGCTCCGCATGGAACATACTAGCAAATAATCAATTTTATTAGCACCACCATTTTTTGAAATCCTGGACGAAATTGCCCAGGATTTTTTTTGCGGTATCGTCGCTTATATACCCCCCTTCATATATACGTATATATAAGAACGGATACATACATCTCCCTCCTGCGGCACTTCCTGCCGGCAGGTGTGGTACTCTTAAACACTAAAACTTGAACCAAACCTATCAATAGCTTCATCGCTATATCTACTTGGGAACTGTTTGATGTAGGATTGAGTAATTTGAATGGATGCATGACCCAAAGCAAAACTTATTTCCTCAACCGTTGCACCAGTACTTAACATGTAGTATGCGAAACTATGTCGGCTGACGTGCGATGTAATTTTTTCAACACCAATACGGTTAGCAATTCTTTGTAGTCTACCATTGTACTTTGTTCTTGCTCGATGTAACTTGTACAATTGGTCTTTGGTTAACTCCTTCTTATCCATAATCCTTAAATCCTTAAAGTCTTCAGAATTCAGATAATCAAAAACCAATCCGTTGGGTTTAGCACCCATAATGTCACACATTGAATTGGCAACCTGCTTTTCCACTCGGTAAATTACCTCCTTTACAACCTTTAACCTTCTGGTATTATCTTCGGTACGGTCTTCATGTAAGAATTGCTGAAATTGAACCAAATCGTCAATGGATAAATCCTCTAATGGTTTTTGATGTGATTCAACACAAATTAGTTCATCAAGTTCGTAACCTTTCAAATCAATATCTCCAAGGGTATTTGCATTCTTTGCAGCTTCAAATTCAGGGGAATAAAAATACCCCAACATTTTAGCAGCTTTATAACTGAATGGTATACTTATTTTTTTACCATTCTTCTTGACTATAAATTCAATTCTACCCTTTACAAAGTGTTTGTAATTCAGCAGTAAAATATCACTTACCCTCAAACCACTTAAAAAGAACTGAAACAAAAACTGGTGCTTCGCATCGATTGTCTTATCAGTTTTTCTAGCTGAATTATATGAATAGTTTATCAACCTTTCGATTTCGTCAGGGTAAAGCATTCTTGGTTCAACTATGTCAAAGTCCTCTACACCAGCAGCATAATGAATGGTTTTTATCTCCTCTTTCTCTGGATTCAATTGGTTGTACTTTTTAACAAAGGTTTGAATTACAATTACGTAGTTGAAGACTGTTTTCGTTTTTTTGGTAATTGCACTATCCCTGTTGGAATATTGCCTTTTATACACCCATTTCTTATAACCTGCGATGAAATCTATCTTTCGTAATTCTTCAAAGGTTAAAATATCCCTACCCAATACTTCCTTTGTGTATTTCTGCAAGGAATTGATTACAGTAGTGTACTTAATTTTAGTCCCCTCATTGCTATAATTCTTATCAAGGTAGTCCTTTGCAAATTCGATGAAGCAATCCCTATTGGTTTTCACTGCGGTTTTATTGGCAGCTAAAAATTCACCCTTGTGTTGGTTCAGCAGGTAGTTAATCTTTTCGTACTCAATTTCATTATTAACCTTTACCTCCTGATTTTTCTCATCCCAGTATTTTAATGGTATGGATATTTTAAGTGAATCCCTACCGATTGCTACTCGCTTGTCATAAACGGCCTTATAAATCGTTCCAATTTTGGAATTGCTTTTCGATTTACGTAAGAAGAAAAATTGATACATGTTGTTTATTTTCTAATTGAGAATAAATTGTTTTTGGTTGGGAATTCATTGCAGGATATACATACTTTAACACGCTTTGTACCGAGGTATTTTAATGCGTAGTACCTTTTTAACCCTTTTACAATCATGAATTCTTCATTTACTAGCAATGGTTCATGAAGTTCGCCATGTTTAATTTTTTCTGCGATAGCTACAATATCCCTTAACTTAAATTCTGGCAATGTTCTTGGCAACCTCAACTTATCCAACGGCATATCCCTCAAATTGTCATCAAACAACTGATTCAACACAATAGTCGTTTGACCTGTGTCACCGGTTATAATATGATTGCTGAAGTGATTCATTGCCGAACTAAACCTGCAGCACACTTGGCTAATTTAACAGCAAAATGAACTAACAGGCGCTAGAAAGTAAAAATGCGGTTAACCACCACCGCAAGGATTGAATGATTAAAATTGACCTACTACATCTTTTTTAGATGTACTCACCTTTGTAACCTTTTTTGTTGCAGCACCGAATAATCTGCTAGTCATTTCAGAATTGTATTTAGAAATTGCTGTGGCGACATTTTTACTGGCCTTTACCACCAACTTATTTTTTTCTGAATTCCCTACAAATTTTCGGTTCATGATTGTAGCTGCAGCGGCAACATCACCTTTCATGGATATATCCACTACCAAATCATTTTCCTTTGTTGTAAGAAAAATTGGAATTACAGAAGCAGCATCTGCAATTGTACCTTTGTCCTTGTAATTGACAATGAAGTCTTGCAGACTTTGATTGTTGATGTAGTTAGAACACTGAAGATAAATTTCAGACATTGACCCATCGCTGTCGACTTTTCCAATTGGAAACATGTTTGTATTCACTCTATCCTTTTCCCATTTAACAAACCACAAAATTTGTGTGATACTGTCTGGCAGATTATTACCGGCCTTCCTTTCCGTTAATGAATCAGAATTAGGTGTAAATAAGGTTTGTTTGTAAACCAACCCAGTTTCCTTTTGAACGGCAGCAATTACCTTTGATGCCACCTGTTGAGCAATTCCATTCAAGTACACCTCCTTCACACTAATGAAGTAGTTTGTAAAGGTATTGGCACGATTTTGGGTGTACGGTTTAACCTTTACAGCAGTTTTTAAGGCATAAACTTCAAGAGCTTTTTCGTTTGTGTACTTCTTACCATTTTCGTCCTTTTGTGTAAAGGTGAAGTTATCAGGTTGATAAAAATATACCTTGGCCTTATCATTTTCCTCTTGAAGATGTAACATCATTTCCTCTTCCGAATCATCAAAGATTACGATACTTTCACTTGTTGCATCAGGTAATTTGAACGCCTTCGTCTTAACCTTATCTAGGTTTTCACCATTCTTAATTGTTTTCAAGGCATCTTTGGGTGACATTTTCATCTCCATCACCTGTTTGGTAATTACTTGAAATTCCTCTTTTTGAATTCTTTCAAGAATACCTTTTACTGATGTAACATCAGCATTTCGCTCAAGTAACCACTGTGACAACGGAAATGGCGCAGTATCGTTTTTCAAAATATCTTCCACCTGTCTTAACGTTTTTGCATCCTTGTGACGGTATTGAAGTCTTTGGGCAATGGATACATATCTATCATAGCCAGCAGCAGTTTTTTCACCCTGTTTTTTCCCAAAGGTTTGAAATGAAATCAGAAGCTCATTTCTTATGTCCATCCAAGTTTTCTCACGCTTTTGATTTAAGGATACTCTATTGGCTACAGTTGTTTCCAATTCGGTTTCTCGAACAGGCACTTCCATAATTGTACCTAATTCAATGGCAGCAAAAAGACAACGATAACCATCTAAAGCAACATTATCTTTTGAAAGAGTAATTGGGGTCATAATCCCATTCTCTTTAATATCTTCTAAAATTGATGCCGTTTCAATCTCGTAGACTGATAGTAATTCGGCTGGAATTGACGTTTTTAATTCCAACGCATTTTTATAATTTTGTGACATAAGATTGTCATTTATAAGTTTGATAATTTTTAATAACGGGGTGATGTTGTTACAGCAACAGCACCCTTTTTTGTTTCGCAGCACCTAGTGCCAAACAAATATTTTACTGGACTTCGGATTGAATTCATTTTAATTTATTTGATTAGGAAAATCTTCTTAAAATAATTGGACGTGGTCTATTTTCTTCAGATGGCTTCAAATCAAAGAATCTCAACACATTGCATTCAAAGTAATCTACAGCATCGTAATAATAATCCCATCTGTCTTCTTCATCTACCTCAATTCCACCTTCCAAATCTTCTGCAATTGCAGCATCAGCCATGCGATTCAAGATTTGGTCACCATCATAAATGATTGCTTTAGAATTGTAATCATATCCAATGATGCAGTCCTCATAGCCACCCAAGAATATTGAATCTTCACATTCAAGTTTTACAGTTTCTATTAGCTCATTTAATTCATTCTCTGCCATTTTGGTAGAATTATCGAATTTTGTTACAATTGGAATTGCTGCAGTTGCAGGAATAGCAAACACACTTGAATTCTTATTTTTTTGACCTACTTGCTTGTTTTCAGTCGCTTTAATTATTCTCATATTTCTATTTTTAATTTAAAAGGGGTTGAATGTCTTCGATGTAAGCGTATATCAAAAGGTCATTATGAATATCAGGCGATGGTATCATAGTCTTTTGAAAATATAGGTCAAGCACAGCTTCGGCGACCTCCGGTTTACCTGAGCAGATATTATTGCTGTATTCAGTCCATTTCTTAAAACTTCCCTCATCAGCTAGTTCCATGAATAGTTCATAGTCGTCATATTCCAAACCAGATTCAACTCTGGTTTCGTTTACCAACTTCTCAATCTGATAAAAGTCATCGCCAAAAAAATACAGTAGTAGTTTTTCTACATTTTCATGAACGTCATCAAAATCAAAATCATCTAACTCAATTTTGACTAGTTTCAACATTTCAATTTTTGAACTATTGACAACTACTTCAGCATTTTGAGAAGGACTGGACGCTGCACCTACAGTCATTTTTTTATCTTTTTCATATTACTAATTTTTTAAAAGTTATGCGGCGTTTCTTGTTGTTCTACCGTAATCCCAACTGTCATAATCAAGTGTACCAACCATACCTGCTTCAAAATCATCGTACGCTGGTTCAATCATAAAACCATAGTTGGCAAACTTATTTGATTTCAATGCAGCTCCAACTGAATCAAATGTTACCAAGAAATGCATAGCAATCGTAAAAAAGTGTTCATCAACCGGTGCGTCTGATACATATAAATCCATCAGCATCTTATGGAATTGATACTTCGATGAATAACGATACACCTCACTCTGATTTACATGATTATAAGTAATTGTAAATCTTTCCAAATCTGTTGCGAAATCAATTACTTGATGACCTACTTTTGGATGGTTCATAAAAAAGGAAATACCTACTCGGATGTCCTTTGCTTCGATTTTTGCGTTACCGCTTTTTGTTTGTCCCATTTCGTTTGTTTTAGGATTTGAATAATTGTTTACTGACGCTTTAGCTTTACATTGGTTAGCGGCGGCGTTTCTTTTTTGAGCCTTCACAGCTCTTCTTTGGTTTTTCACCTTTCTCTTTTGAGCGATTGAAGCTCTTGACGTTTTTGTTGCCATATCTGTTTGATTTTCTGGTGGTACTTTAATTTGTACCACCATGATTTAGGACAAAAAAAAGCGTTAGCCTTTTTCTTTTCTAAATCGGTTAAAAAATAAATTTATAATTGATACTCCTTTTTATACTCCTTCCATAATTCAAGTGAAATATAGGTTTTGACAAATTCCTTCCTATCTGTTTCCTTTATTTCAACTACCCACGATTTATCTCCTTTTGAAATAACCATATCTACCATGACCCCGTTTTCCATTCTAACCGCTGGTACATAAGAAGTGAACCCCAAAGGTGTAAACATTTTTGTAGCAAGTTCAGCCAGCTTCCATTCCTCAACACCGATATTTCTGTTCACACTCCTCTTCAAATTACCTGCAGCATCTATCCAATAACCTTTTACTACAGCATAAGTGATGTTAGTTCTTGGATGAACTGTTGTACTTATTGTAACCTGTGGTTCAAGTATTTGACTTAATTTTCTCAATGGTAATAACGAAGCCTCGAATTGGTTTATTAAATCAAACAACGACATACCATGTACCTTTTCATCCATTTTATAAGTGTACAAACTACTAGCAATCTCACAGTGCTTTCGAATTTCTTCTTCAATAAGAGCATATTCATCCTTAAGACCATCAAAATTTTCAGGTAGATTCTGTGACCATTTACCAAACTCCTCACGAGTCATTTTCTCAAACACAGCTTTATCAAGTATTCTTAACCCTGAAAATTTCATTTTCGAATTTTTCATGGATTCAATAAATGTCAAATATTCCCCATTTTTCGTGGTAAATTTATTTAACTTGAAGTCCTTCGTAACGGAGGTTGTCATATACTTGGTGATTTACGAATGCAAATGTAGGGACAATTTTCTGTACCACCAAATAATTCTTGAAATATTTTTTTAACTATCGGGAATATTCCCTTTTGTTAGATTAAAAGTGTGATGCAAAATGTGCTGCAAAAGTCCATTTACTACACACCTGCAACACACCAATACCCTAATTCAGGTCGATTTGTAGGGAAAATTGGGTCGATAAAGGAGTAGAAGTTTCCTAAACTTTAGATCCAGGTTCGATTCCTGGCGGGACCACCATCTTTTTAAAACCCTTGTCTATCAAGGGTTTTTGTTTTCACCGTATTTCATTCTCGTTTGGATATTTGACAAGTGTGTAGCAAAAGTGTGTAGCAGATTGGGGATTTTAGGATTGACAGCTTTCGGGAATAGTCCAGAAAGTGAAAAAGATACAATACCCCTACCTATCTCTTCTTAAGCACCACTTGACTCAATGTTTTTCATACTTAATCTTTTAGGATTTCTTTTTTTGATGACGGTTTATTTTTCAAGTCTCATTAAATAAGATTTAAGTTTTGTTATATCTGTTTCACTAGACCCTAGCGGCTTATCAATTAGCTTTTTATTTTCATCATATAAATAGGATTTTGGAATTGAGTTTATCTCAAAGCATGTCAGAAGTTCACTCCAACTTGATGGGGATACAATTAATTGCTCCCATTCCATTTTCTCCACTTTTAATGCTTCAAACCATTTGTTTTTATCTGGGTCAATTGAGATACTTGTAATAGTTAAACCTTTATCCTTATATTTTTTGTAAAGTTCTC
>JACCDV010674748.1_pt1 | contig 19984 bp, 14 predicted proteins | sample 7446131 | NCBI WGS metagenome assembly JACCDV01 (sample SAMN15323448, study PRJNA562643) | freshwater metagenome | isolation source: river surface water | place: USA:Blue River Watershed | collected 2017-08-17 | reverse complement strand
TCTCTCTCTAAGATCGTTATCTATAGTCCTCATCTTTCTTGCGGGAGTAGCTCAGTTGGCTAGAGCGTCGCGTTGCCATCGCGAAGGTCGAGGGTTCGAGTCCCTTTTCCCGCTCCACTTAATTTTCATTCAAACTATTTCAAATATTTAAAGCCGTTTCTTTAGGTGAGTCGGAAGATTTGTGGGAAAAAGATATAGAAGCCGCAACTAAATGTTTCCAGTTTATGCAAAGAGAATTTTCCAAATAGAGATTATAAGAATGAATAGAAAATTTTTCTATCGTAATATTACAGAAAAAGATATTTTCAAAATCAAACATTGGCTTAATTTACCTTATATTTCAGAATGGATTCATGGAGATGGATTGCAATCTACGTTGAATGGAATAGATAGATGTGTAAAGGGGATTGAGCATCCCAATCGATATTGGCTAGCATCAGAAGATAAAGAAGACTTTGCGTTTTTAATTGCTGGAGTTGTTGATCAAAAAGAAGATATTTTTAAGTCTATTTCTTTTGAAGGAGATAAGGCTGTTTCCCTTGATATTTTTATTTGTAATGAAATTTTTCTTGGAAAAGGTCTTGGACATTATTTGATTTGTGATTTTTTGTTAAGAAATTTTCCCGATGCCAGTGATTTTGTCATAGATCCAGAAAAAACAAATAAGCGAGCTATTCATGTTTATAAGAAAGTTGGTTTTAGGAAAAAAACTGAGTTTATTGCTTCTTGGTATCCTGTTCCTCATTTGATGATGCATGTCACGAGAAAGAAGCTTTATACTCAATTTAAAAATTCAAATTAAACCCACAAAAACTTTAGCTCCATTTTCTCCATAGACTTCAACATCAGCTGAAAAGCGTCGCGGCAATTCTTTTGTATCTAATGACCAAATTTTTTGCCAAATAGCTAAAATTGCTTCGTGTGATTTACTTTCAGCAGTAAACTCTCGGTAATTTCCTGTGGGAATAGATACTTTTGATAGTCCCTTGGGCAAAGATATATCTAACGGGACTGCGTAACCTATGGTTGCTCGGTACCTTCCGATATTTTTAGGATCTTTATTTTCATAATCAGAATAGACACAAAAAACACTGTTTTCTGTGGTTTTAAGTTGCTTGTGAAGCGCTTGTTCTGTAAAGCTTGCCCATAGATTTCCTAAATCTTTGCTACTTTGACCATGATCGTTTGTTGTTGTAATGCTGATGCCCATGATGATAAGTTCTTTTGAGCCAATAATTTCCATCGTTTAATTCTCCTCTGTTTGCAGTAAATAAAATATCTTTACACTGCAATAAAAGAGAAAGCCTGACATTTTGTATCATTATGAAGGAGATGGTTTCATTGGTATGTAGATTTCTATTTTTTCTTGATGATAAACTTCAAAATCTAAGCCTTTTTGTCGAGCTCTGCCTGAAAATGGCATCCAGTAAGCGTAGATGTACTTCCAGGCAGCGACTAACTCCGGCACTGAGTTACCAATGACTGTGAAGCGTGCGTACTCTGCTCTTGGTAAGGTATAAGCAACGTAGTTTTGAAGAGGCTTTTGTGTGTTTTGAACTAATAATCCTATGGCATAATCGAAATCTTCGTCATCATTCATATCAGCATAGATTCCAAATATTTTTTTATCATCAATACTCGGAATATTGTTGAGGAGCTTTTCCTTCATACATGTTTCGAAAAAACGGGGTATATCTTTTACCTGTTTATTATTTTCAAGAGTCGTTCTGGTTTTAACTGCCATGACGATCTGTTTCTCTAAAAAGACAAAAGAAAACTCAATATTTTGAGGCAAATTTTCCACAAAAAAATGGTCGAGTCTTATTTCAAGCGGACGGAATATTTCAAACTCTTTTTTTTGTATCCTAAATTCCTTAGGACTCATACCAAACATTTTTTTGAAGGCACGAGCAAAGGTTTCTGGCGTTTCAAACTGAGCATCTAACGCAAGGTCGATGACTTTTTTTTGAGAGGTTACGAGTTCAAGAGCTGCATTGGATAAACGTCGTTTTCGGATATAATCTTTGAGAGAATAACCTGTCATAGCGAAAAATATTCGGTGAAAATGAGAGAGAGAGCTAAATGCTTTTTTAGAAACTGTTTGTAAGGAAATATTTTCGTTAAGGTTTAATTCGATGAATTGCAAAGCTCTTTCTAGTCTCAAAAAATATTCTTCTTTCTTCATTTTTAAATTGGTTCCTGAAATTTTTGTGGAAGAAGGAGGGAAAGCTCTGCTATTTTATGCTGAAGCTTCTTCTCTTGAGGTGTTAATGGCGCTTCTCAGTTTATCGGATGGATGGAAGGTTACAACAGATCGTGATGAAATTTCAATACGATTACCTGTGTGAGGGTTTCTGCCTGGTCTTTTCTTTTTGATGCGAACAGACCATTTTCCAAAACCAGAAATTTTGACATCTTTTCCTTTTTCGAGCTCTAGTTTTAGTTGTTCAAGTAGGAGTTCTAAGTAGTTCTTGGCCTCTGAGCTTGAGAGGTTGAGTTGAGATTGGATTTTCTCCGATAGCTTTTCTTTAGTTAGTGTCTGACTCATTCGGAAGCCCCTAATTAAAGAGAATAAATATTTTTGTTCTTCTACTATTACTTATTATAGTATCATAATTTCCATTAGGGATAGAGGGCAGACAATAATTTTTTTTTTAATCTGTTTTTTTGATTTTATTTAGAATTCTTTGGTCTTTTTGTACTGTGTAAGAGTTAGCTTTCGCGCTTTAAAAAGTAATTAAAAGAAAAGAAATAATTTTTTTATTTTTTTTTGAGAAGACTATAAGAAATTTGACATAATGACTTAATTAAAAATCAAAAGTAAACAATATTAAAGCCTTCCATCTAATATATAAACTTCTAGTGGTTTTTATTCTTGCTAAGAGCTTGTCACTGTTGAAGTCCTCTTTCTCTCTCTTTTACCATTTAATATTTATGTCTAGTTGAACTTTATTCATAGAAGACCTAGATCCATTTTTAGAGTTGTTATTTGGTAATCTTCTATAGGAATTTGTTATGTTGGAAATTAATGGCTGGAGATTGTCGCTCTTCTTCATAATGATGTTTAGTGGTTTCGGAGAGGTGGTTTTTGGTTCTGATGGAGAGAAGCCAGCTTATTCGAAAAAAGACGTTAGTGATTTGCTTACTAAAGGGGTTGATAAAGGAGTGAGTTCCTTCGGAAGGAGCTCAAGTTCAGATCACAGCTCACCTAAGATTGAAAAAAAAGAAAAGGAAGTAACATCGAAGGCGCAAAAGCCTAAATTCAAAGGAAAATCTCAAGGTTTTTGTGACATAGGAAATATAAGTGATGTGGATCTTGAAGTGAGCGCTTCTATTTCAAGTAAACTAAGAAAAGTTGTATTAGAGCAAGCGGATGAAGACAACGAACATTGGCAAAAGCAAATTGAAAAAATCAAGTCTCACTATAGAGAAATTTATGAGAAAAAATTAAAAGAAAAATCTTTAGGGGCTTGTGCAGCTGAGTCTGTTAGCAGTCGTTATGCTAATGTTTGGTTAAGTGGTATGAATGCAGTGGTTAAAATATCCGTTGAAACTACTGAAAAAGAATCTGATGATCTAGGATTCTCAGATGAAGAAGATGAAGAAGAAGCAAGTAAAGTTGTTCGAGAAAAGAGAACGACAATACTAAATATCGCACTTCGTTATGGTAAAGATGAAGCTATTAATAAAAAAGACTTTTTGAAAAAGATCCTAACGCTCATTGATAATGGTGCTGATAAAAATTTGAATCCTGAGTTCACAAGTGGTTCTATGCTTAATCAACCAGAAATTCCTCTGCAAATTGTTTTTAGAGAGATAAAAGACCCTGATTTGATAAGTAGTCTTCTTACTGAGATTTTTTTCAATGATGAGAGAACATTTAAGATTGAAAAACAAATGGAAGGCGGAAGAGGGACTGAAAGAGTTCGTTTTGATGATCCAAGAACAGCTCCTGCTATTGTTTCTGTTGAAAAAGATTATAACTATCTCTTAGAGAAGTTTTATGAAGAGAAAAATTTTGATCCTTTTGACTTTGTTCTTCGTTATTTAGAATCACATGACAAGTTTATTACAGAAGATTATAACGATAAGACTGCAGGTATTGAAAATCAGGTGAGGCTCCCTCTTCTTTATGTTGTATTAAAAGAAATGAGAAAAGTAAGAGAAAAATCTCTTAGCTTGGATAGCGCTGGTAATAGAAAAGATAATATTTCTGAATTTTTTAATTGGCCTGTTGTAAAAAACAGTCTAAATCGTAATTACGATACCATGTTTGGAACAAAGCTTCAAAATCAATTAAAGCATGACTACGATAAAGAATTCAAAAGCATGGCAAAGATCATAGACAACACGAGGTCTACAACAGACTTAAAAGGTAAACAATTAAAAGAAAATGTCATTGCTTGGACTGAAATGGCAAATTTTAGAAACCGTTTGGCTTATCATTTAAACAGGTATGCCCTGACACAGGCTGTTGAAGGTAGTCGTTCTAATGTTGTTAAACTAGTTCGTTATGCGAGAATGTCTGACAATGAAAAACAAAGAGTTGGACAAACAAACGATGATGCTATCTACGCTGAATTAGCAGTACTTCAGGGTTTGGATGCTATTTTCTTAAGATCTAACTCCATGAGATGGACACCTCTCATGTATGCTATGTCTCAAAGACAAAGCGAAGGTCTTCCTCTCTTGCTTCATCAAGCAGTTCATCCTATCACTTTGTCTGATGGTGTAGGGAATAATTTATTACATTTAGCTTTTCCTCTTCCTGAAAAGTTTTTAACATCTACAGAAAATAAAGATGATGATAACCCTCTTTCTCAGGTGGGTGCAGGGATTGGTGAGCCAGACTTTGTCACAAGAACAACAGATTGTATTAATACTGTTCTAGAAGATGATGAAAGAGATCCTGTAACAGGTGAGCTTGTTATCTCTGATGCAGATAGAATTCAAGCGTTAACAAAAAAATCAGCTTTAAATTTTACTCCGGTGTCTTTGGCAGCTATGACTGGTTTCTATAAACTTTATGATAGCATGAAGAGATACCTAGAAATCAAAGGAGCTTGGTTTGAAGAGGATCACTCTCGTATCGGCTATCATGTAGATGAGCTTGTCATAAGAGGTATAGAAGCTTTTAGGAAACAAAAAGAAATTTTATCTAAAGAAGATCCAAATAAAACATGGAGTGAAGAAGAAAATAGAGAATTTATTTCTGAGATTAACAAACGAAAGAAACTGCTTTCTGATAAATATAAAAAAGCTATCCGCCAACCGTATACGAGAGATTCTGGGTTAGCTAAAAAGCGATATGAAGAAATTAGAGCTGCAGGGGATAGCTATTTAGAGGAGTTTGATAAGAAAAATGTAAGAGAACAGACTGGAAATCCCTATGCAGAAGCTTTAAAGCGAGCTATGAATGCGATGACTAGTCCACAAGGAAAAGTAGTAGAGAAACCTTATCAGGAAACTGGTGTTGAGGTGGTGCAGCCAGTTGTGCCGAAGAAAAAAACTATTTTTAGTATATTTAAAAAAGAAGAAGTTGTTCCAGAAATTCGTGTAGAGAAAAAACCAGAAACATATAAAGTGGTTGAAGAAAGTATTTTAGATGGATTGTCTTCTTCTACATCAGGTATACAAGCAAGTTATTTACGTCCTTATGTAGAAAAGCTTGTCCGTCGTTTCTTATCAGAGAATGAGAATCCTCAGAAAATGCCTTTGGATATTGCTTATAGACGTATCACTGATAGAAAAGAGCAAAATTTCTTTGAAGAACATTTTAGCTCTAAAGTGCTTGAAAGAGAAATGTTTAAAACAATTCAAAATACTATGAAAAATGAAGGGCGACTTTTCGAAGCAGAGAAAGAAGAAACTGTTGATGAAGATAATATTTTTTCTGCAATAAGACGAGCAGAGAGAAGTGATGATGATGAGTCTGATGAGGGTGAATCCGGAGAAGATTCTGGTGATGAATCTTCCTGGTATGAAGAAGATTCTGAAGAAGAAGGAGGAGGAGAGAAATCTGACGAAGATACAGATGAGTAAATAAGGGTTTTCATTCTTTAAAAAAATAAGACTTTAATATCTCTCTTCAGTTTAGTAGACAGACTGAAGAGAGATTTTTATTTTTAGAGTGGAGCTTATGGTGAATAAAAAAACATTATTTTTTTTGATTGTTTTTCTAAGAACAAGCTTTGTAATTTTGTTTAGTTTTTTTTCATATGCAGCTTCGAAACAAAGCAATATCGATAAAAAAGACAATCTTGTTCATAAAAAAAATCATACGAAATCTGTAGAGGTGAAAAAGAAAAAAAGTAAGAAACTAAAATCAGAAAACAAAAAAGAAGTAACAAAAAAGATTACAAAAGAAAAAACAAAGAAAAAGAAAGATCAAGCTTTTAAGACGAGAATAGAGGCTCAAAAAGCTTTCATAAATTTTTCTAAGCAACTATTAAAAAATGTAGGACGTTTAAAAGAAGTTGCTCCTAGCGGTAGAATGGAAGATGTTTTTATGAATCTGTCAAGAAAACAAAGAGGAAAAATTGAGTTTTTCCTAGAGGCGAATCGACCTGTTTTACAAGCCATTCATACTCATAGTGATCTCCATAAAGTTGATGGAGTTGAAATTCTACCGGGAAATATTTATAAATTTATTAAGCAAAATTTTGCGATAGAAAAATTAGATCAAAGACTTAATATTGGCTACTCTATTGTGCGATTAGTTGGTGGTACTTATACTCTTCCAGAAAAGAAAGAGCCCCAGGTAGAAGAAGGGCTTTTAGATCTTCTTATGAGAGAAGATATCTCTGTGTGGAAACCTATTAAATCTTTTCATACAAACTTTATCAGAACTCTAGCTGCTGATAAAAAGCTAGCAAAAAAAGTTGGAAGTACACTTCCTGATTTTATTCAAGAATATTATAAATCTATGGATGTGGAAACAAGGCTTGAGCTCTTTCATAATATTCTTGAAATTGTGAATAAGGATTCGAGCAAAATAAATGAAATTACTTTAGCTGTTAAGGTTTTTCAAAGCTCAGGTCCTCTTTTAATTAAAATGTTACAAGAGCTTCAAGAAGAAATAAAAGGGACAGACACTCCTATTTCTGAAATTCTTGAAGGTTTAGTCGAGAAAAATCCTATTTATATGGAAGATAAATTTGTTGAAAAATTAATAGCAACTCGATTAAAACAATTGATTTCTGGCTCTAGCAAAATGAGACAGTTTCAACTTGTGAGAAGACTTGGAGTTGCTAGTATTGGTCAAGCTCATGAAGTCACAGTAAATGGTCTAAAATACGCATTGAAAATTCAAAAAGAGGGAGTCGATAAACTCTTTTATAGAGAAAGAGAATTTGTTTCAAAAATGCTTGATTTTAATGAAAAGTTTGACAAAGGATTAAAACAGTGGATTGAAAATATTTGGGAAGGAATAGAAGAAGAATTAGATTTTAGAAATGAAAAAAAATTTATACAACAAGGGTATGAGCTTTATACGAATTTAGATGAAGGTATTAAAGGTCTTTCTTTGCCTAGTTTTGTTCCTTTAGTAGAAAAAGAAGAATCAGAACTAGCAAAAAGTAGTCTTTTTATGGGTTTTGCGACTGGAAAAGAAGTTGGAAAAATCATGAAAGATGGAGACCCTAGTTTTTTAATTCCTCTTTATAGTGCAATGCAAAAGCTTTATTTACGTTATCTTAAAGTAGCTCTTGGAAATACTGGTGGAGTCAATTTCTATCATGGTGATTTACATAGAGGAAATATTTATTACCAAAAAAGTAACGATATGCTTACCATGATTGATTTTGGAAATGCTGGAGTGATTGAGCCATATGTGAAAGATGCACTTCTCAATATGTATAAATTGGCTGAAAACACAAATAATGCATCTGAATCTATTCAGAACAAAGCTATTAGGGGTATTGGGCAGATTTTGAAAAACTTTATCTTAGAAAGTTTGCAGAAAAAATCTCCTGTTGAACAAACGGTCTATAATAATCATGATAAAAGAGAAGCTATTACACTTTATTTTGATAATATTTTTAATGAAGGTATAACTAAAGCTGAAAGATTAAAAGTTGGAAAGATTATCACAGCGAAAAGAGAAAAACTTTTAGAAGAAATTAATAAAATCAATCAAAAAATAAAGGAAGGTCAAGCTTCAAAAGAAGACTCTATTTTGTTAGTAATTAAAAAAGATAATGCTGACTTGATGAAGGCTCTTTCTTATAACAGTTTTACAGGCATTCAAAATTCTCTTGTTAAAGCTCTTGTGACAGATGATTATGTTTCAAATAAGTTGAGAGCTGTGTTTGATGAGCTTAGAAGAAATGGAATTGCTATGCCAAAAGAAGCTATTTTCTTTAATAAATCAAACGTTCTTCTTCAAGGTATTTTAGAAAACATTCGGTTAAGTCTTGAGGAGTCTCGTGCTGAATTTTCGGCTGTGAGACCAGATGACCTCTTTTATAAGTTTTTAAATTCTTTAGGAAAAGAGAGCTAAGTGAGTAAAGATTTTTTATTAAAAATACTTATATCTATTCTTTTTTTTCTGTCTTCTGACGTTTTTTCTTCTGAAAACTCTCGAGCCTATTTGTCTCTTTCAGACTATCTTGAGATGAAGAGCTCTTTAAAAGAATGGGGTGTTACAAAAAGGAAAAATCTTGAAGAGGTCTCTAAAATATCTTACAAAGATTTTGAACTAGCCTTTGAAGAGTTTAAAAAAGATTTTATAAAAGAACTGTCACAGATTGATTCTTTTAAAAAAAAAGCTTAAACGAAAGAGCTTCTATAGCGCATCTTCTTTGGTGCTATTTTTTTCTTGAGTCATCTCAAGGGGATAGTTTTTTTTCTTGTTTAATAAACGAAGAAAAAGGTGGAGAGGGCAGAAAGCTTATTTTGCTTATAAAGTCTGGAATTTTTCTTTCTTTGGAACTCACCCATGTTCTCTTGGCTCAAGAGTACAGTTATAACACAAAAGTTTTTTTTGATTCTTTAGTAGGAAATTATTCTGAAAGAACAGCAAATTCTTTATTAAAAGTTTTTTCTTATGAAGGGTGTTTTTCTTTTGGGGAGATTCTCTTTGAGAGGTTTCAGTTTCATTCTTTTATAAAAAGATCTTTGGAACAGTCTGGTTTCTTTGTTATAAGAGAGGGTTCTAAAAAAGGATTTTATAGATTTTTACGAACTTATGTGAAAGTTCTTTATTCTTTTTCCTCAGGTTTGTTTTTTAGTCCTGCGCGCGAGCTGGGTAGTTTAATTTTTTTGAATTCGCCTTTGCTTGAGGAAGTTTTAAGATTATTAAAAGAAAATCGTACGATTTTAGAAGCTTCTCTTTTTAAAAAGAAAAAAGAAAAAAATGAAAAAAAATTAGATGAATTTCTAGAAAAAAATTTTTCTTACTCAAATCTTTATACGAAAAAAAGTCTTGTTGCTTTGAAGGATTTATCTCTATCTCGTTTAAATAAAAACAAATTAAAAGCTTTTCTTGTTCTTGGTACGTTGAGAGATTATATCTTAAAACATTTAGGTCTTAGTTTGAGAGAGAAAATAAAAAAAGGTGAATTTGATTTTTTTCTTATGAGTTTTTTTTATTACTTTGAAAGTTTAGAGGTTCGTTTTTCAAATCTAAAAAATTTTTCTTATCACAGATCTCTTTTGCTATTAGATGAGGATGAACCACTTCTTTTAACTATTGTGAAAAAAGAGAATATTGAACTTTTCCAACGTTTTTTTTTCCTTGTGGGAGCGCCTCTTTTTTCTTTAGATGCTGAAGATAGATCCTTTTTTGATTACTGCCATCTTGTTAGTAAGAAGCCTCGTCTTGTCTTAGCTGGTTTCGAGGCTGTTTTAGAGCGTAAAGTTTTAAATGATAGTGTTTATCGTTTTTTAAGTTCTCCGTCTCTTCTTGAAGGTTTGATTACACGTCAAGCTTATAGGCTCTATAGAGATTTTCTAGACCCTGTTTTGAATGAGTTGTATGAACTTTACCGCCTTTCTCCGCAGAGGATTTTTCATTTCGAATAAAACAAAAAAAGTTTTCTCAAGCCCTTGACACCGCTATTTTTGGCATTAACTTTCGGTAAAGAATACCAAAGGCCCCGAGCTTATTTCTTTTGGCTTTAAGAGTTTTCATCATAATTTTAGATAATTAAGCATTATTGGAGGTTTTATTATGGGACGGATCATAGGAATTGATCTTGGTACGACAAATTCAGTTGTTTCTGTTATGGAGCAGGGACAAGCAAAAATCATTGCTAATGCAGAAGGTCAGAGAACAACTCCTAGTGTTGTGGCCTATGTAAAAGATGGTGAATACCTTGTTGGTGCTTCTGCTCGTCGTCAGGCAGTAACAAATCCAAGAAACACAGTTTTTTCGGCAAAGAGATTTATTGGTTGTAAATTTTCTGAAAGAAAAGAAGAAGCTGCTAAAATGCCTTACATTGTAAAAGAAGGCAAAAATGGTGGTTGCGTTTTTGAGCTTGCAGGTCAAGAAGTAAACCCAGCAGAGATTTCTGCTAAGATTCTAGCTAAACTAAAAGCAGCGGCTGAGGATTACTTAGGCGAAAAAGTAACAGAGGCTGTGATTACAGTTCCTGCTTATTTTAATGATGCTCAAAGACAAGCTACAAAAGATGCAGGAAAAATTGCTAACCTTGAAGTAAAACGTATTGTAGCCGAGCCAACAGCAGCAGCTCTTGCTTATGGTCTTGATAAAAAAACAAATGAAAAAATTGCTGTTTATGACTTTGGTGGTGGAACTTTTGACGTTTCTCTTCTTGAGGTGGGAGAAAATGTTGTCGAAGTACTAGCTACGAATGGTGATACTCACTTAGGTGGTGATAATATTGATGAGCTTCTTATTAGTCATCTTACTGAACAATTTAAGAAAGATACAGGGATCGATATTTCTAAAGATCCAATGGCTGTTCAGCGTTTAAAAGAAGCTGCAGAAAAAGCTAAGATTGAACTCTCTTCAGCTCAAACAACTGAAATCAATTTACCATTCTTAACAGCAGATCAAACAGGTCCTAAACACTTAACTATGAGTCTTAGTCGTCCTGCTTTTGAAAAACTTATCACAGATGTGGTCGATAGAACTCTAGAGCCTTGTCGCAAAGTCTTGGAAGATGCTGGTTGTGCTATTTCAGAAATTGATGAAGTTATTTTAGTTGGTGGTTCCACGAGAATTCCTTTGGTTCAACAAAAAGTAAAAAATTTCTTCTCTAAAGAACCAAATAAGACAGTAAACCCAGATGAGGTTGTGTCTATAGGTGCTGCTATTCAAGCTGGTATTTTAGGTGGAGATGTTAAAGATGTTCTTCTTCTCGATGTGACACCTCTTTCTCTTGGGATTGAAACTCAAGGTTCTGTTATGACAAGGTTGATCGAAAGAAATACAACAATTCCGACAAAGAAAAGTCAGGTTTTCTCTACAGCAGCTGATAATCAAACATCTGTAGATATTGTTGTGCTTCAAGGTGAAAGACAAATGTCAACTGACAACAGAATTATTGGTCGTTTTCAACTTGTGGATATTCCTTCTGCTCCAAGAGGCATTCCTCAAATTGAAGTGACTTTTGATATTGATGCCAATGGTATCGTTGCTGTGACAGCTAAAGATAAAGGCACAAATAAAGAGCAAAAAATTGTTATCACCTCAGATAGCAAACTGTCGGAAGAAGAAATTCAAAAGATGGTAAAAGAAGGTGAGGCGAATAGCGAAAAAGATAAGGCTGTTAAGGATCGTATCGAAGCTCACAATAATCTTGATTCTATGCTGTACCAAGCTGAAAAAATGCTGAAAGAGAATGCTGATAAGATCCCAGCTGATATGAAATCTGATCTTGAAAAATCAATAGGGGAAGCAAAAACAAAGCTTTCTAGTCAAGATGTAGCTGTGCTTAAAAAAGCAAAAGAAGATTTTGAAGCAAAAATGCACAAACTCTCTGAACATATCTATAAAAATGCAGCTGCAGGAGGACCTAATCCAGGAGCAGCAAGTAACAGTAAAACAGATGAAGATGTGGTAGAAGCAGAATTTGCTGATGATGAAGATCAAAAAAAGAAAGCTTAACACCCTAAGTGGTTTTGATTGAGAAGGACGACAAATAATTTTGAATTCTCATGGCTAAAGCCCACGGGTACTTTAGGGGAAGAAATTTGAGACAAGGCTCTTCGTTCCACGTTGAGAGTCTTGAAAAAGTCTCTAGTTTCTTCCCCCATTTTTTATAGAAGTAATAAATTTCATCTTCTTTGAAAGAATGGTTTCTGGTCATAGATTCATGATGGATAATAATTTCATTTGTGAGTGTCCAGTTTTGAAGTCCTTTTTCTGCAAGTCTTAAACAAAGGTCTAGATCTTGGCTTGAAAAAGCAAGTTTTTCATCAAACATTCCTACAGAACAAAAATTTTCATAAGAAATAAAAAGAGACGCTCCTGTGACAGCAGGAACAAGTCTTGGTTTTTGAAACCAAAGAGCATCTTTTTTATAAAGTTGCCCTTTTAGAGGGTGAGCTCCTACTATTTTTACACCAGGTGCTAGAAAGCTATGTTGTATTGTTTTTTCATCACCAAAAAGAAGTGTGGAGCCAAGAGCTCCTAAGCTCTCTTGTTGGCTCGCAAATATTGTATAATTTTCAAGTGTTTGATCAGAAATAAAGGAAGTGTCATTGTTTAAAAACCAGAGAAAGTCTGATTTTTTTTCGAGGCTTTTTACAGCAAAATTATTAATATAAGAAAAATTAAAAGCGGTTTGGCATAAAAGAGTCCTAATGGAAATCTCTTTGTGAAACTCTTTGAATTCTTCAAGCCCTTTTTTTGTTTCTAATTCACAAGAGTTATTATCGACTAGGAGAATTGAAAGCGAGGTATGTTCTTGTTTTTGCTTCACAAGGCCTTCTAGGCATTTTTTTGTGAGAAACCACTTGTCTTTAAAAGGAATAATAACAGTGACGGTCTGTTTTGTTTTATTTGTTTGAAGAGTTCTGTTTCTTTTTGGATCGTATGTTTTTTCTTCTAAATCACAAAGTATTTGCGTTTTGTCACTTATGTGCAAATAAAATATCTTTGTATAAAAATAATCAATTTTAGAAAGTAACTTAAGAAAAATTTTTAGGCCAAAAAAAAAGTTTTTTTAAGCATTTTTTTTTCCTAGCCTGTCAAAAAGAATAACGCCTACAAAAGCTAAAATCATTACGATGACAGAAGCTTGTAACATAGGATCGAGAGCAAGCTCACTGGCATACCTAGAAGGAAGAAGATTTTCTTGAAGAGCAGGGACAGCTTCTCCATGTCCATTTGTGATAAAAGTTACTGTTTTTTTCCAGGGCCAAATTTTATTGAGAGAACCAAACATAAGGCCTATAAGAAAGCATAAAAGGCTTTCTTCGTAGTGAGCAAAAAGCCATTTAACAACATGACTGAAGGAAAGTAGGCCAATAGCACACCCTAGGCCGAAGACCAAAATCACTGGGATATTAAGACTCGCAAGTGCATTAAAAACAAAAACATACTGTCCCATAAGAAGTAGAACAAAGCTTCCAGAAATTCCAGGAAGGATCATGGCACAGATCGCAATAAATCCTGAAATAAAAATAAAAGGATAGCTAGGAGAGCCTCCACCTGGAGCTAGAATAGTAATATAATAACCAAAAATTATACCAACTATTAAAAACGTAACCCGAGTGATATTCCAAGATCTCACCTTAGAAAGCATGGTGAAAGAGGAAGTTAATACAAGTGAAAAGAAAAGAGACCAAATAATAGGAGGATGTGTTTCTAGGAGCGTTGTAATGATATTTGAAAAAGTGAATAAACTAATTCCAATTCCAAGAAGGAGACTCAGAAGAAAGTTACCATCTACTTTCTTCCAAACGGCAGAGATCCCTTTCTCTTTTAGTTCTAATAGAAGCTTTGGAGTGAAACAAGTGATGCTGTGAACAAGTCGTTCGTAGATCCCTGTGACAAAAGCTACTGTTCCTCCGGATACTCCTGGAACTACATCACAGGCACCCATCGCTAAACCTTTTAGAAAAACACTGAAATATTCTTGCATGATAAAATATAACTCCTTAAGTTTTTAGGAGTGTGCCTCTAGGAAACGTGTGGCTTGAATAGCTGCCTGACAACCCATTCCAGCAGCAGTGATAGCTTGCTTAAAAACATGATCAGCCACATCTCCAGCGGCAAAAACTCCAGGTACGTTTGTTTCTGTAAAATTTTTCACATCGATAAACCCTTGAGAGTCGATCTTAACATAAGGGGAAACAAAATCTGAATTGGGAGTATGTCCTATTGCGTAAAAAAGACCTGTGGTTTTTAGTTCTTCTTTTTCTTTTGTTTCTAAATTTTCGATCAAAAGGCCTGTGAGTCCTGAGTTATCTGAAAGAGTTTCTCTCACAGTGTATGGAATTTTGAAAACAATTTTTGGATGATTTTCAGCACGCTTTAGCATGATATGAGAGGCTTTAAACTCTGCGCGACGATGAATGAGAGTTACTTTTTTACACAGATTAGCTAAGTAGAGAGCTTCCTCCATGGCGGAATCGCCTCCTCCTACAATAACAACTTCTTTATTGCGGTAAAAGAAACCATCACACGTAGCGCAAGTAGAAATGCCACGTCCCATAAGTGCAGCTTCGCCTGGTAGATTTAAAGTTTTAGCAGTAGCCCCTGTTGAAATAATAAGAACATCTGTTGTGATTTCTTCATTTTTTGTGTTGTAGAGTTTATGAGGACGAGCTGACAAATCTGTTTTTTTGATAGTGTCGTAAATAATTGTAGCACCGACACGTTCTGCTTGCTTTGTCATATTTTCCATGAGCTGAGGGCCCATAAGCCCATCAGGAAATCCTGGAAAATTTTCTACTTCTGTTGTGGTTGTGAGTTGGCCACCATGTTGAATTCCTGCATAAACCACTGGGTTTAGACCTGCACGTGCTGTGTAGATTGCCGCTGTGAGTCCTGCTGGCCCTGTTCCGACAATAGTAACTTTGTTGTGTGTCATAATATTTCCTAGTTTCGAGTTGGTGTTACAATATAAAAAGAAGGGAAGAGAATAGCAGTTTTTATAAGCGGTGTCTATGTAGAGGGAAGCTTGTTCATTTCACACACCGTGACAAAAAGATTTTTTTTTGCTAGCTTCTTCTTACTTTAATATTTGTAGAAAAATTTTCATAGATGAAAAAGAAGGAGACCTCTTTTGAGACTTTTACAAATGACAGTCATATTGTTTTTTTTGAGTTTGAGCGAGCTTTCATTTGCTTTAAAAGACGTTAATTTTAATAGTACACGGGAAGAAATAGATCAGTCAGTGCTCTTTGCTCGGGTGTCAGATGGAAAGATTCTTTATGAAGATAATCCTGATCTGCCGCTAACTCCAGCTTCTATAGCTAAGCTTTTTGGTGCTGCTGCTCTCTTAAAGACATTTGGTTTAAATTATAGAGTTGGGACTGAATTTTTTCATTCAGGAGTCAATAAAAATGGAGAAGTTCAAGGTGATTTGATTGTAGTAGGGCGTGGAGACCCAAAGCTTGTGAGCGAAGATCTTTGGAAAATTGTAGCTGATTTAGATTACATGGGTATTAAAAGTTTTACTGGAAATCTTGTGCTTGATAATTCTTTTTTTTGCGATGCGAAAAGTCATGACCGAGTTGAAAAAGTAGCTCAAAATTCTTATGATTCACCACTTTCTGCTTTGAGTGTGAATTTTAATAATTATGAACTGGCTATTTCTCCTGGTCATAAAGTAGGAGATCTAGCAAATGTCGAGTTCTATCCCTACCCGCTAGAGGGTGTACCTATTTATAATTCTTTGAAAACTGTTTCTTCCAAAAAAAAAGAAAACCTTCAAGTCACACGTGTACTTAAAAATGGAAAAGATTTTATTGAGGTAAGAGGAAACATTAGAGTTTCAAGTCCGTTGATAAAAATTCATCGTTCAGCAAGTCAGGCTTTTCAGTTAACAGGAAGAACTCTAAAAGCTTTTTTAAAAGGAAGAGGGATTCTGCTGAAAGGTGAGATTAAAGAAGGACTTCTTGAAAATTATAAAGATAAAACAAAGCTATTCTCTTATAAGGGGCAAGCTATGTCTACTTATGTAGATGATTTTTTAGCTTATTCAAATAATTTTATGATTGATATGCTGATCAATTTGTTGGGAGCTTCTTCAGGTCTGAAAGGGGATACCTATGAGATGGGTATGAAGTCTCTTGATTATTTTACAAACAAAAAGTCTTTTCCTGGAAAAGGTTTTTATTTAGAAAAAGCTTCAGGCCTCAGCAATAAAAGTCGTATGAGTGCTCGTCAAATGGTTTCATTTTTAAGTGAACTTTCTAAAGAAGATGCTTTTTTTCCTAATTTTCTTGCTAACATAACAGTTCCTCAAACTGATGGAACTTTAAAAAAACGGTTTCAATTTCAAGACGCTCTTCCTTATCAGAAAATGATTCGAGCTAAAACTGGAACACTCTTAACTCCTGTGTCTGTGTCAAGTTTAGCAGGGTATCTTCTTCATCCTTCAGGGCTTATAGCTTTTGCTGTGATTCAAAATGGAAAAGTAGGGAAGAAGAATCAGGCAAACATCATAAATTTAAGAAAAGCCGTTGATCTTGGTGTTGTTCAGTTTTTAAAGAAGTATGACAAGAAGCTCTAGCAGAAAAAATAGTCAGAGTATATTTGTAAAAAAATTTATAAGGGTGCTGTAATGGATTTTGAAAAAGAGTCGCTTGACTATCACAGAAGAGCGCCTAGGGGAAAAATTGGTATTTATAATAAGAAGCCTCTTGATACGATAGAAGATCTCTCCCTTGCTTATTCCCCAGGAGTTGCAGGCCCCTGTCGAGAAATTGCAAAGAATGAAGATCTTTCTTTTCAGTACACATCAAGGGCTAATCTTATTGCTGTTATTTCTAATGGGACTGCTGTTCTTGGACTTGGGAATATAGGCCCCTACGCTGCAAAGCCTGTGATGGAAGGGAAAGCTATGCTTTTCAAGAAGTTTGCAGACATTGATGTCTTTGATCTCGAAGTTAAAGCTGAAAATCCGGATGAAATGATTGCTATTGTAAAAGCTTTAGAGCCAAGTTTTGGTGGCATAAACTTAGAAGATATTAAAGCACCTGATTGTTTTTACATTGAAGAAGAACTTAAAAAATCTATGTCGATTCCGGTTTTTCATGATGATCAACATGGAACAGCCATCATTGCTTCCTCTGCTTTTTTGAACGCTCTTCAGTTAACAGGAAGAAAAATTGAGGACACAAAAGTTGTTTTCAGTGGAGCTGGAGCTGCTGCTATTGCGTGTGCCGACTTGTTCATTAAGCTTGGTGTTCAACCAAAAAATCTTCTTATGTGTGATAGTTCTGGGGTTCTCACAAAAAAAAGAAAAGATTTAAATGTGTACAAAGAAAAATTTGCACAAGATGTTCCTTTTGAAACCCTAGAAGAAGCGATCAAAGAAGCAGATGCTTTTGTGGGAGTGTCTCAAGCTGATGTCTTCACAGCGCCAATGCTAAAAAGCATGAGAGAACATCCTATTGTTTTTGCTCTTTCTAATCCAAACCCAGAAATTAATCCTGAACTTGCTCATAGGACTCGTTCTGATGTTATTTTAGCAACTGGGCGTTCTGATTATCCAAATCAGGTGAACAATGTCCTTGGTTTTCCTTATATTTTTAGAGGTGCTCTCGATGTGAAAGCAAGCGAAATCAATGATGCCATGAAACTTGCTGCTGTCAGAGCTATTGCAGATTTAGCAAAAGAAGATGTGCCTGAAGATGTGCTCGCTGTTTATAGAAGTTCTTCCTCTTATGTTTTTGGAAAAGATTATTTAATCCCCAAACCTGTGGATCAAAGAGTTCTTTTGAGAGTTGCTCCAGCTGTAGCTCTTGCAGCTATGGAAACAGGAGTGGCTCGTTATCATGTGGATATTGAAGAGTATAAAGAGCAAATTCATCAAATTTTAAGTCCAGCAAGAAGGCTCGTGAGAGAAGCTCGTAAAAGAATCAAAGAAAAATCTCTTGAGCGTGGGCGAAAACCTAGAGTTCTTGTGACTTTTTCTCATGAAGATACAGTGCTTCAAGCTGTGAAGGAAGTATCAGATAGTGGAGAGATTGATCTTGTGATTTTGGGAGAAGCAAGAGTTATTCAAAAAAAAATAGACCGACTTGGTTTGAAAGATCTTTCTCGTGTAGAAATTATTGACTATAAAAATCAACTTCATTTGTATGAAGAGAAATTTTCTGAAATTTTAAAGGAAAAAAAATATTCTAAAGAACAGCTTGAAAATTATCTTCAAGATGAGAACTACTTCGGTGCTTTAAAACTTTCTCTTGGTGCAGTGGATGCCATGGTTACTGGGATTAATAGGTCTTATAGAGAGTGTGTGCGGCCGATTCTTAGGGTTCTTCAAAAAAATAAAGAAGAAATTCTTTCTGGCGTATATACTCTTATTTTAGAAGACAAAGTTAAATTTTTTTCTGACTGTACAATTAATTTGAATCCGACAGCAGAAGAACTAGCAAGAATTGCTCTGAGTGCTTTTAAGCTTGCTAAATCTTATACAAAAGAACCTCTTCGTGTAGCTATGCTAAGCTTCTCAAGCTTTGGTGATAGCCCTTCCCAAGAAACAGAACTCGTAGCAGAGGCTACAAGATTAATTCGCAAAAAAGATCCTTCTATTGAAGTAGACGGAGAAATGCAAGTGGATGTAGCTTTGAATAAAGAGTTTCGTAGAAGAGAATTTCCTCTTTGTAAACTGACAGGGGATGCTAATGTTTTGATTTTTCCAAATTTATCTTCTGCAAATATTGGGTACAAGCTGCTGAATCATTTAGCTGGAGCTTCTCCTATTGGTCCTATCTTAACAGGTCTTTCAAAGCCTGCCAATGTGATGCAGCGTTCAGCTACAGTGAGAGAACTTGTGCATATGATTTATATGACAGCAGATAGAGTCTCTTAATAGAGGTAAGCTTTTAAGAGTCTTGGCTTGGTTAAAAATGGGGGTTCAATGTTTTTGCTTTTAAAACTTGGAGTTCTAGATTCATATGAACTTCTGATAAATAACCTTGAAAAGAAGCATCAGAATATCGGTCGGGTGCGCTTGGTGCAGCTTTTCCTAAGTTAATAACTACAGTTTTACTATTTTCTTCACACATTCCATCAGTATAAAGCTCAAATTGCATTTCTTCTGAAAACCTGTAAGCTAAAAGATTTAGAGCCATTTCTACGGATTCACAGGCAGTTCCTTTTGAGTAGGTTTTTTCTAAAAAAAGGACATTTAAATTAAACAGATAATTGCTTCTAATTTTTCTTTGACCAAGTCTAATAAACTTACGAGCAAAAATGGATCCATCTGGTTTTAATAGAAGTACAAGTCGATGATGAGGATCTTCCATAATAGAACCAATTAGTCTAGAATAAATACCTTCCGAGTTTAAACAACTGCCAAAATCTTCAAAACACTTAAAAAAGAGACTTCTATCTGAACTTATCAGGGCTCTGTATCCTCGATACCTCTCTTGATCAACTTTTTTTTCAAAAAGTTCTTCGATGACAATTTCATAGGGTTTTTGCCATTTTTCAAAAGACTCTGGAGAAGAACTAAAAATATTATTTATGTGTTCGGATGTGTCTAAGGTCAACTTGGGTCTTGGTTCTTCTCTTATCATAGCTATGAAAGAGTCTTGCATAAGTTTAAGCTGTTTAGGTTTAGCATCTAAGGTTGAAAGATATGAAAGAAGTCGAGTTGGATTCTTATTCCCCTCTCTTAATAAATAACTTCGAATTTCAGGTTCTAGATCTACTTGAGCGAGTGTAGGATTAAGATACGTAAAGGCTTGAACTGTTTGATCAATAAGAAATTCAAATAGGTTCTTGTGATTTGAAGAAAATACTTGCTCAAAAGTATTTTTTACCCCAAAGCAGAGTGTAATTTTTAGCTCAATCAGGAGGTCTTTTGAAGATTTATTTTCATCCTCTAAAAGT
>JACCDV010724943.1_pt1 | contig 19989 bp, 15 predicted proteins | sample 7446131 | NCBI WGS metagenome assembly JACCDV01 (sample SAMN15323448, study PRJNA562643) | freshwater metagenome | isolation source: river surface water | place: USA:Blue River Watershed | collected 2017-08-17 | reverse complement strand
TGGTGGCGAAGACAAAGAAGTTGATGGCGGCCTGACCCCGGTCCTTTTCTTCGGGCGTCCAGGCTTTCATCGACAGGGTGGTGCTGCCGGTGAAGAGGAAGTTCCAGCCCACGCCGAGCAGGAACAGCGCGATCAGGAACTGGTGCAGGTTGACGCCCGACAGCGCCATGCCGATGCACAGCAGGTTGAGCACCACGCCCACGGCCATGATGGGCAGCGCGCCAAAACGCTTGATGAGGGCGCCGGTGAAAAAGCCCGGTGCGAACATGCCGATCACATGCCACTCGAGCACCAGCGCCGCATCGCTGAACTGAAAGCCGCAGACCTGCATGGCCAGCGGGGTGGCGGCCATCAGCAGGTTCATCACGCCATAGCCCAGGGCGGCGGCAGCAGCCGCGACGATGAAGACGGGCTGGCGCATGATCTGGGCCAGCGGGCGACCGCCGCTGGCGCCCGGCTTGGGCGCGGGGACGGCCGGAAAGCGGATGAAGGCCATCAGCCCCATGGCCAGCACCGCCACACCGGCCAGCGCGAGGTAGGCGCCCACGAACGGCGTCTCGGTCAGGCCCCGCGTGCCCGACGCCAGATTGGGTCCGGCCACGGCGCCGATCAGGCCGCCGGCCAGCACCAGCGAAACGGCTTTTTCGCGGAAGTCGGGCGCCGCCAGTTCTGCCGCCGCAAAACGGTAGAGCTGGCCATTGGCGCTGTAGTAGCCCGCCACCAGCGTGGCGCAGACGAGCAGCCAGAATTGGTGGCTCCAGGCGGCATAGGCAGCCACCAGGGCCGAACCCAGCGCCACCAGCAGGCCCAGCTGGAAGGACACACGCCGCCCCCAGCGGCTCTGGCTTTTGGCCACCAGCCCGGTCGACAGGGCCCCACCCACCACATAGCCCATGACGGGCAGCGTGGCCATCCAGCCCACCGGCGCCATGGACAGGCCAACCAGGCCATTGATGGCGATGAAGGTCACGTTGTTGGTGAGGAACAGGCCCTGGCAGAGCGTGAGCAGCAGGAGGTTGGCGTTCATTCGACCCAGTGTATAGCGCTCACCTGCCTGCAGAAGTCTCGGCCGGGTCTGGGCGCCGATTTGTGCGTACCCCCGCACCATGAGGCGGCCCGGCATCCGCCCCTCCGCACGTGGCAAACACCTCAGACGGTCAACGCCGCCAGAACAGCCAAGGGCGCAGTTTCGGCCCGCAACACGCGTGAACCGAGCGTCACCGGAACAAAGCCCGAAGACAAAGCCAGCGACTCTTCCGCAGGACTCAAACCACCCTCGGGGCCACTGAGCACCAGCAAAGGTCCGTCACCCGCAGCCACCTCGGCCAGCGCGCGGGTGCCCGGCGCCAGCGAGAGCACACAGCGCTGCGCATCCACCGCGGAATGCGCCAGCCAGTCGGCCAGCGTGACGGCAGCATGGACCACCGGCACGCGGTTGCGGCCACACTGCTCGGCGGCTGCCACGGCCACACCCTGCCAGTGCGCGAGCTTCTTGTCGGCGCGTTCACCCTTGAGCCTGAGCACACTGCGCTCGGCCAGCAACGGCGTGATGCTGGCGGCCCCCAGTTCGGTGGCCTTTTCCACCAGCCAGTCCATGCGCTCGTTGGCGGTGATGCCCGCCAGCAGGTGGATGGCGCGGCGGGCTTCGCGCTCGATGGCGTGGTGCTCACCGACTGCCACCTCGACATCGCTGCGGCCCATGCGGGTGACCGTGGCTTCGTATTCGCCACCTGCCCCATTGAACAGCGTGATGACCGCACCGGGCTGCAGGCGCAGCACCTGCACATGCCGGGCCGCACCCGGCGGCAGGCCCAGGGCCTGGCCGGTGGCCAGCGGGACGGGGCAGTGGAAACGGGGCATCGGGCCTCTACATCCGGCCGTAGGCAAAGCCCACTTGCGGGGTGGTGCCCTCGACCTCGTCAACCAGGCGCAGCAGGGGGGTGAGCTCGCGGTAACGGCTGGCGGTGGCGCGGATGTAGGCGATGAAGCGCGGCGCATCGGCCAGGTATTTGGGCTTGCCGTCGCGCAGCGTCAGGCGCGCAAAGATGCCGGCCACCTTGAGGTGCCGCTGCAGGCCCATCCACTCGAGCGCGCGGTAGAAAGCGCCAAAGTCGCTGTGCCAGTCTTCAAAGTCCAGCAGGCCGACCTTGCGGGCCTTTTCCCAGTACCGGATGGTGACGTCCAGCACGAAGTCCTCTTCCCAGCTGAGGAAGGCATCGCGCATCAGGCTGGCGATGTCGTAGGTCACCGGGCCGTAGACCGCGTCCTGGAAGTCCAGCACACCGAGCTGCTCGCTCTGGAAGGGCATCATCAGGTTGCGCGGCATGAAGTCGCGGTGGACGTAGACCTGGGGCGCGGCCAGGTTGCGCTGCACGATCAGCCCAAAGGCCTTGTCCAGCGTTTCACGCACCCGGCCCTCGACCGCCAGACCCTTGTGCTGCGCCAGGTACCAGTCCGGAAAGAGGCTCAGCTCGCGGCGCAGCAGCGCTTCGTCATAAGGCGGCAGCTCGCCGGAGCGCGAGGCCTGCTGCCACTGCACCAGGGTGTCGACCGCCTGCAGGTACAGGGGCAGGTTGGCCTGCGGGTGGTCGGCATCGATGGCCGCCATCATGGTGCGGTCGCCCAGATCGCTCAGCAGCATGAAGCCGTCCTCACGCTGCCAGTCGAGCACCTCGGGTGCGCGCAGGCCGGCGGCATGCATCAGGCCAGCCACCTGCACGAAAGGCTGGCAGTTTTCCTTGTCCGGCGGTGCATCCATCACGATGCGGGTCTGGCCCGTGGTGGTGTCGATGCGCAGGTAGCGGCGAAAACTCGCATCGGCCGAAGCGATGCGCAGGGTTTCGGGGCGCAGGGACTGGGGGGTCGCGAGGGCGTCCAGCCAGCGGGCAAACAGGCGGGCACGCTCGGGGCTGGACCAGGGAACGGCGTGGTCGTGGGCAGGGTGGCTCATGGATAATCCATTCTATTCAATGCCCTGTGGGCATCCGGGCCGCCGCCCGCCCTCTGCCTTGCTCACTTTGCCGCTGCACACCCGTCCTGTTCATCGCTGCCTGTCTGTCGCCTGGCTGATGCTGCTGGGCGTGTGGCCCTGCCTGTCCTGGAGCCAGGCGCAAGGCATCGTGCTGCGCAGCAGCCCGCGCCTGCAGGAACAGCCTTCGGCTGCCGAAAACCGCCAGGGCGCACTGCACATCGGGGCCGAGCGCATCACGATGCGGCCCGACATGGACACCCTGCTCGAAGGCGGTGTGGAGCTGCGCAAGCCCGGCCTGGTGGTGCGGGCGGACCGGCTGGAGTACGACCAGACGCAAGATCGCATGAAGGCCCAGGGTCAGGTGCGGGTCAGCCGCCAGGGCCACCGCTTCGACGGCCCGAGCGCGGAACTGCAGCTCGACAGCTTCCAGGGTTATTTCGATGCGCCCCGCTACCGCCTGGTCCAGGGGGGCCATGGCGACGCCCGGCGCATCGAGTTCATCGACCAGGACCGGATGGTGGTGGAGCAGGCGCGCTACACCACCTGCCGGGCGACGCCGGGCCCCGAATGGCTGCCCGAATGGTTCATGAAGGCCGCCCGCATCCGCACCGACGCGGCTGAAGGCACGGGGGTGGCCGAAGATGCACAGCTGCACTTTCGCGGGCTGCGCTCGCCCGTGCTGCCCAATGTGAAGTTTCCGCTGGAGGGCGGTCGCTCGACCGGGCTGCTGGCGCCCGTGGTCGCGATCGATTCGATCAGCGGCATTGACCTCATGCAGCCCTGGTACTGGGACATCGCGCCCAACCGGGACGCCACCCTGGTGGCCCGGGCCATGAGCCGGCGGGGCATGGGCATGGAAGGCGAGTTCCGTTACCTGGAAAGCCTCTACAGCGGTCAGGTGCGGCTCAACTGGCTGCCCAATGACGCCCTGCGCCAGCAAAGCCGATGGGGCCTGATGACGCAGCACAACGGCAGCCTGGACACCGGCATCGGGCAGGTCGGGCAGGTTGGCGTGTCCCTGTCCATCGCGCGGGTCAGCGACGACAGCTACTGGCGCGACTTTCCGAAAAGCTACCTGAGCACGCCGGGGGCGCCGGGCGCACCCGGCGCCCCCGTAGGCCTGACCCAACGGGTGTTGCCCAGCACCGGCGTTGTGTACTGGGGACGAGGTGATTTTTCGATGGTTGGCGTGGTGCAGCGCTGGCAGACGCAGCAGGACGTGTCTTCCCCCATCACCCCGCCCTACGACCGGGCCCCGCAAATCACCATGCGCTACGGCAAGTGGAATGACCGCGGCTTCGACTGGTCCATCATCGGTGACACCACCCGCTTTGAAGCAGACTACGGCCGCATTCCCAACGCGAGCGCCACCACGCTGGCGAGCCTGCGCAACGGCACCCGAAGCTACACCCAGGCACAGGTCAGCCGACCGTTCGTGGCGCCGTGGGGCTACATCACGCCCAAGCTGCAGCTGCACGCCACCCGCTATGACCTGCAATCGGCCCTGAGCGACGGCAACAGCTCGCTCAACCGGGTGCTGCCGACTTTCAGCCTGGACACCGGCCTGGTGTTCGAACGCGAAACCGCCTGGCTGGGCAAGAACCTGGTGCAGACCCTGGAGCCCAGGGTCTTTTACGCCCGCACGGCCTACCAGGACCAGCGCCTGCTGCCGCTGTATGACACCGGCCGCACCGACTTCAACCTGGCCACGATCTACAGCGAGAACCCCTATGTGGGGCAGGACCGGATTGTGGACAACAACGCCGTCACGTTCGGCGTCAACAGCCGGTTCTTCGACAACAACAGCGGTGCCGAGCTGCTGCGCCTGGGCGTGGCACAACGGCTGCGCCTGACCGACCAGCGGGTCTCGCTCAATGCCGCCAATGCCCCGGAAGACCAGAAAGGCCTGAGCGATTTGCTGCTGGGGGCGGGCACGCGCTGGAACGAAAAATTCCTGGTCGACGGCACGGTGCAGCTCAACAACCAGACCCGAACCGTGCAGCGGACCACCCTGCAAGCGCGTTACAACCCGGGGCCCTATCGCCTGCTCAACGTCGCCTACCGAGTCAACCAGGCCAGCACCAACCCCAGCGAACTGGTCGATGTGGGCTGGCAATGGCCATTGAGCGACCTGCGCTGGGGGCAGCGGCCGGACGATTCGGCCGTCAAGGCCATCGGCCAGGGCCTGGGGGCCGACCGCTGGTACAGCGTGGGCCGGATGAACTACAGTCTGCAGGACAAACGGCCGGTCGATACGCTGATCGGTTTTGAATACGATGCCGGCTGCTGGCTGGGCCGTGTGGCGTTCGAGCGACTGCAAAGCACCGTCTCGACCGCCACCACCCGGCTGATGTTCCAGCTCGAACTGGTCGGCTTTGGCCGCGTGGGCGTGAGCCCGCTCGATGCCCTGCGTCGCAACATCCCGCGCTACCAGTACCTGCGCGAAAACCCGGCGACACCCAGTCGCTTCCTGCAATATGAATGAATTGCTGCTCTATACCCGCCACGCACTGAGGACCGCGCTGCTCACGCTGGTGCTGGGCCACGCCAGTGCCGCTCTGGCACAAGGCCCGCGCGAGGTCCGTGCTGCCGATTTCATCGTGGCGGTGGTCAACAGCGAACCCGTAACCAACAGCGAGGTGCTGGTCGTGCGTAACCGCCTGCTGCGCGAGTTCGGTGCCCGCGGTGCGCCAATACCGCCCGATGCCCAGATCAACCAGCAGGCGCTGGAGGAACTGATCAACGAGAAAGCCCAGCTGCAGCTGGCCAGGGAGCAGGGCATCAAGATCGATGAGGACCAGCTCGATCAGGCCGAAGCCAATCTGGCGGCAAGCAACCAGCTCAGCCGTGAGGCCCTGCATCGCAGACTGGTCCAGGACGGTCTGAGCCTCAGCGCCTTTCGCCTGCAGCTGCGCAACCAGCTCATGCTCTCCCGTCTGCGCGAGCGCGAGGTGGAGGCGCGGGTGCGCATCTCCGATCAGGACATCGAGCAATTCCTGCAGGGGCAGGGCCAGGCTGCCCAGCGGGGACCCGCCGAGCTCAACCTGGCGATGATCCTGGTGGCGGTGCCAGAAAGCAGCAGCGCCGCGCAGGTCCAGGCCCTGGAGGACAAGGCCCGGGACATCGCCCGCCGCGCCCGCGCTGGCGAGGACTTTGCCGCCCTGGCCAAGGCCCATTCGGAGGCCTCGGACCGCGGAACCCAGGGCGGTGAGATGGGTCTGCGCCCTGCCGACCGCTATCCGGAATTGTTCGTCGACGCCGTTCAGCCACTGGCGCCACAGGGCATCGCGGGACCGGTGCGCTCTGGCGCCGGCTTTCACATTCTCAAGCTGCTTGAGCGGCGCCAGGTCAGCGCGGGCATGAGCGTGGTGCAGACCCGTGCACGCCACATCCTGCTGCGCCCATCGAACCAGCTGTCGCGCGACCAGGCCGCCGCGCGGCTGCAGGAAGTGCGCCGCCAGATCGTGGCCGGACAAATCAGCTTTGCGCGGGCCGCCCAGCAGATCTCGCAGGACGGCAGCGCGGCCCAGGGCGGTGACCTCGGCTGGGCCCGGCCCGGACAGTTCGTGCCCGAATTCGAACAGGTCATGAACCGGCTGCAACCCGGCCAGATCAGTGACCCGCTGGTGTCACGCTTTGGCGTGCACATTCTGGAAGTCACCGAGCGGCGGCAGGTCGCCGTGCCCGACAAGGAACAACGCGAGTTGGCCCGGTCTGCACTGCGCGAGCAGCGCCTGGACGAAGCCTACGAGCGCTGGGCGGAAGAAGTGCGCGGCCGCGCTTATGTCGAGATGCGCGAGCCCCCTCAGGTGCTCGCCCCGGCCGCTGCCCGCGCACCGGCGCGCTGAACATGAAGCACATCGCCCGCAAGCGCTTTGGCCAGCATTTTCTCTGTGACGGGGCGATCATTGATGCCATCGTGCGTGCGATCGCGCCTGGTCCGGGACAGGCCATGGTCGAGATCGGTCCGGGCCTGGCTGCGCTGACCCAGCCGCTGGTCGAACGCCTGGGGCAGCTGACCGTCATCGAACTCGACCGCGACCTGGCCCGACGGCTGCGCGAGCATCCCCTGTTGCGGGTGGTCGAGTCCGATGTGCTCAAGGTCGACTTTTCCGCACTGGCACACGAGCTGCTGCCTGCCGGCAGCCCGAAAAAACTCCGGGTGGTGGGCAACCTGCCCTACAACATCTCCAGCCCGATCCTGTTCCATCTGCTCGACCATGTGCAGGCCATCGAAGACCAGCACTTCATGCTGCAAAAGGAAGTGATTGACCGCATGGTGGCGGCACCGGCGACGGCCGACTATGGCCGCCTGTCGGTCATGCTGCAATGGCGCTATGCCATGGAGAACGTGCTGTTCGTGCCGCCCGAATCCTTTGATCCACCGCCCCGGGTCGACAGCGCGGTGGTGCGCATGGTGCCGCATGCCACCCCGGCAGCGCTGCAGCGCGCGGTCCTTGAAGAACTGGTCCAGGTGGCCTTCAGCCAGCGCCGCAAACTGCTGCGCCACACTCTGGGCAAATGGCTGGACAGCCGGGGATTTGCCGGCGCTTTTGACCTGCAGCGCCGCGCCGAGGAAGTGCCGGTGGCGCAGTACGTCGCGCTCGCACAAAGCCTCTGAGGGATGGCCCCGCCCAAAAAAAAGCCCCGCGATGCGGGGCTTTGTCATGGCAGGAAGCTGGCCGCTTCAGGCCGCCGCCAGCCAGTAGCCCGCATTGAAGGGGCTGCTCATGCGCAGGGCCAGGGGCGAGACGTCGACCAGCTTGTCGGTCGGCATCTTCTCGCCTTCATCGGCCACCACCTCGGCGCCTTCGGCATCCGCCGTGCGCGCCTGGCCGGACTGGGCGGCACGCGCCACCGAGAAGGAGTAGAAGCAGCGGAAAGGGACCTTGCGGTCGGCCCAGTAGTCGGCGGTGTCGCGGAAGATGTCGAGCAGTTGCTCGCGCGCTTCCTTGTCAAACTTGAGGTTGGTCGGGATCTGCTCTAGCACCACGATGAAGCCCGGCTGCGGGCCCGACTTGTGCAGCGGGTCGGTCATGCAGTCGTAGAGGGCGTCAAAGTTTTTGCCGAAATGGGACGGCAGCGTGAACTGGGCACCAATCATGTCCAGCACGTCCTGCTTGCTTTGGGCCTCGGCCAGATTGGCGTACAGGAAATGGTGGCCCAGCTTGTGGGCGGCTTCCTGCAGATCGCTCACGCGGTGGGCGCGGATCGACTGCACGATATTGGAACGCAGGCCCTTGAAAGGCGTGTCCTGAGGTGTGCGCTGCACGGTTTCCATCGCTGTGGTCTTCCTGAAAATCAAACTCAATTCCGGGTCTGGACGATCATGCGAAAACTCGCGTAATGGTCCTCGGTGTAGTAACAGGCTTCTGGCCTCTTGGGCACCTCGCCACCACACACGATGCGTCGGGCGCCCCGATCCTTCGCGCCGGGCGTCTTGACGGTGTATTCGCGGTAGAACCCCCTGTCCTGCCGGGGCAGTTGCCGTTCGCGGTTGCCAAACACCGATCCGTCCTTGTCGTAGGGAAAAGGACCCCCTTGGTGGATCAGCCGGTAGGTCTGTTGACCTTCGGGAGGCAAGGCGGCCAGCGCCACAACGGACCGGTCAAGGGCTTCGGACTGCGAACGGGAATGCACCAATTGAGTGCACGCCAACGCCCCCCATCCCAAAGCCACCAGCGCCAAGCGCCGGGAAAACAAGGCCAGTCGAACCAAGAAAAACACCTTTCAAGCGCACCGGGTTAACCCGAACGCTACGGGGCGCTAGTGTGATGCATTGCACAAAAAAAAGCAAGGGCCTGCCTGAAAAATAGGCAGGCCCGTACGGCCTTTCGAGGCGCCAAGTGAGCGCCTGCTATCGATCTAAGGCTCAGCGCAGCGCATTTGCATCGGCCACCGTCAACGCCGTCATGTTGACGATGCGGCGCACGGTGGTGCTCGGGGTCAGGATGTGCACCGGCTTGGCGGCGCCCAGCAGCACGGGCCCAATGGCAATATTGCCACCTGCTGCTGTTTTTAGCAGGTTGTAGGCAATGTTGGCCGCGTCGATGTTGGGCATGACCAGCAGGTTGGCGCTGTCCTTGAGGGTGCTGCCAGGCATGACAGCGGCGCGGGCGGCGGCGTCCAGCGCCACATCGCCATGCATTTCACCATCCACCTCAAGCCAGGGGGCGCTGCGCTGGAGCAGCTGCAGCACCTGACGCATCTTGACCGCGCTGGGCTGCTCGGACGTGCCGAAGTTCGAATGGCTCAGCAAGGCGGCCTTGGGCGCGATGCCAAAGCGCCGCATTTCCTCGGCGGCCATCACGGTGATCTCGGCGAGCTGCTCGGCCGTCGGGTCGTAATTGACGTGGGTGTCGACGATGAAGACCTGGCGACCAGGCAGCATCAGGCCGTTCATGGCCGCAAAGGTGGTGACCCCTGCACGCTTGCCGATCACCTGCTCGACGTAGCTCAGGTGGTGCGTGTTGTGGCCCCAGGTGCCGCAAATCAGGCCGTCGGCATCGCCCTTGTGCACCAGCATGGCCCCAATCAGGGACAGCCGGCGGCGCATTTCGATTTTCGCAATCGACTCGGTCACGCCCTTGCGCGCGGTCATGCGGTGGTAGGTCTGCCAGAAATCGCGGTAGCGGTCGTCCTGCTCGACGTTGACCACGTCGTAGTCCAGCCCTTCCTGCAAGCGCAGGCCGAAGCTTTCGATGCGCTTGGCGATGACGGCGGGGCGACCGATCAGGGTGGGGCGGGCGATGCCCTCGTCCACCACGATCTGCGCGGCACGCAGGATGCGCTCTTCCTCGCCCTCGCTGTAGGCCACGCGCTTCTTGAGGGCGCGGCGGGCGGCCTGGAAAATCGGCTTCATGGTCGTGCCCGAGGCATAGACGAAGCCCTGCAGGCGCTCGCGGTAGGCGTCCATGTCGGCGATCGGGCGTGAAGCCACACCACTGGCGGCGGCAGCTTCGGCCACGGCCGGCGCGATTTTCATCATCAGGCGCGGATCAAAGGGCTTGGGGATCAGGTATTCCGGACCGAAGGCCAGCGGCTCGCCGGCATACGCTGCCGCCACCACCTCACTCTGCTCGGCCTGTGCCAGCTCGGCAATCGCGTGCACGGCAGCGATCTCCATCTCCAGCGTGATGGTGGTGGCACCACTGTCGAGCGCGCCCCGGAAGATATAGGGGAAGCACAGGACGTTGTTGACCTGGTTGGGGTAGTCGGTGCGGCCAGTGGCCATGATGGCATCGTCGCGCACCTGCCGCACTTCTTCGGGCAGGATCTCTGGCGTGGGGTTGGCCAGCGCGAGGATCAGCGGCCTGGCGGCCATCCTGGCCACCATCTCGGGCTTGAGCACGCCGCCAGCCGACAGGCCAAGGAACACGTCGGCGCCCTCGATCACCTCGGCCAGCTGGCGCTGCTCGGTTTTCTGCGCGAACTGGATCTTGTCCTCGTCCATCAGCTCGGTGCGGCCCTGATAGACCACGCCAGCCAGGTCGGTCACCCAGATGTTCTCGCGCGGGATGCCCAGCTTGACCAGCAGGCCGAGACAGGCCAGGGCCGCCGCGCCCGCGCCGGAGGTCACCAGCTTGATCTTTTTCGGGTCCTTGCCCACCACCTTGAGGCCATTGAGGATGGCCGCGCCCACCACAATGGCGGTGCCATGCTGGTCATCGTGGAAGACCGGGATCTTCATGCGCTCGCGCAGCTTGCGCTCGATGTAGAAGCAGTCCGGGGCCTTGATGTCCTCTAGGTTGATGCCGCCAAAGGTCGGCTCCAGCGCGGCAATGATTTCGACCAGCTTGTCCGGGTCCTTCTCGTTGATCTCGATGTCAAACACATCGATGCCCGAGAACTTCTTGAAGAGCACGCCCTTGCCTTCCATGACCGGCTTGCCCGCCAGCGGGCCGATGTCGCCCAGACCCAGCACGGCGGTGCCGTTGGTCACCACGCCGACCAGGTTGCCGCGGCTGGTGTACTTGAAGGCGGCCGCCGGGTCCTTGACGATCTCCTCGCAGGGGGCGGCCACGCCGGGCGAATACGCCAGGGCCAGGTCGTGCTGGTTGACCAGCTGCTTGGTGGCGGCAATCGCCACCTTGCCGGGCGTGGGGAACTCGTGGTATTCGAGGGCAGCCTTGCGCAGCACGGCGCGTTTTTCTTCGGCCTGGAGCTTGTTGCTCATGGGGATCTCCGTGAATGTCTCGACCCGGTTTTTCGCCAGGTGGTGAGTGTTTTTCCATTGTAGGTCGCCGACCTCGCCTCCCGGATGAGCGGAAATACGCATCCAGGTCAGCGGGCTTTTGACCTGTACGCAAAGATCGGCGCGGGCCGCCTTCAGCGCAGGTGCTTGAATGCCTTGTGCTGCACGGCGCGGGCGATGCTGGTCTCGCGCGGGCCTGGCGCGAGTTCGAAGGCCTCGCCACTGGCCAGCACCCCGGCCACCTCCACCGCCAGGTAAAAGCCGCAGCGCGCCGACCGGACCATGTCCCTGCTGGCGCGCTCGTAGCCCATGACCGCGTTGAATTTGCCACAGGGCTGTCGCGGCTCGGTCACGCGCAGCACCACACCCCCGGCAAAGCACAGGCGATCGCCCACAAAGACCCCCTGCTCGTCCACGCCCTCCAGGCTCAGGTTCTCGCCCAGCTGGCCGGGCTCGATGGCTTCGTCAAACAGCGACACCCCAGCCGCCTGGCGCTGCGCCGACCACCAGGCCAGGTGCTGGTGCGGCAGCGCATAGACCGCCTTGGACAGGCCGCCATGCACGCTCAGGTCGTTCTGCTCGTCACCCGCCAGGCCCAAAGGCCCCACCGGGACCGGGCCCGCCAGCGGCTGCTTGCGGATCGCCGAGCGCAAGGTCCGCTCGCCGACCCGTAAAAATCGCGAGGTGCCGACCTGCAGCGAAATCAGGTGGCCCTGCGACTGGCCCATCGCTCAGGCCTGCATCAGGGCTTCGATCTCGTCGGCGCGCACGGGCACACCGCGTGTGATCAGTTCACAGCCGCCGGCCGTGACCACCGCGTCGTCCTCAATGCGGATGCCGATGTGGTGGAACTGTTCGGGCACGCCCTCGGCAGGACGCACGTAGAGGCCTGGCTCGATGGTCAGCACCATGCCCTCGCGCAGGATGCGGCTGGGCCGGTCCTTGATCAGCTCGCCGCTCAGCGGGTCCTTGCGCTCGCTCACCTGGCCGACCTGCGAAGGCTCCACATAGCTGCCGCAGTCGTGCACGTCCATGCCCAGCCAGTGGCCGGTGCGGTGCATGTAGAACTGGAAATAGTCGCGGTTGGCGATCACGTCCTGCGCGTTGCCGACCTTGTTGCCGTCAAGCAGGCCCACGTCGAGCAGGCCCTGGGCCAGCACCGCCACGGTGGCCTCGTGCGGATCGACAAAGCGCGCCCCGGGCCGGGTCGCGGCCACGGCTGCGTCCTGCGAGGCCAGCACCAGCTCGTAGAGCGCGCGCTGGGGGCCACTGAAGCGCCCGTTGGCCGGGAAGGTGCGGGTGATGTCGCTGGCGTAGCCGTCGAGCTCGCAACCGGCATCGATCAGCACCAGGTCGCCATCGCGGATCAGGGCCTTGTCGGCACGGTAATGCAGGATGCAGGCATTCGCACCACCGGCCACGATGGAGCCGTAGGCCGGGTACTGCGAGCCATGCTGGCGGAACTCGTGCAGCAGTTCGGCATCCAGGTGGTATTCGCGCAACGCCTGGCCGGCGCGCAGCATGGCGGCGCTGCGCTGCATGGCGCGGATGTGGGCGCGGGCGCTGATCTGCGATGCGCGGCGCATCACATCCAGCTCGTGCGCGTCCTTGACCAGGCGCATCTCGTCGAGCAGGGCACAGACATCGCGTTGCTGGTCCGGGCACATCGCCCCGTAACGAACACGGGCGCGCACCGGCTGCAGCCAGCCCTCCACACGGCCCTCCAGGCCGGCGTGCGTGGCAAAGGGGAACCAGACAGTGCTGCGGTTTTCCAGCAGGCGCGGCAGCTGCGCATCGAGCGCGGTCACGGGCAGTGCCTGCTGCACGCCCAGCGCGGCGGGCGCCGCCTCCGGCCCCAGCCGGAGACCGTCCCAGATCTCGCGCTCGAGGTCCTTGGGCTGGCAAAACAGGGTCGCCTGGCCCTCAGCCGTGAGCACCAGCCAGGCATTGGGCTCGGTGAAACCGGTCAGGTAATAGAAGTAACTGTCGTGCCGGTACAGGTAGTCGCTGTCGCGGTTGCGCTGGCGTTCGGGCGCAGTCGGAATGATGGCGATGCCGCCCGCGCCCAGCTGGGCGGCGAGGCGGGCGCGGCGTTGGGCGTAAAGGGCTGTCTCGGTCATGAAGCCCATTGTAGGAGCGCTCTCCAGCAGGCGCTGTCCCCTGTGGGAGCAGTCTCCTGTGGCAGCGGTTCGCTGTGGGAGCGGTCTCTGACCGCGATGGGGTGGTCTGGGCGGCTCATCGCGGTCAGAGACCGCTCCTGCCGGGGGACGGCTCCCGGCTGTTGAGCTGTGCCAGCCGCTCGGGCGTGCCCACATCGGTCCAGGCGCCCGTGTACAGCTCGCCGCTGACCTCGCCCCGGTCCATGGCGGCGCGCAGCATGGGCGCCAGCGGCGCCGCCACCCCCTCGGGGTTGCCGGACGGGGCCGGCGCATCGGCGCGGGTGAAAAAGCTTTTGCGGTAGAGGCCGATCGTGCTGAAGGTGTATTGCCGCCCGCCATCCCCCTCGGGCAGATGGCGCACATGGCCATCGGCCGCCAGACCGAAGTCGCCTTTGGGGTTGTGCGCCGGATTGGGCACCAGCCACAGGTGGGCCTGCTGGCCACTGGCCTCAAAGCGCTGCACGGCCTCGGCGCTGAAGACAAAGTCGGGGGCAAAGACATCGCCGGCCACCACCCAGAACACCTCCCCCAGGGCCGGCAAGGCCCGCAGGATGCCGCCCGCCGTTTCGAGCGCGCGGCCAAAATCACGCCCCTCGTGCGAATAGGCGATCCGCACCTCGGGCAATCCCGGCCAACGCTGGCGCTCGCCGAAGTACGCCGGGATCTGCTCGCCCAGCCAGGCGGTGTTGAGCACAAGGCGGGTGCAGCCGCTGCGGGCCAGCGCCTGCATGGGCCATTGCATGAGTGGCTGCCCGCGCACGTGCAGCAGGGGCTTGGGGGTGCTGTCGGTGAGCGGTCGCATGCGCTCGCCACGCCCGGCGGCCAGCACCATGGCCGTGGCAGCAAAGCCGCTGTCGATGGGGTTTGAAAATGCCATGGCCCGATGTTGCCACGGCCTGCCCGGGAGGGGCCTCACTCCATCTTGATGCCTGCCTTGCGGATGAGCTGGCCGAAGCTCTCGAACTCGCGCTGGTTGAAGCTGGCAAACTGCTCGGGCGTCATGCCGCCGGGCTCACCGCCGAGCGCGCGCAACCGGGCCTGCACATCGGGCAGTTGCACCACACGCTGGAGCTCGGCCTGCAGGCGGCGCACCGTCTCGACCGGCGTGCCGCTGGTCACGAACATGCCATACCAGGTGCTCATCTCAAAGCCGCTGACCCCAGCCTCGGCCAGCGTGGGCACCTGCGCCAGCTCGGGACTGCGGCGGGCGGTGGTGACCGCCAGCGGCTTGAATTTGCCCGCCTTGATGTTGCCCATGGCCGAAGAGGTCGTGTCGAACATGATCTGCACATTGCCGGCAATGATGTCCAGGTGCGCCTGGCTCGAGCCGCGGTAGGGCACATGCAGGCTTTTGGTGCCGGCCGCCAGATCAAAGCCTTCGCCGGCAATGTGCTGCGTGCTGCCCACGCCCGAGGACGCGTACTTGAAATCGCCCGGCCTGGCCTTCATCGCCGCCACCAGCTCGGCCACCGAATTGACCGGCACCTGGCTGCCCACCACCAGCACATTGGGCACGGTCACGATCAGGCCCACCGGCGTGAGGTCCTTGAGCGGATCGAAATTGAGCTTGATGAGGTGCGGTGCGATCGCCTGTCCGGTGTTGGTGGCCACCAGCAGGGTGTGGCCGTCTGCGGGCGCCTTGGCGGTCAGGTCGGCCGCGATCGTGTTGGACGCGCCCGGGCGGTTCTCGACCACAAAATTGCCCTTGAGCCCTTCGCCCATTTTTTCGGCCAGCAGGCGGGCAATGATGTCGGTGCCGCCACCGGCATTGGCCCCCACCATGATCCGCACCGGTTTGCTGGGGTAGGTTTGGGCCAGCGCCAGCGCCGGCAGCAGCAGGCAAAGCGACAACCAGACTCGGATCTTCATGCGTGTCTCCTCAAGTGGGGGATGGGTGGATGCTCTGCATGCGGGAAGCCCCCATGCGTGCGGCCAGGGCAAAGGCGTTGGCCATGGCCTGCGGATTGGCCAGGCCCCGGCCCGCAATGTCGTAGGCGGTACCGTGCGCTGGCGTGGTGATGGCACAGGGCAGACCGCCGTGCACCGTGACGCCCTGCTCGAAGCCCATCAGCTTCATCGCGATCTGGCCCTGGTCGTGGTACATGGTGACCACGCCGTCATAGCCCTCTGTCTCGCGCAGGGCGCGCACGAAAGCGGTGTCGGCAGGAAAGGGGCCGTCGGCCGGGTATCCCAGCGCGGCGGCGCTGGCCACGGCCGGGGCAATGATGCGCCCCTCCTCGTCGCCGTAGTTGCCGTTGTCGCCATTGTGCGGGTTGAGGCCGCAGACAGCGATGCGGGGCCGGGCCACCCCGGAGCGGCGCAGCGCATCGGTGATCATGCAGATCGCATCGACCACCTTCTGCGGTGTCAGCAGTCCGGCGACATCGCGCAGTGCCACATGCGAGGTGACCCGTGATGTCCAGAGCTTGTGCAACACATTGAGTTCGCCGCAGACGTCACGGTGGTCCAGAAACTCGGCAAACCAGCGCAGCTCATCCTCCTGGTGCATACCGCCCTGGCGCAGGGCCGACTTGTTGAGCGGCGCAAAGCAAAAGGCATCGGCCTGGCCGGTCTGCACCAGCCGCAGGCCCTGGGCCAGCCCGTTGAGCATGTAGCGCCCGTTGGCGGCACTCGCCTGGCTGCGCTCGAAGGCCGGCGCCAGCCGGCCCGGCCAGTCCACCGCCTCGACGTCCGCCGGCCATTGCAAGGCCGCTTCCTGCGCAATCAGCCGGACCTGGGCCTGGGCGCGCCATTCGCTGCGCGCAAGCATCTTTTCGACCAGTTCGGGACCGATGCCGGCGGGATCGCCAGTGAACAGGGCAACAACGGGAAGTTTCATGCCAGAAATCGCTGACCCAGCGTTTGTAATCCGTAATTATGGATATCCTAGAGGGCAGCTTCCCGGGCCTCAAGCCCGCGTTTTCCCGGATTTCCGATGCACACCCCCGAACCCATCGAACGCCTGTCCCTGCACGAGGAAGTGACCCACCGCCTGCGCGACATGATCGTGCAGGGGCAGCTGCTGCCTGGCGAGCGCATCCAGGAAATGGCACTGGCCCAGCAGCTCAAGGTCTCGCGCACGCCGATACGGGATGCCCTGAAGGTGCTGACCGCCGAGGGCCTGGTCCAGCTGCTGCCGCTGCGGGGCGCGGTGGTGCGCCAGTTCAGTGCCAAAGACGCGCGCGACATGCTCGAGGTCATTGCCCTGCTGGAGGAACATGCCGCTCGCCTGGCCTGCCAGGCCAGCGAGGAACGCATCGAGGCGGTGCTGGCCCTGCACGAGGACATGCTGCGGCTGTATGCGGCGCGAGACCGCCGCGCCTATTTCGAGCGCAACCAGCAGATCCACCAGGCGCTGATCGCGCTGGCCGACAACGACAGCCTGTCACTGACCCACGACATGCTGAGCAAGCGCATGCGCAGCCTGCGCTACAGCGGCAACAGCTCTGCGGAGAACTGGGCAGCCGCCGTGCAGGACCACGAGGAAATGGCCCAGGCCTTGCGCCGGCGCGACGGCCAGGCCTTGCAGCGCGCGATGGGCGAGCACATCCGCAAGACCTGGGTGCGGATTGCCCCGCAGATCGGTGCGGCCCCCTGACAGCAGCCTGGCCAGGATGTAACTGCGGTTACGGCCTGCGGCCGGGTCCCGCCCGTTAAAATCCGGGGTTTTCCCGAATCCTCAGACCGGAGCTGCCCCCATGGCAAAGCAACAACAGATGGCCAACGCGATCCGCGCCTTGGCAATGGACGCCGTTCAACAAGCCAACTCCGGCCATCCCGGCGCCCCCATGGGCATGGCCGACATGGCGGTGGCGCTCTGGGGAGAGCATCTGCAGCACAACCCGAAGAACCCGCACTGGGCCAACCGTGACCGCTTCGTGCTCTCCAACGGGCACGCCTCGATGCTGATCTACTCGGTGCTGCACCTGACCGGCTACGACCTGTCGATCAACGAGCTCAGGAACTTCCGCCAGCTGCACAGCAAGACCGCCGGCCACCCCGAAGTGGGCATCACCCCGGGCGTGGAGACCACCACCGGCCCGCTGGGCCAGGGCATCACCAACGCGGTGGGCATGGCACTGGCCGAAAAGATGCTGGCCGCCGAATTCAACCGCCCCGGCCACGCCATCGTGGACCACCACACCTATGTGTTCCTGGGGGATGGCTGCCTGATGGAAGGCATCAGCCACGAGGCCGTGGCCCTGGCCGGTGCCTGGAAGCTCAACAAGCTGATCGCGCTGTACGACGACAACGGCATCTCCATCGACGGCCAGGTCGCCCCCTGGTTCATTGACAACACCCCCCAGCGCTTTGCCGCCTGTGGCTGGCACGTGATCGACGCCGTCGATGGCCACGACGCCGCCGCCATCTCCCAAGCCATCGCCTCGGCCAAGCACAGCGCCGACAAGCCCACCCTGATCGTCTGCAAGACCGCCATCGGCAAGGGCTCACCCAACCGTGCAGGCACCTCCAAGGCCCACGGCGAGCCGCTGGGCGCTGAAGAAATCAAGCTCACCCGCGCGGCCCTGGGCTGGACGGCCGAGGCCTTCAAGATCCCCAAGGAGGTCTATGCCGACTGGGATGCCAAGGCCGCCGGCAAGGCCCGTGAGGCCGCCTGGAACCAGGCCTTCGCCGCCTACAAGGCCGCCTTCCCCGCACAAGCCAAGGAATTCGTGCGCCGCATGAAGGGCGAACTGCCCAAGCACTTCAACCAGGTGGCCTTTGACGCCGTGGTCAGTGCCCACACCAAGGCTGAAACCGTGGCCAGCCGCAAGGCCAGCCAGATCGCACTGGAAGCCTTCACCGCCGCCCTGCCCGAGCTGCTCGGCGGCTCGGCCGACCTGACCGGCTCCAACCTGACCAACACCAAGAGCACGCCCGCATTGCGTGTGGACCTGGCCGGTGACCTGGTCAAGACCGAGACCGGACAGATTGGCCGCCACATCAACTACGGCGTGCGCGAATTCGGCATGGCCGCCATCATGAACGGCGTGGCCCTGCACGGCGGCTACATCCCTTACGGCGGCACCTTCCTGACCTTCAGCGACTACAGCCGCAACGCCATCCGCATGGCCGCGCTGATGAAGCAGCGCGTGGTCCATGTGTTCACCCACGACTCCATCGGTCTGGGCGAAGACGGCCCGACCCACCAGTCGATCGAGCACGTGGCCAGCCTGCGCCTGATCCCGGGTCTGGACGTCTGGCGCCCGGCCGACACGGCCGAAACCGCCGTGGCCTGGGCTGTGGCGCTGCAAAACAGCAACCGCCCCAGCGCCCTGTGCCTGTCGCGCCAGAGCCTGGCCTATGCCCCCAAGGCCGACCTCGGCGACATCAGCCGCGGCGCCTATGTGCTGGCCGAGCCGCTCGAGGTCGGCATCAAGAAGACCCACGGCGTGCTCATCGCCACCGGCTCCGAAGTGCAACTGGCCCTGGCCGCCCAGAAACTGCTGGCCGAACGCCAGATCGGCGTGCGCGTGGTCTCCATGCCCAGCACCAGCGTGTTCGACCGGCAAAGCGACGATTACAAGCGCAGCGTGCTGCCGGCGGGCCTGCCGCGCGTGGCGGTCGAAATGGGCACCACCGACGGCTGGTGGAAGTACGGCTGCGCCGCCGTGGTCGGCATCGACACCTACGGCGAATCGGCCCCGGCCCCGGTGCTGTTCAAGCATTTCGGCTTCACCGCAGAAAACGTCGCGGACACCGTCCACGCCGCCCTGCTGCGCCAGTGAGGCCCTGACCGGCGGGGCGCCGCAGGCGGGCGCCCCGGATCAGGTCCATGCAAGGGCCGTGGTCTACAAACCGGTTACGTAACCGTTCAGTAACTTTTCCCAGAGGCACTCAACATGACCATCAAGGTTGGCATCAACGGATTCGGCCGCATCGGCCGCCTGGCCCTGCGCGCGGCGCTCAAGCACGGCTACAGCGACATCCAGATCGTGGGCATCAACGACCCCAAGCCTTCCGACTACCTGGCCTACATGCTCAAGTTCGACAGCGTGCACGGTCGCTTCGATGGCACGGTGGACTTCACCGACGATGCGCTGATCGTCAACGGCAAGAAGATCAAGCTCTCGCACGAGCGCGATGCGCACAACCTGCGCTGGGGCGAGATGGGCGTGGACATCGTGCTCGAGTGCACCGGCCACTACCTGACCGAACCCACCAGCCAGATGCACCTGCAGGCCGGCGCCAAGAAGGTGGTCATCTCCGCCCCGTCCAAGGACACCGTGCCGATGTTCGTCTATGGCGTCAACCACAAGAAATACGCAGGTGAAGCCATCATCTCCAATGCATCCTGCACCACCAACTGCCTGGCCCCGGTGGCCAAGGTGCTGCATGACAAGTGGGGCATCAAGCGTGGCCTGATGACCACCGTGCACGCCGCCACCGCCAGCCAAATGACCGTGGACAGCTCTTCGCGCAAAGACTGGCGCGGTGGCCGTGGCATTCTGGAAAACATCATCCCCAGCAGCACGGGCGCAGCCAAGGCCGTGGGCGTGGTGATTCCTGAAATCAAGGGCAAGATCACCGGCATGGCCTTCCGCGTGCCCACATCTGACGTGTCGGTCATTGACTTGACGGTCGAGCTGAACAGCGACGCCAGCTACGCCGAAATCTGCGCCGAAATGAAAGCGCAAAGCGAAGGCGCCCTGCAAGGTGTGCTG
>JACCDV010112423.1_pt1 | contig 19993 bp, 4 predicted proteins | sample 7446131 | NCBI WGS metagenome assembly JACCDV01 (sample SAMN15323448, study PRJNA562643) | freshwater metagenome | isolation source: river surface water | place: USA:Blue River Watershed | collected 2017-08-17 | reverse complement strand
GTTTTTAATGATTTATTGCAAATAACAAATCAATAGGATATAAACTCATTTAATTATTGTTAAAGCTTGCTGGCAGTATAAATTGGTTTTTGAACCTTTGATTATTAACTTACAAAAATACCTTATATTGATGATAAATATATTTATTCATCTTAGATAACAGATAATTTTATTGAAACAAATTTGATTATAAATATTTCTCATGCAATTGATCTAATTGGAAAAGATGAAAATGGATTTAATTTATTTAAGACTTAAAATTCTAATTAAAAAACATCAGATCCGTTTGTTAAGATTTATTTTTAGGATTTTGAAAAATGATAAACAAAAACAATATAAAAAACCACAAATCCAATTTGGTAAGAATAATTTACTTATGAAAATGTGAAGATTAATAAACATAATAAAGGAAGAATTTATTTTGAAATATTTGATGAGGATGGTTTTTTATAATAAAATGATAAATTAGGATTTTGCTATTTAGATTTATAAGATTTAGATTTTTAATAAAATTAATGTATTTTTAATGATTATATTAAGATTAAAGGAAATTCAAAAGATTTATAAAAATATAATTAATTCGGTTAGATTTACATATAAGTGGTTTTATAAAGCAATTTAAATTAGGTTTACATCACTTTTCCTTCATTAAAAACTGATTTAAAAATTATTGAACAAATTTAATAAAAATCATATTGGTTCTATTTGACTATTAAATAGATAATAAATATTCCGTTTTCTATAAAGAATCCAAATTTTTATTGTGAAATCATATTTCCAAACAATGTGATCAAAAATACAGAACTAATAAGTAATAAATATCATCCATAATTTGATTAGCAATTTTGTGAATAAATAATTACTAAGAATAATGTATTGTAAAATATTAAAATAAAAATATTTAACAAAGAATCAATTTTGATTAATTAAGTAATAGGAACAATTGATATTGAACCAAATGAGTTGCTATAATAAGATAACAAGTAAAATATATACAAAATTATTAAAATTTAATCAGAATAATATAAAGAGGATTAATTTAGTATAATTTATTCGTTATCAGTTTATGATAAATAATAAGATAAAATAATTAAAATTCCAGATTTTCAAATAGATAAAAACATTTACAATCCACTTAAAGGATATTTAGTATTTTGATTATTAAAATTATAAAATTTTGAAAGATAAGAAAATCATTAGTATTATCTATAATTATAAGTAAATAATATTAAATCTAAAAGTGATGATTTTTAACTTTAAAATTAAAATGATATTTTAATATATTAGAGATTAAATTTTGATTATATAGAGTAAATAAATCAGATATAATTAAAGCTTAAGTAAAAACATTCGTTTAAGGATGACTTGATTGGTTTGTTCTAATATAATGATTTTCATAATCAAGAAGGAATATTATTAGACGAAATTGTAACATTGAAAAACAATGAAAGAGAAACAAAAGCTTATATTCAAATATCCTATTATTAATTAGATGAAATTGAGAGTATAAGAAATGAAGTTTAAAAGTAAAGAATCAATAATGATTTTATTAATGTATTAACAGAAAAATTCATTCATTTTTAGATTTGATAAATTTATGGATTTAAGTAATAGGACTTCAATAAAGACTTTTATTTGATTTTTTAATATGATAAATAATAGATAAAATCTGATGTGTTTTAAGCTTAATAAAATTCAAATGATTTTAAAATCAAAAATTCATTAGTATTTTAGGAAAGAAATTTACTTACGATCTCTCTACACTAGAAAACCATCTTAAATGATAGCTAAATAGCAAATGTTTAATTATAACTATAAAACGAGGAACAATTAAATCAATAAATAAAATTAATAGATTTATAAAATTAACATAAAATAATGTTTTTGATGCTATTAGATTATTAGATTTCAAACAAAAACACATTATAACAAAATAATGAAGTTTTAAACATTAATTTATTAAAGAATAAAATTTATATAAATTTACACAGCTTAATAAATGTATCTTTTGATAAAAATCAATAAAAATAAGATTTGAAAATTGAATGCTTTTTATAAGATAAAAAGTTATATGAAAGTAATGTTTTAAAAGGAAAATCCAATTATCTCTTATAATAAATAATCGAATTTAGCCTAGAGGAATATTACTAATTTTAGTTGAATTTTTTAATAATAAAAATATTTAAGAAGAACTTATTATAAGAAACATAAATTTCAGAGTTATTGATAGATATTTCCTAATTGTTTCATTAGTAATTTATTAATGATTTATTTACTTTATTTTATGATTAATGATATTAATAGGAAAATAGTCTTTAATAGAATTTTTTAGGTTAAATATACTTATAGTCCTATATCGGTGATTAAAATGATTATTTTCCAGCTTTACTGGATAATTTTAATTTTAAAAACTAATTTATCAATGGAACTTTAAAAATTAATATTCTGAATGCAGAAAACCTAATAAATGCTGATGACTCTGAAAAGGATTTAAGTGATCCTTTTGTTGTTGTTTTACTCAAGAAATATTCAAATGATTTAAAATTTCAAACAAAAACAATAAGCGATAATCTAAATCCTTAGTGGAACGAAACTTTCTTATTTGAAATAAATAATGAAGAAATTCAGGATATTTTTGGTCTTTAATTATTGGTATATGATTATGATCGATTTACCTCAAATGATGATTTAGGTAATTGTTTCTTAAAAAAAGAAATATTATTTGATGATTAAAAACTATAGACATTTCACCTAGAGCTTTAGGGTGAGGAATTAAAGAGAAAATACAACGTTTAATCTTTAGGATATTTAAACATATAAACTGAATTCATTAAGAAATAATAAAATAATAATTTATAATGATTAAATTATGTTAAAAATAAATGAATTATTTTAATTAATAAAAAAGAATAAAAAATAACGATTGATTTTGATAGTAAAATAATATCATTTTTTCTTTAAATAAAAAGATAAAAAGATATTTAGACATATTAATTAGTATATTAAATGATAATAATATTTCTACTTAAGATTTTGAGTAATTTATATAGAATTGTAAGTTTTATTAATTAGTTGATTTTATTAAAGAGAATTAATTATTTGAAGAGTTTTTATTTTACTTTTTGCAATATATTTATTAAATGAGTTTTTATAGTTTAAATTTGATTATTGATAAGTAAGAAGCAATAGGATTTCTTATATAAATATTGAAATTAATAAAGTTAAGGGAATTTAGTCTATTTGATATTTTCTTTTAAATTTATGTAAACTTTAAATTAATTTTTCAGATGGAAAATAATGAATATTTAATTAATGAAATTTGCTAATTTTATTAGTATTTTACTTTTTAAATATTTTAATAAGATTTGTATTGTTAATTAATTGAGTATGTTTATGATATATAACAATAAGAAGGCATCGTTTGTTATTAATTGAAATAAAACTTAATATAATAAAAACAGAAATATATAAATACTTTATAATAAGAGATTTTGGATATTATAAATTATATTGAAGCTAATATTAATAATTAATAGTTTTAATTGAATCTTTTTATTTATTATGTTTTTTCTTATATTTAATATCATTTAATTTATTAATTCTTTAAAATTATAATCATATTTTCTATAGTATTAAAATTTATAACTTTTAATGATATAAAGAAAAAGGACTAAACTAGATGAATAGTTTCTCTTTATGATGAATAAAGTAAAGATTTGGGAAAAATATGCATAAAGAGAGAAAGATTATAAAAACTGAAACAAAATAACAACGTTTATTTAATAAAAGAAAAATGATAATTTCAAAATTGAAAATTTTGATTCAAAAATTAATAAAGCTAAACAAGCATTACAGCAAATAAGATAGCGATCAAATGAGATATAACTACCAATGTAAACAATCTATGAGGAAAAAGAGGAGTTTTAAGATTATATAAAAAATAATCATTTAAAAATAAAATTTAATTAAAACTTTTATAATGAGTTTATCAAAGCTACATTTAAAAGCGATAATGTAATTAAAAGTAAAAAAATGAACAAATGACATTATAACTCTAAGAGAATACAATAGAAATTAAATATAAAACATAATTTAATAAATTTAAGAGAAAATTATCTCTTTAGATAATATAGTAAAGAAAGAGGAAATTGATATAGCAAATTTATTATTAATATTGGAGGAATTTACAAATATTTTAAATAAAGCAATTGGTTTAAATTTGGAAAACCAAAAAATCGATTTTTAATCTTTAATAGATAATGTTTTTGATGTTTTGAATTGATAAAATTTGACCGAAGAGTAAATTTATTCAATTTTTGATTTTTTATAAGGGTTTTTTAATTAGGTAAATTTTGTGTCGAATGAATAATATAATGAAATATGAATATAAACATATGTTAAATGTATGAATAAAAGTTAAGAGATTTATAGATTGATTTTATTAACTCTTGGAAATGATATTGTAAACAATCAAAACCCTTCGTATATTTCAATTGCAATAGATTATTAGATTCATGTTAGAATAAGTGAGAATTTCGGTAATTTTTGTTAAAATCATTAAATATGTGCAGATTTTTTATGGATAAGCAATATTATATGCAATTTGTAAATTAATTATTTCAGTGGCTTTATTTGTGAGTGTATTTTCATATGTAAATCCTTAATATAAAATTCTAACGAATAATCTGTATATTTGAAGGACGCTTTAGATTTTATAGAATTTTTTCTTAAAAATAAAGAATAATTACAAGAAAATATTTGTTTACAAACTATAGAGTTTTTATTTTAAGGAAAATTTATACTTTAAATTATTAAAATTATTTATTTTGAAAAATAACATTATTTATCAGAGATTTCTTCTATTTTATATTATCTTTTCACTTTTTCAGAATAAATGCAGAATTTTCTAAAACAAATTGATAATATTAATTTTGTATATGAATTGTTATAGATAAAAGATTTTAATTTTTAACTTTCAATTTTAAAAGGATTTGTTTATTTGTTTAAAATTTAAAGAATTTATAAAATAATAAATAATGATGTTTTATTAGAGTAGATTTATAATAATTTTATTCTATACGAAAACTATAAATATTAAAAGAAATTGTCAAAATTTTTATTCCAAATCATAAAGAATTAAATTTAAGATTAAAAACTATTATAAAAATTTATAGATTAGTTTTTTTGTAAAGAAATTCTTTTTTTAGCACTTAGATAAAAAGATGATTTTAAAAAACTTAATAAAAATATATACTTAAATATAATTGATATTTCTACTTTTAATAAAAACACATATTAGGTTTATTTCCTAAGCAATCAAACAATAGACTAAACAATCCAAATGCTATAAGAATACAGAGAATTATTATAATAAGAGTAAAAATAAGATCAAATATAAGAGTATATTTAGGAAATACAATCTTTATATAAAAATTAATAAATTTTTAATTTAAACAAAATTTTATAATGAGCCTTTAAAATCAATTTTGTGATTTATGAGAGCAATTTTTAAATGATATTTGAAGCTATTGCTCTAAATAGTCTTTAGAGTATTCTGATTATGAAAACTCAAAAATTGAATTTTAGTAATTTAATAAGAACAACTGATAATTATGAAATTTCAATTCCTTTAGGGAGAGGTAAATATAGTGAGGTTTTTGAAGGTTATGACATTCGAACAGATTAGAAAGTTGTAATAAAGTTGTTAAAGGCGGTTTGAGAGTCTAAAATAATAAGAGAAATTAAGATTTTATAAGCTGTGTAAGGACATTAGAATATTATTAGATTGTTAGATTAATGCATTGATAATGAATCCGGGACAATGTCTTTTATTTATGAACACTTTTCATCAAAAACTTTAAAATAAGTTGAAAAACAACTTAGTTTATAAGATATCAAATATGTTATTTATTAATTAGTTTAAGCTACTGTTTTTTGTCATTCCAAAGGAGTTATGCATAGAGATATTAAACCTTCAAATATCATAGTTGACGCAAATACTAAAAATATTAAATTGATCGATTGGGGTCTTTCGGAGTTTTATTTTCCATAAAAACCATTTCATACAAGAGTTAGTTCTTGACCCTTCAAAAGTCCTGAATTATTATTGGATTATTGATATTACGACTTTTCAATGGATGTTTGGTCTATAGGCTGTATAATTGCTGGCTTAATATTTAAAATAAATTATTTTTTCATAGGAAAAGACAATGAAGACTAATTATGTTAAATAGTTAACTTTTTAGGAAGAAAATAGCTTGATGATTATATGGAAAAATACAATATAAAAATAGATGAAAAATTCCTTAGAAAAATACCAAAATCAGAACCAAAAAAATTATAAAGTTTTATCAATAGTGAAAATTAGCATTTAGTAACTTTTGAAGGATTGGATTTGTTAAGTAAAATATTCATTTATGATCATGATCAAAGAATAACTTCTTAGGAAATGCTTTATCATCCATTTTTTAACTCCTTAAGAAGTTCTTAATAACTTTTTTATTTTTATAATTTTTAATTAAGATTTTTGATAAGTTGAAAATCATTAATAATTATTATTAAGAAATTTGCTGTTATTTTATCTCTTTTTTCAACTCTTCGATTTACTATTAAATTTGTTCTTTGTATTTTAGTGACTCTTTTGCAGCCTTTTATAATTCATAAGTGGTTAATCCAATAAGAAACCCATAAAGACCAAACTCACAGAAACTTTCAACGCCCTATTAGAAGGCCTAAAAATCTGATATTTTCTCTCTTTAGGTTTTCTATTATGATTTTCCCTAAATTATCTTATTGTTTAAATCATAATTTAGATTATTGATGAAATTTCCCCAAAAAATAAATCCTTTATTTAACAGACTTCGTTTGACAAACAAATGATTAGCTTTAGATTAAAAAGAATCCACCATTGGTTTTGCCAATAGTTTAATGACATACATAAATAGTTTTTAAAATGGCAACATTATTATTTAAAATTAATTATTTATCATAACCAATGAGTTTTTTCTAAATAATTCTTATATATTCGATTTTGAATAGAATTTTCTTAGATTTTGTATCTTTTCCTAGAAATTATATATTTACTTCAAATCTTAAATATTTGAAGATTTCGATTATAAAAGTCTTAAAAAATTCTAAATAAAAATCTCTTATTTTTTCTATGTCTTTTTTATAATGCAAAAATGTATTTGAATAAACTATCTCTAATGTTATTTAATCTTAATTGATTATTTCTACTCTGTTTTCTAATGAAAAAACTTCTTTTAAAAAATCCTATAAAAAAACATTACATTATTCATAGTTAGTTAAAAAGGTATTCATATGCCTAGAAATATAAATATCAACTGATTATAAAGCAAATATTTTTGCTTATAATTAAATCTCCTTTATTCCTTCTTCATTTTATTAGAAAAAATCAATATTCTCTGCTATCATTGCTTAAAAAATTGTTCTAAAAATCTCTTTATTCATAAGAATTTCTTTATAAAATTATAAAAATTAAATTTATTTTTTATAAACGATGTCTGCTGTTCCTTAAATTGAAATAACTAAAGCTTTCTACATTGAAGGTCATAAGTAAATGATCACTTCTCTTGTATCTGGTTGTCTTAAACCAAAATCTGAAGGCGAAAGCCCTCTAAACTTCCTTGCCACTGGAGGAAGGGATAAGAAAGTTACTATTTGGAGTTTCAACGCCAATGCCATGGAGAACAAAAACATTTTAATTCCAAAGATAACTTTAACCGGCCACAACCACTTTGTTTCTGACTTATAACTTAATCAATCAAATGAAGTTCTTTTAAGTTCATCTTGGGATGGATCTATGAGACTTTGGAACTTGGTTTCTGGAACTTGTAAATAAACCTTCTTAGGTGCATAGAAGGAAATTACTTCTTGTGGAATATCCTTTGATAATAGAATTATCTATTCTTCTGGATTTGATAATTAAACAACAATATGGAACACCTAAGGATAAATCAAAGCCTTAACAAAGGATGACTAACACAATGATGTTATTAGCAAAATGAGAGTTGCATAAATTCCGGACTAAGCTTACTATGTCACTGTATCCTGGGATGGATGTGTTAAAGTTTGGAATAAATTCTGTGTTTGCTAAGCCAGCTTCAAAGCTCATGACGGACCAATCTATGCTTTGGATATTAACAAAAATGGTTAATATTTTGTCACTGGTGGAAAAGATGGAAAAGTCAAACTATGGAAATATTCTGATTTAAAAAACCCTGTCAGAGTTTGGGAATTTAACTAAGAAATCAACGATGTTAAAATTGCTCCATAAGAATAATGGATTGCCGTTGCTACTAACTCGAATGTGTACATTATTGATATTTAAGCCTAAAATCTTAAAGAATCAATAATTGCAACAATTTCTAACACTGTTGAAAGCAAGGTTGATTGTGAAGAATCAAATGAGAAAAGAACCATTGAAAGAACCTATAAGACAGTTTCCCTTACATGGGATGAAAAGTCTAATTTTATCTTCGCTGGATGTGATAACGGTTTATTGAAGATAATTGAGGTCACCAAAAAGGCTCTATGATAAAAATATAAATTATTTACTGTTTAATACTAGCCTTTTTAAAAGGGACTGCCATTATGGAGGAAGGGTATTAAATTCTTTATACTGAAGAATTTTATTATTATTTTTATAATGAATAATTTTTTGTATTTTTAAATTGATTTTTATCAATTTCTTATTATTAACATTATTGGCTGTTTTATTGTTTTTTATTCATTTATTTTATTTTAGAAAATATGGATGAAAAACACACTATTTTCCATACCTAAAAACACATTTAAAGTTCCATTGTTAGACAAAAAGAAGAACTTTTATGCTTAAATTATATATATTTTAAAATAGATAAAAAATCATGATTATTGGATTGAGTAAGTTGGTTTTGATTCTTATTCTTATTTGTTGTTTTTAAGGGAAATTATAGCTATACTTATATATTTCTTTATTATATATGTAATAATGTTAATATTTTAGTTTTTATTAATAAGAGCTATAAATACAGGAATTATACAATTATTAACACATTAATATATAATAGAGAGATTTTTTTAATTCCTATTCTATAATATCTTGTCTTTGATATTTGTTTTCAGAGTATTACGTTTTTGAAGGAAAATATCATCATTATTTTTCTTCTATCATTATGCTCCTAATAAAAATAAAGGTTTAAATTTATTGAAAGCAAAAACTGTTTTAATTTAGTATAAAGGAGAGGTTATAATTGATTAGAATATTTTTGATTAAATTTATGAAGTTTTTCAAAAGGAGAAAATATTTGGTTTTATTATTACTAAAATCTCATTGCCAGATCTAACATAATTGTTTTAACTTGAAAAGGAGATTTAGCAATTAAAGTTCAAGAAAACATAAGTGAATGGTTTCAATCTTAATAAAATATCCCAATTTTTAATTGGCTTCAATATAAATGATAATTAAATATATTAAGAAACAATAAAATCATTATATTCAAAATAGTGAAAAAATATAATTAGAAATGAATTTAAAAATAGTGGATATTTTCTCTTAGTATTTGATAGCTTTTCTTCTATAGATGTTTTTTATAAATTTTATTGATAATCTTAAGTATTTTGATAAAAATTCAAAATTGAATTATTTTTGAATGAAATTGATATAAATTGGAATAACTGTTATCAATACTGAAAAAGTTAATTTAAAGATAGTTTTTTATACTTTATAATATTATTAATTCTTGTTTTTGCATCTTCTCCTGCTGTAATATTAAAAGGTTTTATCTTTAGCATTAACTTAATCGAAATTATTTAATAATTTTTTTGATATAAAAAATAGTATGATTTATAGGCATTATTTTTACCCAATTATAACTGTTATAATTAACTATATAATATCTAGTTTAATCGAATACAGAGCTTTAAACTAAAAAAACATTCGATATTCTAAATACTAAATATAAATTTTAAACCTTTCATTTTATTATATTTTTTTTAATATGGTTGTTGTTCCAGGCTTATAACTCCCTGAAGACAAATAAACCTTAATTGGAATGCTAGTTTATTTAAGACATAGATTAGTAGACAATTTCTTTAAAAAGGAAACTTATTAATATTTTAACATGTTTTTATTATAATAAATTTATTTAGGAATTTTTCATAGTTTAATTGGCATAAATTAACTTTATTATTCTTATTGGAGTTCAACCTTTTATCTTAATCTTTAATAAATGTAAAAAGAAAGTTTATATTTTAAGGCTGAAAATTAGATTTTTGACTTTGGAAATCTTTTATCTGCAAACCTATCAATATTAGGAATAGTATTAATATATTCGATTCGAGTTCCATTAATTCTAATACTCGGTATTATATATTTTTCTAGTTGATTTGTATTAGATGGAATGCATCTTTTATGTTTAAACAAAAAAGAAATTGAAAGTTCTGGAAGATTGGTTCAAAATGCAATAACAAAAAGCTTTTATTGTTTACTTTTCTTTTAATTTATTTTTTTACTGAATTTCTCTTAAGAAAGCTTAATATTAGCATTTATGATGTTTTTAATAATGATTTTTACTTCTATAATAGTATATAAGCATTGATAAATGAGATTAATAAATCCAGAGTATTTTTTAGATTCCCCATATTATTACTAAGAACAAGATTTGGTTTAGTTTTATTAAAAATACTCTGATCCTTTAATATTCACAAAAAATTATTAAAAAATTATAAATAGAAAATTTATTATTCTGTTTTAAACGTAATATTATCTTTAACAACTGTATTCCATAAAGAATCTGTAAATATTTTTTCTGATTTTCTAACCTTATAAATAGTACTGAATTAATCATCAAAGTTTTCTTATATTGTCTCCAAGGTTTTCATTAATAATCGATTTTATTTTGTTCTTTTTTTACTTTTAGATTTTTGTTTAGTTTTACTCATTATTTATTATAAATAAAATTAATATTTAAAAATAACGAATATAATGTTTTAAGAGATTTTTAATAAAGTTTGAAAAGTTAAAAAGTTATAAGAAATATCAATAGAAGATTTAAGGAAGAAATCAATTCTTAAAAACTTATTTTATTATATTGAGGATATTGAAGTGATGAAAAACTCTTAAAACAATATTGGATTTTATTTATATAAATTTAAAGGTTTGAAAATGATTATAGTTTTATTGCTGTTTTTAACATGTGTTTTATAATAGCCAAGTTGGTGTTTATAGCAATAATTTGATAATAAATGTTTAGATTAAGAAGGAAAAGTTGATTATTTTTTATAAGCTCCATTTTTTATATCGAATAATCAGTAGATTTTTATATCTCTTATTTTTATGTTGATTTTATTATCAATGTAATTTTTAAAAGTAAAATTTTGTTCTTATTTGTAAACTATTGATATTGTGCAATTTTTTATATCTTTTTTATTATTGATTTTTTACATCATATTATTTCCATTAGGAATATAATATGGTTCAAAATTAACAGATATTTCCTTAATGATAAAAGTGTTCTTTATTTTAGGATAATATCATATTATTATTGATTGTTTGTATAAACTAGTATAAAATATTATATTAACATTACCTGCGATAGGTGTTGTAATAGTTTTTGTATTTTTATAGGCAATAATGATTTATTTGTTATTTTTCTAAACAGAAACCAAATATCATGATTAAGAGACTAAATACATTTATTCCTTTAGTAACTTATAAAGATCATTTTCTACATCTTATAATCTATTCAAAGGCGTAGCTTATCCTACTGTATTTTTCGATTTTTTGAATGTTAATCCAATAATATCAATTTTCTTCTATTTGTTAAACTTGATTTCTTAGTTAGTTTTTTTAGGTTAAATTATAAGTTCAGTGAACAAAAATTTTGAAGAAAAACAAGAATACATTTTTCATTATCTTTAAACTTATTATCCAGAGATTGTCTAATATGTCTTATAGATAAATCTGAAAACAATTGATTAATAAAAAGCTTAATAAATTTCTAAGAAATTTGTATATTAATTCTTATTGCAAAAATAAATATCAAATGATTGAGAAACATAAAAGAAAATAATTTTCATTCAAAAATTCATGTAAAAATAAACTTTAAAAAGAAAACAAAATATTTAGATTTATAAAAAATAAGATGAAAAATACTAAAAAGTCTTTTAAACTAAAAAAACTATTTTGTTAAGATATTTTTTAATAATTTTTTACTGTTTTCATTTTTTCATTCCTTTGATGATATAAGAAACGGAGTATTAAACATAGACTGACTTTATACTAAATCTAAGTATATATTTATCTTTAGTTTTAATAGCATATAGAATAGCAGGAGTGAAGATATTAAAATACAATAAAAACTCAATTTTGTATTATATTGATATAGTGACCAGTTTCTGCATTATAATATTTGCAAATTTGATGTTACTAAGCCCATAAGTAATAATTGATGACAATCAAAATATTTAAAGTTATTTTTATGTTTTATGGGGGTTGTTTCACTATGCAAAATTTATATCCATATTTTATATCTTAAAACAGCATAAAAACTATAAAATTATATTTGATCTTACAATAGAGATTTTTAGCTTTATTAAGGATCTAATGATTTAGTTATTAATTTATGTTTTATTCTTCTCTATAATAACTTATGTAATTTACTCAGGTTTAATTAATAGTGAATTCAATGAGAATAATAAAGATATTTTAATATAAAAATTGGGAACAGAAGAAATTGATGCTAAAATTAATGACTTTTTAAGCTCTTTATCATTTTTCCTTATTTCAGCCATAAAAAGAAATTACGAAGGATTCAATCAGTTATTATTAGGAGTTTATTATATTTAAAACGACCCTAAATTTTACTACTTTATAATATAGATAATTTCTTATTTTTATGAATTGGTTGTTGGAGATTTCATATTTGGCTCATTGATTCTATTAATTATTAATTCCAAGAATTTCTATGAAAAAATATATCTAAAACATATATAGAAAGACTAATAGATAAGCTAATAATCATATTTGGATAATTTACTAATTATCAATATAAATCAATAATAAATATAAAATCAATATAATTTAATTGAATTTTGTTTAAAATAGATTTTAAGACTAAGTTATTGCTCTATTAATCTCCTATAAAGACCATGGTAGTTTACATCTGCTATTTGTCTTAATGAAATCTATTAATTCTTCTTCGTTTGTTTGTTTTGACTCTAATTGTTAAAACCAAAAAATCACAATCGATTTTATCTTTTAAATTAACTCTGTCTTGTTTATCTCCATAAAATCATTTTTTAAAACGTGTAAAAATTCCTTCATAAAACTGTCACTTTGTTCAACATACGAAATGTATTATCAGTTAATTGATCTGAAGAAAGTATTACATTTAGAGTTTGTTGGAGGAGAAAATGCTTCAACTGGCATTTAATACTTCACTGCCACTTCTTTAAAAAAATAGTCTAAAAACTCCAATTTTAGCTAAGAATATTCCGGATTGCATTGAAGGACTTTATTTTTAAAATTCTCCTTTATCAATTTGAATATTTTCTTTATTACGTATTTATAGGATTATTCTGGTCATACATGTTTATATTAGCATTCCTATTGTAATTTAGTAAGATCCTTTGATAAGTTAAAACTATTAAGTTTCTCAGGTAAATTTAAATTTAATTTTCTAAAAATGACTGCTTATAAAAGATTATATTCTCTCAGAGTCAAAAGGGTGTCCATTGGTGATATTTTTTCTTCTAATAAAAACTTACATAAAAGATTTATTAAGTTTTCACCAGGCAAAATTATGTTTTATTTTTCCTATGATTTGGATGTTTCTTTTTAAGAACTATTTTATTATAAATCTATCTTTTGTCTCAGCTGATTTGTTATTTAATCTTTTGATATTTTTTTATGAACAGGAATTTGTATAATAGAAAATGGATTGTTCATAGATTAGTCATTAATAATAGAGAATTGCTAATCATTTAAACTATTAAAAACAAGAGTTTAAGGTTTAAGTATATTATTAAGTTAAAAACTAGAATTTAAATTGTTAGGAAAAACTACTTCTACATTTTCTAAATTGCTTTAATCTTATTAATGGTTTTACTAGATTGAAAATTCTTTTATAAAACTAAGCTAATCTGTAAAAAGGTTTTTTTATTCTAATTTCTTAAGAAATGAATTTTTCATATTTTCCATGTCATTTGTTTACTTCATTATAAATAATTTGTTGTTTATATTTTTATTTATTGTTTTAGATTTTTATAGAGTTTTTCAAATGATATTTTTACTTTATCAAAAAGACTTTTTTAACAATCTTCTACTTTTTATGTATTTTTAATACATTTTTATAAAGCAAACTAATGAAACAGCATTTAGCCTTCATGATCCTTGGATAATTTTTTCATAAAAGAATAATTGCTTTTTTGACATTTATAAAACAGTTCGAAATTTCCACTGTTTTTATCAAAGCATTTTTATATTTCTTATTATTGGATTTATTCTAATTTGCTCTATTGCTCTTAAAGATAAATTTCTATTTATTTTTCAATTTCTTAGGTCATTATAAGAGGGAAATTTATATAAAATAAATTGATTAAATTTATTAGTCTATTTCCAAAAGACTATCAACTTTGCTTAATTCGATTTCTTTATTTCTTTATATGAGATTATTATCTTATATGTGATTATCTATTTCAATCCAAGTCGGATATATGCTTTTTAGACGATTTAAGGATATTTTATCTTCCTTGAAAAATCTAACAAAATTCAACAAGTATTTATTATCTAATTTAATCTCATAGTTTTAAAGGCTTTCTTATGCTTAGTCAAAAGTTACTAATAAATCCTACTCTTATGAATAATTGTTATTTTCAAAACCAAAAAACTAACTCAGATCCATTTTAGAGTTGTTAACAAATTATACCAATCTTTGTATATCTAAAATACCTTAAAGTGACTTTTGATAAACTTACGACGGAACCAAAGTATTAAAAAGAGAATAATCTTAAAACAAGCTTTTGAATAAATAGCAAATTTCAATAAATCTTTCATTTTCTTTTAGCTTTTTCTCAATAAATGATTTTGTATCAAAAATATAGAGATTTTCCTATAATTAAATATAAACATTTTCTTATACGTTTTTATCAAATATTTCTAAATAAAATCAAGCAAAATCAAATTCATCAAAATACTTCAAATTTACTATGTAAAAATCTTCTAAATTTAATATTTATAATCTTCCTTAAGATATCATTTGATCTTCTGAAATCTCTGATAAAATCTCATACAAAATCTTAATGTTTTTTGATTTCTACAAATATATAGCAAATTCACAGTTTTATAAACGAATGTTTTAAAATGTTGAATTTTTAAATTCATTAACCTTTATTTCTTAAATGTAATTATTATCAACTTCGCTTTAGGCGTTTTTTACTTCAACTATTTATTAAAGACTTTTAGAGCTTGGCATTCTTTCTCCGGGTCTTTATTTAGAAGATTAAATTCATATGTTTTGTATTGATACAGTTTCCTGATTTTTTATACTTTTTTCACTTTCAGAAAAAGACTCGAAAAAATCCTCTTAATTATTAGCTTAATTTTCAATTAGTTTTTTAACAAATTCTTTCTCAATTTTAAGACTATTAATTGTATTAAGATTTTCCTTACTGTTTGCAAAGCTATTAATTTTTGATTTTTCTATTATTTCTTTATTCTTAACTGATTGCTGTTAAATAATATCAATTTTACTATTATTCTTTTGTTCAATCTATTAATAATCATTAATTATTATACACTCTGCATTTTCTCCAATTTATAATTATACTTCTTTTGTTAAAATCCTTTATTTATCAAAAAAAACTAATACTTTAATACTTTAACTTTACAATAATTCAAATTTATAATTTTAAACAAAATATTCTTCATTTATTTACTATTTAACTTCTTTGTATTAAATCTATTATTGTTTATTATCTTCAAATTATACTTTCTTAATTTATAGCTATTTTAGGAAATTCAGTTATAAGTCCAAATTATAAAAATCCTTTGATTCCAACAAAATATCAAATTCTTTTTATTATTAATCTAAGTTAATAATTATATCAATAATACTTTGTTTAGAATACTAATTCTCTAAAGCAATTAAACTATAAAATCCAGGTTTTATATTTTCTAATTAAATTTATTAATTTTTATCAGTTTTTTTATATTAAAAAAATCTTTCTTTTTAAAGAAATTAGCTGATTTCTTCTTTCTTTAATTCTCCTTATGTAATCTTCTTTTATAAAATACTTGAAAATACCTGCCTTTTTTGTTAAGTATTTTTTATATTGTAATTATCCTTAAAAAAATCCTATAAATTATGATTAAAAATAAGATAGAATTTTGTCTATCAAATAAAGGAGAAATTTAAACTTGATTTTATGTTAATTTTTATATCAAAACCTGTAAGATTTTTTTATATATTTTAAACAACAGTCTCCATATCTGGCCATTTAAGAGTTTTTAACTTAGATGAAATCAACAGTTTATTTTCCATATCAAAATTTCTATAAAAAACCTCTAAACAGCCTAATAATTTTGACTCACGTCTGTTCTTTAATAAAAACGGTTTAATGAACGTAATAATAAACGGGAATTCTTAGGAAATTCTCTGTTTTATATTTTAAGCCATTTTAAGGTATTTCTATTCATCATGTCAAAGACTCTAATTATGATTCTTACAATCCGAACAATGATATATCAAAACCGCATGTTAACCAAATAATAGATTTTCTAATTCTTCGAAATTCATTATTAAATATTAAATTTATTATTTTCCAAACAGTTTTTCTTCTTAAAAGATTTTATTCTTAAAATTTCCTTTTTTGTTTTTTCTGTTTTTTCGAATTGTTCGATTTCTTAATTATTTCTTCTCTTTTGGCTGTCTCAATTAGTTTAGAATTTCAACTAATTTTTCTTAACAGAATTTCTTTATTTCAAAATCCTAATCTTTGCAAGGTTTTACTCTTAATGATTTTTTGCTTATTTTTGAATCCTTCTCTATTCTCTAGTTGTTATTTTCTGCCTGTTTTTTCTAAGCTATTTTCTATATTGGAACTTTATACTTGCTAAATACAGTTTCTCCTTATTATGCGTCCTATAATCTTCTTTATATAATTTCCCATGGAGATGCTTGTTTTTCTTACATTTATAAATTTATAGAAAAAAGAATAAATAAACAAATAACTAATTAGTTACGAGGAAATCTTCTATCAAACTTTAAGAAAATCTTTATCTTAAAGCTATCACTTGATTTCTGATATTAAAAGCTTATCAGGCTTAAATACTTTATTTTAGTTTTGCAAAGAAGGAATCATAATCAGTTACAAACCCGTCTCCTTGTAGTTTACTGTGAATGAGTTTATCATTTACAGAGACTTCAAAGGATCTTGGTCTTCCTACAAAAGTATTAACTTTTGCATTAGGACAAGCTGATAAAATAATTCTTTACAAAGCTTTAGCTTTGGAACTGTAGCCTCAACCACCACAGTACTCAATGCTAACATTGATAACATTATTTGTCACTATTGGGATATCTTATGGTTAACTATCCTGATTTCCCATTATAAAATTAATAATGTAAAATTTTTATTGCTAATAAAACGACTTAAAAACTTAAATAGAAAATATAAGAAAAATAACAGACTAGAGATTATGAGAGTTTTATAAAAATGAAAAAAATAAGAATATTCTTATTACTAAAATTAATGTGTCACAAAAATATCCTTAAATATAGTAGAATTCAAATAGGTCTCTAATGTTGTAAGATGAAAATAAGAAAAATTCTCTGAATTAATTATGACGATAATTGCTTGATGTTTAAAAAGACATTTCCTTTGCATAAAAAGAGATAAAAAAAACAAAGGAGATTTTCTATTCAAAAAAATTATAATAATTATAATGAAAAACAACAATCAACAAATCATAATTACTTTGTAACAGAATTCCTCCTAAGCTACAATCATAAATGCTCACTAAGACGTTGACATGTAAAAATGTGCATAAGAAATTACGAATGAAATAAATCGTTTGAATAGAAATCAGTTCATTGAAAGCTTAAAATATACTCTTATTGGTATTCCTTTTATTATTATCTTTATTTTTATATCCGTTTTTGGTTAGATTATTGCCTTAGGTGTTTTGGCTGCAGTTTTATTACTTTTTATTATCATTAGTTTAGTTGCTCATTTTCAATACTATTAAGACTAGAAAAGAAGAGCTATCAAAATCATATAAAATGCTTAGTTAAAATATCAGGATTTGCTTTAAATTTAAAACAATTTCGGTTCTTGGCATATGAGCTTTAAACAATGGCCTTTGAATTCTGAAATCGAATATAAGGTATTCATAGGAAGAAAATATAATATTAAAACTGACTAAGAAGAAGAGCCTTTGATAATAAAGAAAAATCAAGAACCTTAAAGCTTAGTATAAATTCCTTTAAATGAGATTAAAATTGGATAGAATAAATTCCTTAGTAATATTTCCACGTTTGACACACTTAACAATCTTCCTTAAACAAAATCCTAATAAAATCAATTATAATTTATTAATTTCTTAAGCTTTCCAATAGAGATTTTCTGACTTAGTAAAAAGTATAAGAATCCCCTTATAATTTAAATAGAGAAATTCCATATAGATTTTCATTATGTTTTTCAATGACCATTTCTATATCAACATTGCTTTCCATTTCAACAGCGCAATAGAGAATTATTTATGAATCTCATAATTCTAGCTTAATTTCAATATTTTAATTTTTAATTTTCTCAATAGAAATCGCTATTGATTAATAGACTTTGTCAAATGTTGATTCTATTAATAAGTTACTTTGTTATTGTTAATTAGAAACAGCATTGCATCTTTGAAGTATTTTTAGATTCTAATTGATTTCCTCTGAAAGCTAATCTTACGAGTCTCTGTATTATTCGTTTTAATACTCAATTTATTGTTATAAAATTTTCTTTTATTTTATATGCTGACATTTAAGATATAATTGGTTCATTTCTGATCGAATTTTCTATTCATCAAAATCATATTAGAAATATTAATGTTTTTTAAGATTGCTTAAATCTGGTCTTTTCTAAGGATTATGCTATAAGCAGCTCATTATTATTTCCCTTAGTTGTTCATCAATCTAATTATCATCATCCATGTTTGCCCAATATCCTCTTGGATTGTTTATCAATGCCTTATAATAAGGATCTTAGTTTATATCACTTTTTATGAAAGGAGGATTTCCCTTAGCCAACACGTAAAAAACGACTCCTAAAGAAAAAACATCAGATTTCTTTGCATCATAAGCAGAGTTATTCAATATCTCTGGACTCATATATCATTCTGTACCAAGAACTGTCCTGCTTCATTGTCCATCCTCTACTATTGTGGAAAATCCGAAATCTGCGATTTTTATTTGATAATTTTCATCCAGTAAAATGTTCTCTGGTTTTATATCTCAATGAACAATGTTATTATTATGTAAAAAGTCAAAAACATCAATTAAAGATTTTATGTAATATTTTAACAAGTCTTTTTGCAATGCTCCAGTTTCAAAAATTATATCAAATATCTCTCCTTTTGAAGCCAGTTCTAAAACTACATAGCAAATATCTTCTTCAACAATGTTATTTCCAATGTACATTTTTCCTTATGTTTGAAAGTCAATAATTTATATTACATTTGGACTGCTGATTTATTGTAAAATCAATGCCTCTTTTTATGTGTCTTTAACTAATCTAAAATAATTTGGGATTCTTTTGTTTAAGACTTTAATGGCGTGTTTTTAATTTTAGTTTTATGAAGAATAAACTGTGCCAGAATATCCTTTTCCTAAGATATTACCTATTATATAATTATCTATTCTTTTCATTTATAATTTTATTTTTTATTGATTAAAATTTTATTTTAAGAATGGGGTTGGGGTTTGGGGTTTGGGGTTTGGGGTTTGGG
>JACCDV010458156.1_pt1 | contig 19994 bp, 10 predicted proteins | sample 7446131 | NCBI WGS metagenome assembly JACCDV01 (sample SAMN15323448, study PRJNA562643) | freshwater metagenome | isolation source: river surface water | place: USA:Blue River Watershed | collected 2017-08-17 | reverse complement strand
TTCAAACAGCGGGAAGAAATGGTGCTACTTGGTCGCAACCAGAATCGCCATACGCAGCACAATACCCATTCAACAAGGTGTTCGGATCGGAGGCAGGACACGCAATTGAAATCGACGACACTCCAGGAGCAGAACGTCTTAACTTTGCTCACCGATCTGGGACTTTTGATGAAATTGGTCCTGATGGCACTAAAGTCACCAAGATTGTTGGAGATGGATACACCATCTTAGACAAAAATGGTTTTATTATGATTGAAGGTATTGCTAATGTTCATGTTGCAGGAAACTGTAATGTGATTATTATGAGTGACACCAACTTGACTATGCACGGTCGAGTTAGCATGGACATTCACAATGATGTTGATGTTAACATTGCAGGAAGATTATCTCTCTCGGTCGGCGAAGGAATCTATGCCAGAAATGGTGGACCTATGTCTCTCGAGAATGTTGGTAATATTGATATTGATGCCAAGGGTGATGTCACTTCGGATGTAGTAGGCAAATTTAATCTTACTGCCGAAACAGGCATCAGTGTAACTTCAAAGGAAGATACGCACATTAAGACAGCAGGTGCATTCTTTAGTCACTCAACTGGTGACACGAATGTGTGCACGGATGCTGGTATTAAGGTTAAATCTGCTACGGCGACTGAAATTAAGTCGGGCGCTGGAGTTAATGTGGAGGGTGCAGGAAACATTAGTCTCAAGGCACCTCTTGTAACTTCGTCACCAATTGATACTGCAACAATCGATGTTACAACTGCAAATATCACAACGTTGAATGCAGGAACGACGAACCTCAAGGGTACTCATAATTCACCTGACGATACGACCAATATCAAGGGTAACACGACAGCAACTGTTACTGCTCCTGTTGCTGCAGCAGAAGCAGTTTGCGCAGAACCTGCTGCTCTACCAACAATTAAAACAGTTGAAAAACCTGTCAGTCGTTCAGTTTCTAGCAGTCCACAAGTTGTAGGTGGTAGTAATAGTGTTGGTGGTGCATCTTCATTACCTGACGACACTTCATATGATACCGAAGAAGAATCGTCTGAAAGCGCCGCATGTAGAAATGGTGCGGGTGCTGATGATTCAGGGCAAGTTCCTGCTGATGGCGATGCATTGACGGATCCAGGTGGTGCTGGTTCCGGAGATATTGAAGGAAGAGGCACAGGTCAAGCACCAACTACATGTAATGTATATTATAAATCTAGACAACCTATGCCAGCGTTGCCAATGAGTGGCAGATTAACTGACAATATTCGTCTATCAGATAATTATGTATTAAGAGACATTGTCGCATGTCGAGTGCAAACTCGACGTGTAACTGACATTACGGATTATAGAAGAGGTGGAAGAACAATTTTCACTAAATGGGATATCGTTCAAAATTATAGATGTTTGTTCCTCAATATTGTTGAACCTTTACGCGAGAGATATCCAGGATTTGTAATTAACTCAGGATGGCGTCCGACCGATACTGCACATGGTTATGCTGCGGTGGATTTGCAGTGGCCTAACTACATGAGCAATAGAAGAAAAATGATTGAAATTGCAACATGGGTTGCTAACAATTTCCAACACGACCAAATATTGCTAGAGCGTCAAGATTCTTCGAGCAATACAGCGTGGTTACACATTGGTTATAAACTTTGGAATGGAGCACAAAGAAACGAACACTTCACGGTTCAAAGCGTTCCTTGGAGAGTGTTGAGCAGAAACAAAAAGTCATTTGTTAACTACTAACATCAGCAAAATGGCATATAAATAGAGTTATGACAACAAAAGCAGTAAACAGAATATACTCAGATTTGGATTTATCCTTTGCTGCGCATCCTATTACGGGTGACGTTGCTAAGAAGTATGATGTTAACGCAGTTAAACAGGCACTGAAAGTTCTTGTGTTGACTAACTATTATGAAAGACCATTCCAACCTAAACTGGGGTCGCCCGTATATGGTATGATGTTTGAGAATGTTGATATTATTACTGCAAATTCTTTGAAATTGCGCTTGGAACTTTTGATAAACAAGTATGAACCAAGGGTCAGATCGCAACAAATTGATGTAGTCCCTAAACCAGACACTAATGAATTCGAAGTTACTATTTATTTTTATGTAGTTGGCGTGGCAGATCCAGTTTCATTCTCAACAGTTTTAAGAAGAAGTAGATAAGATGACGCAACTAAATGTTACAGAATTAGATTTTGCAACTATTAAACAAAACCTCAAAGTTTTCCTTCAGTCGCAAGAAGAATTCCAAGACTACAACTTTGATGCTGCGGGTCTTTCTATTCTATTAGACATTCTGGCATATAATACACACTATAATGCAACACTAGCACATCTTCAATCAAACGAAATGTTTCTTGACAGTGCAGTCAAAAGAAATTCTGTAGCGTCTATTGCTAAAACTCTTGGATACACTCCAACGTCAAGAAAATCTGCACGAGCAAATATAACATTACAAATTAGACCATCTAATTCGTATAGCGGAACTAGTTTAACTATTCCTAGAAGCACACAATTTATTGCTAAGACAACTCAAAATACATATACGTTTTATCCAAAAGAAGATTACGTCTCAGGATTGACTACATTAGAAACTGGACAAACAGGATTTAGTTTTCCGATGGAGTTAATCGAAGGTAGACGTGTAACTAATACTTTCGTTGTCGATCAGTCAAACATATCTGGTCCATTTATTCTTCCCAATCAAAACGTAGATACATCAACAATATCAATAAGAGTTCAGCAGTCCTCTTCAGTTGCAACGCTGACTACTTGGAATTTCTATTCTGATATTATGGATGTTACCAACGAGACTCGAGCATTCTTTGTAGAAGAAGGTCCATCTGGACTATACGAAATTCGTTTTGGCGACGACATCATCGGCAAAAAACTGGAAGTTGGTAACATTGTAATCGTAGAATATCTTGTTAGTAATGGTGAAGCAGCAAACTCTATTCCAAACTTCTCGCCATCAGGAACCTTCACAGGTTCGGGTGAAATTAAAACTGTATATCTCGAACTTGCCGCAGCAGGTGGTAGAGAAAAAGAAAGCATCGACAGTATTCGTTTCAATGCTCCGAAATTTAATGCTACGAAAAACCGAGCAGTTACTAAAACTGACTACGAAACATTAATCCGTTCTAGATTTGCTAACATTAACTCTATTGCAGTATGGGGCGGAGAAGAAAATACTCCTCCTATTTACGGTAAAGTGTTTATCTCTATCCAACCACTTCCAGGTTCAGTAATTACGCAGTCGGATAAAGACATAATTGCAAGAGACATAATTCGTCCAAGAAGTGTTGTGTCAATTCAACCAGAGTTTGTTGATCCGATTGATACCTTCATTGGATTGAACGTATCGGTTAATTATAATAAGACAAATACAACATTGACATCCTCGAGAATCGAATCAGAGGTTAGAACCACGATTCAAAACTTCTTTACAAATAATGTTAACAAGTTACAGAAAAACTTTTATTATTCTAAACTACTATCTGCAGTAGTTGGAACTACGCAATCTATTTTTTCTGCGAGTATTCAATTACAACTACATAAAAGAATTCCAATTGTCTATAATTTTTCTGACACCTATTCGCTAACATTTAATACGCCACTAGACAAAGAAACTATTTTCAGCACCATCTTTAAATTTGATTTAAATGGTCAAGAAATTGAAGGGTATATTGCCGACCAATATGCTGACAATAACAGCGAAACTGGAACTTTGGTAATCAAAAGATCTTCTGATAATGTAGTTGTTGTATCTAATGCGGGAACTGTAAATTATGCTACGGGTACAGTTACAATATCCAATCTTACTATTCTCGAATTGATGGGCGATCAAATAGATCTTAGAGTCTACGCAGAACCATTTGGTGATGCACCAAATATCTTAACAACCGATTTGACATCTACTACAGATAGTTCTACTGCTGCAGTTTTCCCTTATGCTGCTAGAAATACAGTGTTGACATTAGATACTAGTTTTGCCAATTCCGTGTCGAATATACCAGTAGGACTGACAGTAACTGCTGTCGCTAACTCGCAAGAATAATAGATGACAGAAACAACATCATATTATAAGAAGGTTGCAAGCATAACAGTAACCGATGGCGGTTCTGGATACACATCTGCACCAACTGTGGATATTGCTGGTAACGCAACTGCGACTGCTACAATTGCAGGGGGTAAGGTTACAGCGATTACTGTTACTTTCTCCGGAAACGATTATACCTCACCACCCTCTGTAACATTCATTGGTGGTGGCGGGAGTGGCGCTGAAGCAATTGCCAATATGGTATATGTTGATGATGCATATAATGGATTCAAGCAATCTTTAAGTCATCTAATCGCAAACCAACTTCCAGATTTTGTTCGCACTGAATACCCTGTCTTTGTTTCGTTCCTAGAAAAATACTATGAATATCTTGATCAGGAAAATCAAGTAAATAATTTCCTGCTAAACTATGAGAAGAATTTTGACATCAATAGAACTTTGAACGATTTTGTTCCAAAGTTTAAAAATCAATATGCCCAAAATTTTCCTCTTAATGCGACACTCGACGATCGCCGACTAATCAAATTCATCAAGCAATTCTATGAAGCGAAAGGTTCTGAGAAGGCGATAGAATTGCTCTTCAGAGTTCTCTATAATGAGAACGTTGAATTCTTCTATCCTTCTGAACAAATCCTCCGTGCATCGGATGGTATCTGGGTTGAAGATGTCACATTAAAACTTGCAGTTGATAATTCAATTACTGCGAATCCTTTTGAATTAAAAGGCAAAACAGTAAAAATAAAGTATTATGAGAATGTCGGTTCGGTAGTTTATCAAAGAAGCATTGAAACTAACATTACTAATGTTACAAAATTTGCATATATCTTCCCGCCTGTTTATGAATTATCGACCAGTTTACCAAAATCATCAACAATTTTAGTTCCAGGCGCTGGTGCATCTGCTAAGGCATTAGTTTCTGCATCTGAGCAGGTGGTTGCTGTTGTCGGTGAAAATTATAAAACATTTAATGGTTCCTCTGCTGTCAATGTAACAAACAATACATTAACTGTTTCTTCTCATGGATACAGCACTGGCGATGTAGTTATCTACGATAGAAATGCTGGGACAATTGTAACAGGGTTGACAAATTACAATCCATACTATGTAATTGTTGTAAATTCCAATACCATAAAACTTGCTACCAGCGCCACAAATGCAACAGCAGGAACAGCAGTCGATCTCACTGTGGTTGGGTCTGGCACACATCGCCTTTATGATCCACTTACTGATGCAGGTAATGGTTATTATGCTGCACCTACGATTCAATTTACTGCGATTGACGGTTCGGGTGCAGTTGGCAGAGCAGTATTAACTGACGATGGAAAAATTTCTCACGTAGTTATGGTAAATGGTGGTTCTGGTTATACTGCTGCTCCTGCTGTAACTTTCTCTACTGATGACATCAGAACCATAATTGAAATCACAGAAGCAGAAACAACAACCACTTATGGATATGTAGTTCGACAACTTGCTACTGCGCAAGTAATTGATTGTAGTGGAACACCACCTTGTGGATTTAATGTTGGAGACATTTTCTCAATCGACGAAACAGGTTCGGTTGGATCTTATACGATCGATTATGAAAATAACACCCAAGAATATTTCCTAAACAAATACAATGAAACCGATGTTGCATTAAATCCATATACATTGGTTGGTAGAGACAACCGAGCATCTATTAGAATTGATGCAGTTGATGTTGATGGATGTCCTACTGCAGTAAGCATTTTTGACACAGGTTTTGATTTTGAGCGCGAATCTTTCACCGCCACAATAGAATCCGCATTGGGTTGCACTGCCACTATCGCGTTTACAACTGGTGCGGTAAATGTCAAGACTGGTAGATTTAAAGACTCCCGTGGTATGTTGTCGAATGTCAACAAACTACAAGATAACTATTATTACCAAAATTACTCATACGTAGTTCGCTCGAACGTTCCATCTAACAAGTGGATTGAGGTAGTAAAGAATACTGCTCATCCAGCGGGTACTGCGATCTTTGGAGAACTTGTAATTGAACAAGTTGTCGACGTCAGTGAATTTATTACTGTTCCGATCGAGCGTCTTCATATCTATGAATTCCCACTTGAAGAACTATATGCAGAAACTTTCTACTATGCAGTCGACTTCATCAAGATTCTCTCAGACTCTGCTACTGCCTCTGAAGCGCATGGAAGTCATGTTTATAAAGTTCTTGCAGATTCAGTAGAAACAAGCGAAACACTTGACTTCGAATTTGATATTGGAATCTATGGTAATGAAGATGACACCACAACCACAACCGATCTATTTGATAGAGTTGTTCAATATGTCAGAGATGTAAGTGAAAATACCATTACTGCTGAAAATGCCATTACTGATTTTGGCAAAGTATTAGAGGATACTCTCTATCTACAATCGCCATATGCTGATGATTTCTTTGATGAAAATTATGTTTCTGCTGACATTGCAAATTACAACTTTACCAAGGTTCTGGCAGAAGTTGCAAATCAAAGTGATGCATCTGCAATAACATTTAACAAAAATGGTGTAACTGATTCTGCTACTGCAACAGAATCGTTTGGTAGAACGGTTGAATACTATAGAACATTTGCTGAGTCAGTAATAACCCATGAATATACTTCTATTGGTTTGGTCAAACCAAGTGGTGAAGAAGAAAGTAATGTCGACGAAGCAAATGCAAACGAGTCCTCGTTCAGTCACATATATAAATATTTAACTGATTCTGTCACATCAACAGACACAGCAGGAATTATTCCATATGTTGTTAAGACTGATAACGCAGGGACTACAGAACTGCTATTTGTTGCAAACGACACTGAAACAATAGATTCTATTGCTGCGACTGAACAATCGCTTATAAATACACTTAAAGGTCTATTCGAAACAGTAACAGTCACCGAAGATGGTATCGTCAATACCCAAGACTACGTTGATGGTGATTTCGGTTCGGATTATGTTGGTCAAGTAACTTATTTTAACTAAGAAGAAGGTAAAACAAATGAAACTAATCGAAAACGTAAAGGGAACTAAGGGCGAACTAAACATCGTTCTTCGCGACGAATCAGGAAATGTTACACAAAACGTAACTGTTCCTAACTTGGTTGTTGACACAGGTCTTGCATATATTGCTTCGCGCATGAAAGACACTACTCTTGCTGCGATGACTCACATGGCAGTTGGTTCGGGTACAACTAACCCAGCAGCAGGCGACACTCAACTAGAGTCGCAACTAGGTTCTCGTGTTGGTCTAACATCAACAACTGTTACCGACAACGCAATTGAATATGTTGCAACTTTTGGCGCAGGTGTTGGTACTGGCGCTGTTACTGAAGCAGGTATCTTCAATGCTTCGACATCAGGCACAATGCTTTGCCGCACTGAATTTGCTGTCATTAACAAGGGTGCGTCAGACAGCATGACAATCACTTGGACGGTAACGATCTCGTAATATAACATGGCACTTCTTCTTCGATCAGCAGGTCGCACAGAAATAGCAAGAAGTCTCTATCGTGACATTTACAACGAGAACGACTTCTTCTATTTCTTTGTGGGCAGAACAACCGAGTGGGATGACGAGGAATCTCCTGAAACACCAGTAGATTCCGTGCGTTATAACAGCACATCCCACAGAAACATGCTGTTCGTAAAAAGAATTCAGTCAAGTGATACTGTTTTGATGATTCCAAGAATCGATTGGGCGTCAGGAACAGTATACGATCAATACGATGATAAGTACGGCGAACTTGATGCAGATGGCAACCAATATACTGCATTTAGTGGCGCTCAGTCTCTAAAAGAAGCATTGTTCTACGTATTTACTGACGACGACCATGTCTATAAATGCATCTCAAACAATAACAACGCAGAGAGCACTACTAAACCATCGGGAACCTCGACCTCAGCAATTGAAACTGAAGATGGTTACATCTGGAAGTTTATGTTTAAGGTTGAAGCTTCCGACAAAACCAAGTTCCTGACAACTGATTATATTCCTGTCAGAAAGATTGCTGGTTCAGGAGATCCTGAATTTGACGTCAACGGACAAGTAGATGACATCATTGTTACACAAGGTGGATCTGGTTATACTAGCGCACCAACAGTAATCATTAATGGTGACGGTGTAGGTGCAGTTGCAACTGCTACGGTGGTTGGAGGTGAGGTTACTGAAGTTATTGTGACCAATGCTGGCGAAGGTTATAGTTTTGCCTATGTGAAGTTTGTCGATGGAGATGAAACTTCTCGCGCTGAAGCATATGTTAATTTGGGATCGCCAGATTCAAGCGCAGTGCAAGAGGATGTTGAAAATGCAGCAATCCCAGGAACAATCGATCGTATAGAAATTATCACTAGTGGTATCGATTACATCGATGGTGATGCATCTGTTTCCATCGTTGGTGATGGTTCTGGCGCTGAAGCGATTGTTGATGTTGATCCAGACGATGGCGCGATTCTTTCAGTCACAATTACAAATCAGGGATCTGGATATACTTTCGCAGAAGTTACTATTGTTGGTGCAGAAGGCACTGGAGCAGAGTTGGTTGCGGTCATATCTCCAAAGGCAGGACATGGTGCCAATGCGCAGAAAGAACTTTTTGCAACTAACGTTGGATTCTCTGTCAACTTAACAAACGACTCTGCAGACCTATTCCTGAATAACGATTTCAGACAAATTGGTGTTGTCAAAAATCCATTGATTTACGATAGCAATCTCAATTTCCAAGATTCAACTGGAACTTGCTGCTATGTCATCAACGTTGACGATCCTTCAAGTTATAATATGGATGATGTAATAACCACAGACAGTGGCGGAAGATTTCTTGTAGTCCAAAAAGTCGACTTGGATGAAGATGGAACTATTGAAAGTATTTACCTTCTTCCTATTATTCCATTGATTACTTCTTCTAGTGTATTGACTAATGTTACACAATCACTGTCTGATTTACAGATAAATAGTCTCGATGAACCTGAAGTTGATGGTAAGACAGGCGAAATTATCTATCTTGATAACAGAGAATTTATTGTTCGTCAACAGGATCAAGTAGAGAAAATTAGAGCAATTCTAAAATTTTAAGAGAGAAATAAAATATGGCACTGAATTTAAATGTATCACCATATTATGATGATTTTGATGATGCAAAGAATTTCAACCGAGTCCTGTTTAAACCTGGATATGCTGTTCAGGCACGCGAACTTACGCAACTACAAACTTTGCTGCAAACCCAGATCGGCAAATTCGGTGACCACATTTTCAAGAATGGTTCTGTAGTACAAGGTTGTGATTTTAAACTCGACTCTGATAGAGCATTTGTTAAAATTCTAGATACTGATGCAGGATCTTCTGCAGTAGATAATGCTTCGCTTGCAAATTACATGGGCGATACTGTTACTGGTGGAACTACTGGCATCACTGCTGTCATTTTAGGTGCAGAACCTGGAACCGAATCAGCATCGCCTGATATGAAAACTCTTTATCTTCGTTATACTAGTGGCGATGGATCTACGACTGCTGTTCACTTTGAGGGCGGCGAAACTCTTACTGTTACGTCATCTAATCCTGGTAGAAATAACGATACATTCGTAGTTGACTCAACATACGACGAAGCAGAACCAACCAACAGTTACTGGGGTCTTGGATGTGCACTTACTGTTGATGATGGTATCGTTTACATCGATGGTAAGTTTGTCAATCATGAATCACAAACAATTATTCTCTCGAAATATACAAACCTTCCTACTGTTAAGGTTGGTTTCGAACTTGTAGAATCAACCGTTTCTGCTGAAGACGACCAAACTCTTCTCGATCCAGCACAAGGTTCGTTTAACTACGCTGCTCCAGGAGCAGATCGTTATAAAATCGCAACGACACTCGTCAAGTATACACCAGAAGAAACTCTTCCTGCGACGTTCAGTCAACTTGTCGATATCGTCAATGGTGAAATTCAAAGAACATATACTGCGAATATCTATGGCGAACTTGGCAAGAACATGGCAAGACGCACATATGATGAATCAGGCAACTATGCTGTAAGACAATTCCCTGTTCTCATCAAAGAACATCTTAATGTTGATGGGAATAATGGTTTACGAGAACTGAACACTGTTGATCCAGAACGTGGAGGCAGCAAAGATCTTCTTGCTATCGGTCTTGAAGCAGGTAAAGCATATGTTCGTGGGTTCGAGCATGAAACTTTCCAAACAGAATATGTCGTAGTTCCAAAGGGTCTTACAACAGTTTCTGTTCAAGAATCTCCAGTAAGCACTGCTTATGGTAACTATATTTTGGTCAATGAATTCTGCGGTCTGTGGGATCTTAATGGTGGCGATCGTGTAAGTTTGAGAAGTGCTGCTCAAGGTGCTATCACGGATACAACTTTTTCTGCAGCATCTGCTCCAGGATCTGAAGTCGGCACTGCTCGTGTAAGACAAATTGTTTTTGAATCTGACGAAGATGGTGCTATCGGTACTGCTGGTGCCACATTCAGATTATATCTCTATGACATTCAAATGTCAAACGGCGATTTCAAAGACGTTCGTGGTATTTACTACAATGATGCAACTGCCGACGGTCACGCCGATGTAGTGTTGATTGATGGCAATGCTGTTCTCCAAGAAACAAGTTTCAATCGTTCGTTGTTCAGACTTCCATCGAGAGCAACAAAAACAATAAAACCAACTGGAACATACGACAACTCATTCATCTATACGAAAGAGTTTGACGGCGAATTGAATTCTAACGGACAAGTAACCATTACCCTGAGTGGTGATGAAACTTTCCCATATTCTTCGTTCACGCAAACAATCATCGAAAATAACTTTACGATGATGATGAAGCAAGCAGCGACCATTGATGGAACTGGTCGTGCTATCGGTGAAGTTATCAATCTTTCGGGTGCAACATTTACTAAGAACTCAGACAAGTCTATTACAATCGATCTCGTTGGCGGTGTGAGTTCTGCACCAAAGCAAGTTAAACTCTACGTAAATGTTCAGTCTGCAGTTGCGAATCCTGTTCTGAAGGTTCTTCGTGAAGACCGTTATGTTGTAATTAACACAGGAACTCACCCATTAACAAACACAGGAACCTACACACTAGGTCTTTCTGACGTTTATAGAATTAAGAATATCTTTATCGGATCCAATTCGTTGACGGATGCGGATGTTATCACCGCTGCAAATGATGTTGCATCTTCGTTTACTCTCGATAATGGACAGCGCGACAATGAATATCGTAATGCTAAGATTATTAGAAAGGGTGCATTGGATTTAACAAACAAAAAACTTGTTGTTAAATTAGACTACTTCACCCACGACGGTGCTTCAGCAGATGGAACTTTCTTTGTTGTCGATTCTTATCCGATCGATGATACGGGGGCAACAGCGGAAACAATTAAAACGCAAGATATTCCAGTTTATGTTTCGCCGATTACAGGTGAATCGTTTGACCTTCGCGACACTCTAGATTTCCGTGTTAGAATTGCTGATACAGCAACAAATGCATCAGTTATTGGATCTGCTTCGACTAATCCATCTGAAGGCACTTCTGTCTCAGCACCATCGGTTGGTATTACAAATCCTGTTCCTACTGAACAATTCATAACGGATCTGGAATATTACCTCGGTAGAACCGACAGACTGATCATCGACTCTGAGGGTATCTTCAGTTCTATTTACGGAACCCCTTCGCTTACACCATTGACGCCAGCAGAACCTGAAAACGCGATGTCGCTGGCAATTATCAACATTCCTCCATATCCATCACTTGCTCCAAATGTTGCTAAGAGCGTAAATCGTCCAGACTACGGTGTATCATTCCGTACTGTCGACAATCGTCGTTACACTATGCGCGACATTGGTGTTCTCGAACAACGTATTAACCGTCTTGAATATTATACTTCGCTTTCTCTGCTTGAAAAAGCAGCAAGCGATCTTTCTATTCCGGATGGCGCAGGTCTCGACAGATTTAAAAACGGTATTCTTGTTGATGCGTTCACAGGTCACAACGTTGGTAATGTTTTCGATTCCGCATATCATATCTCCATTGATCCATCGAAGAAAGAGATGCGTCCTTTCTTCTATCTAGAAAATATTGACCTCGCATTTGATTATGCAAATTCAACCAATGTGTATAAAACAGGAGATCTAATCACTCTCCCGTATGTCAATATTGACATGACATCTAACCCTTCTGCCTCTAAACCAAGAAATTGCGTCGGCGAATTACTATTCAATTACATCGGAAATATGGAACTAGATCCGCCAGTCGATAACTGGACGGATACCGCACAGCAACCAGATGTTAGCGTAAACTTCGACGGAAACTATGATGCATGGGAAACCATGGCAGATGCTTGGGGAACTCAATGGGGTGATTGGCAAGACGTTGTAACTGGAAGAACTGCCGTTGGACAGTCGTCAGAAACTGTAGCAGGTAATACTACGCTACGTGGTGATACGTTCTTACAGCAACAGACACAAGTTGTTACTACAACTATTGAACAGCGTCAAACTCGTCAGGGTGTATCACTTTCTGTAACTCCAGAAACACAGACTCAACGAACTGGCGCTCGAGTAACAAATACTTCGATTATTCCGTTCATGCGTTCAGTTACTGTTACATTCATCGCGCAAAGATTGAAACCCAACACTAGAGTGTATCCATTCTTTGACGGTGTTGGTGTTGCCGATCATTGTCGTCCTCTGAGTTTCGACCCAGCGACCAATATCAAACCAACCGATCCTGCTGCATATTCATCATATGCTGACGGAAATTATGGAGATCCATTGATCACCAATGCACAAGGTGTTTGCGTTGGTCAATTTAGAATTCCAGCAGCGACTTTCAGAACTGGCGATAAGAACTTCCGTCTTTGCGACGACCAATTCAATCGCGATGCGTTCATCACCACTGCTTCTACTAAGACTTGGTCTGCGAATGGACTATCACAAAACGTCCAAGACACAGTTATTTCAACCAGAGTTGCTAATATAGAATTGAATTCGACATCAGATTCTAGATCAGTATTTGAAACACAAAGAACTGAGAATAGAATTGCTGATAGAACTGTTGGTGTTGTTCAAACAACAGTAAATAATACGTTTACTACAGTTAATAATATTACAAATATTGATAACACTGTTACCAACGTAACAAATATCAATAATACTAACGTAACAAATATCACTCAAGATCCTCCTGCGCCAGTTGTGTTGCCACCAGCAGAACCAACACCTGTTGTAGTGCCTGTTATTGAAACTCCAACTCCGGATCCTTGTGCACTAATACAAACCTGCTGGGACGAATCAGAAGTTGTAATTGACGGATTGGGTGGGTTCGGTGGACTCGTCAACGGAAGTATTGAAACAATAACAATTCCTGCTGGATGTAACACTGTCAATCCATGTGCGCCAAACTTTCGCGGACGAGATCCTATTGCGCAAACTTTCTATGTCGAAGGTATGCCATTTGGTTGTTACGTTACCAACCTTGATATTTTCTTCAGAACCAAATCTTCGAGTGCACCAATCACTCTACAGATTCGTGAAGTTGTGAATGGTTATCCAGGTAACAAGGTAATTCCGTTTGGTGAAGTAACACTAAATCCTGCCGATGTTAATGTCAGCGAAACTGCTGCTACAGCAACAACCTTCACATTCCCGTCGCCAGTATATCTGCAAAATAATACTGAATACTGTTTCGTTCTTCTTCCTGCTGGTAACAATCCAGATTACAATATCTGGGTTTCGGAACTAGGTGAAAACGAACTAGGGACTGAAAACCGTATTTCTGAGCAACCACATATTGGTGTTCTGTTTACTTCTGCGAACAACAGATCGTGGACAGCATGGCAGAAGGAAGATATTAAGTTTACCCTTCGTCGCGCAGACTTTGCAATCAACACTGTCGGTTCGCTTGTCATGAAGAACATGGACGTTGACTTCCTCAAGTTCGATTCGTTCTCAGACGGCAACTTTGCTGCTGGTGATACAGTTCATGGGTTCTCGTTCAATATCTCCAATCCAGGAACTGGTTATACCAATGGAACTATTGCGCATACCCTATCAGGCGGCGGCGCAACCACTAATGCTACAGTTAATGTAACAATTTCTGGTGGTGTAGTAACTGGTGTTACTGTAGTCAACCCAGGAGCAGGATATACAAGTAATCCAACTCTGACAATCTCAAGTGGTGGTGGATCTAGCGCAGTAGTTACTGTCACGCTCAATAGAGCGTTTGTGAAGCAATATGATTCTCTCTATAATGTCGGTAAGTTGCTGGTCAATTCTGGTTCGTTTACTGCTAACGATATTATCGGTAATGGAACGACTTATGCTGAAGTTACTGAAATTGAAAACAAGCAACTAAACGTTCTTGAGACGAACATGGGTTGTATTGATCATACTCCAGCAACTATCAATTGGTCTGTTGCTCCTACCGCAACTGGTGCGGGTGCTGGCGGAACAACCTTTGAAGGTATTAACTTTGGACAAGAATACGAATTGTCATACGAGGCGCAAGTTTATTCATACTCGAATGAGCAAGCAGATCTCGGTGGCGATAAATCACTGACGGTCAGAGCAGGAATGATGACTCAAACATCAACTGTGTCGCCAGTAATTGACACTAGAAAATGTTCTATTATTGCTATTGCTAATGACGTAAATGGACCAGATGATATTTCTGGCGAAGATGGAAATGCTGGAACTGCAGCATCGAAGTATATCTCTCGTCGTGTTGTTCTTGACGATGGACAAGATGCTGAAGATCTGAAGGTTTATCTAAGCAATAAGATTCCAACTGGATGTGGTGTGCAAGTTTACGGTAAATTCCAGAATGCAACTGATGCATCAAACTTCGATGACCTTGACTGGATTGAGTTGGAGTTAACAAACTCTCCTCTTGATAGCGCATCAAAGTCTGGATTTGTGGAGTATGAATACACTATTCCGACTGCAAACAAAAATGCGGGCGTCTTTGAATATACAATTGGAAGCGCAACATTCAGTGGTTATAAATCATTTGCGGTTAAAATTATTCCAACATCAACAAATAGTTCCGTAGTTCCTCGCGTGAGAGAACTAAGAGCAATCGCGTTGCAGGTGTAATATGACTACTAGAATCAAACTCACTGATACAAACAAATACGAAAGAGACGGTCATTCGAAGGCAATACTTTCGAATGACCTTCCTGCCTTAGCAGCATATAAGGCACGTAAAAAACACATGATGCAAATTGAGTCGTATGGCGACGATATAAATAATCTTAAGAATGATATGATTGAGATTAAAAATCTACTACAACAAATTCTACAGAGACAAGGATAAAAAGTATGAGCACTCTTACCCTTAGATCTGTAAAGGGGACTCCGCTGACGAATACTGAAGTCGATAACAACTTCAGTAACTTGAATGACGACAAGTATCAATCAGGTGACAGTCCTTCCTTTGCAGATTTGACACTAACAGGCAGTCTTACCACTTCTGTTGCAGGAACAGTTTCCGCAGCAGGATCTACGCAAGGTGATGCGACTGCATTAACAAAAACAGTTAACATTGTAACAACTGCTACTGCCGCACAGGGTGTTAAGTTGCCTACTGCTGCTGCGGGTATTAATATCAAAGTTGTTAACACAACTGCAGTTACCATTGTTGTATACCCAAATACTTCAGACGTTATTGATGGGGGAACTGTCAATGCTGGTGTTAATTTGGCACCATATTCATCCGTGGAATTGGTTGCGCAAGATACGCAAGATTGGTATCGCGTAACAAATCTCATTGTTTATGACACAAGCGGTAACAGGCTAAACTAATAATGAATCCTCTAAAGGTCAAAGCGTCAGGGTCCCCAATTACTCCTGCAAACATCAGCGGTTTGCAGACTATGACCGATGCAGAGGTAAAAAATTATATTGCGAATGTTATCACAGAAAAGTTCGGAACCACTACAACAGGTTCTGGTACTGCTGAAATAAACATAACAACAGACAATTCAGGTTCTGGCACATCAATCGGAACCTTTGTTGACACCAATAGAACTGAATCTATCGGTACGCATCCTGCTACTGGTTCTACTACGTCAACCACATATTACGTAAAGCAGGTTACTGCTGCTGCATCAGAAAATATTACTAACAGACCACTTGCTTGGGACTCTCGTCTTGAAGAAATGTCTGATAGTGATATTGATTCCATTATGGATCTCTGCATCGAAGCGATGGTCGCAGAGTCATCATATACTGCAGGTCAGTATCGTTTATCACCAACTGCTCCAACTGGTGGTACATGGGTTTCAAGATATACTATTACTGACACGGCACAGGGTGGTAATACAGTAACATATCTCTGGCAGAAAACTGCAGCATCTTCGACGCCAAATTCAGACTACACGCCACTAAAATTGTTCAATAGCAATAACTGTAGGCAGATGGTTGAATCTGAAATTGAGCAGATGCTACCGAATTTCCGTAATAGAATTATCGATACTGGAATTGCAACATATAAAATCCAATCGACTGCCCCATCAGGTGGCACTTGGGTTGAAATGGGTAGTCAGTTTGCAGACACCAGAGAACAAGTTTCTCCACAGAATTATGCAGGAACATATACTGGAAGTTTCACTGGTTTTTACAGTGGAACATACGGCGGTGTAGTCAATTATAGTGGAACTTATTCCAATACTTTCTCGACAACCATCAATTATACCACACCTTACTCAAGTAATTTTAGTGGAAACTATCTCGGAACTGCTCCATATTCAGGATTTTTCTCTGCTGGCGGCGAATTTACTGGCATAACATATACTGCTCCACTTGGACCTCTAGTTCCATATTCAGGTACATATACTGGTTCACCATTCTATTCTGCGTTTTATAGCGGTCCAGGAACCACATACAGTGGAAACTATGCTGCGTATTATTCTGGATCGAGAAACTATGCGGGCAACTATGCAGGCGTAGCAAATTATTCTGGTCCTGCTAATTACTCTGGATCGAGAACTTATTCTGGCAACTATGCGGGTGTTATCAACTACACTGGTATAGTAAATTACTCTGGTTCTAGAAATTACGCTGGTAACTATGCTGGAACCTATACTGGTCCGCCAATTTCATATGAGGGTCCATATCCTACCACAACTTACGGTGGATATTATTCTCTACCTGGAACTTGGTATACAGGATATTATACTGGTCCTGCCAATGAATACGATTTCTTTGGACCAATTCAATCTAATTTTATCGGATATTACTCTGGTCCTGCAGTTTTCCAAGGAGTATATACTGGTGCTCCAACGACAATATGGTATACTGGTTATTACCAAGGACCAGATCTTGCTCCAGGTGAACCAGGAGATGTCTTTGTCGGCGAATATTCTGGTACTGGTCCAGGAACATATACTGGACCAATACGATTTGGTATAGGAAATTACACAGGATCCTATCTTGGACCTCTACAACAACAATATGCAGGATCGTATCAGTCTCCTCCAGGACCAGCATATCTGGGATTTTATGAAGGTCCAATTTATTATAGCGGACAACCGTTCATATCCAATAATCCATTATACTTCTTGGGTCCAGGTGAAAACTATACTGGATTTTATGCAGGATCGAGAAACTATGCAGGAACATATGCTGGCGAAGTCAATTATGCAGGTATAGTAAACTACTCAGGTACTAGAAACTATGCTGGAACATATGCTGGTGTTGGGAACTATTCTGGTCCTGCTAACTACTCAGGTTCTAGAAACTACGCTGGCAACTACATAACAAATTATACTGGGTTCTATTCCGCAACAGTCGGATTCCAAGGTACGGCATACGGAACTGCATATACTGGTAACTATAATGGATTTGTTCCACCAACGCCATATACAGGATATTTCTCTGGTCCAGGAGGTTCATATACTGGATACTTTACGGGTCCAGCAAACTATTCAGGAACATACACTGGGTATTTTTCAGCGGCACCGTATCAAGGACCAAATTATACAGGAAACTTTACAGGCAACTATGCAGGCGGTGGTTCATTTACGGGTAACTATTCTGGATCGTATATAAATAACTTTACTGGGAATTATAGTGGCGCAACAATTCAAGCGACTAAAGATACAGTATCAACAGTTAAATTGTGGATTAGGACTGCATAAATGGTATTAAGGAACAAATCTTCGGCGACTCCTGTTTCTTCTTCAAACTGGCAAGGTTTGCAGGCGATGTCTGTTGCTGAGATTAAGAATTATATCGCGCAGACTTTGACAGTGTCGTTTGGAGCAAACTCGGATGGCACAGGCACAGGCGAAATTAATATCACCACTAATAATAGTGGTAGCGGAACAGCGATCGGGACGTTTGTTGACACGGATCGCCAAGAAGCAACTGGAACTCACCCAGCAACTGGTGCGGTTGACACCGTAACTTATTATGCTAAACAGGTAACTGCTGCAGCAACAGAAAGTATCACGAATCGTCCTGTCAAATATGACGGTGGTATTCGTGAGATGACCGATGGTCAGATCGATACTGAAATCCTCGATTACGCAATTAATGCGATGGTTTCCGAGACTTCATATACTGCAGGTCAATATAGACTTCAACCCACTGCTCCGACTGGTGGTACGTGGGTTTCTCGCTATACGTTAACCGACGTCGCCAATGGCGGAAATACGGTAACATATCTCTGGCAGAAAACTGCTGCAACTTCGCTTTCTGATTCGAATCTAAAACCGCTGAAGTTAATTAATACCAAAGATGTCAAGGAAATGACATCTTCGGAAATTCTTCAGATGCTACCAAGTTTCAGAAATAGAATTATCGACAGTGGTTTGGGAACTTATAAGATTCAATCGACTGCACCATCTGGCGGAACATGGGTTGAAATGGGTAACGAGTTTTCTGATACTCGTGAGCAAGTCACTCCAGAAAATTATGCTGGTAACTATGTTGGAACATATCAGGGAACCTTTGCAGGTTCTAGAAACTATACTGCTAACTATGCAGGCACATATGCAGGATCCTTTGCCAATAATTTCACAGGCGGATATGTAGGTCCAGCGAATTATTCCGGAACTTATGCAGGATCCTTTGCCAATAATTTCACAGGCGGATATGTAGGTCCAGCGAATTATTCCGGAACTTATTCAGGCAACTTTACTGGCAACTATGCAGGAACTTATCTAGGAACTGCACCATATTCTGGTTCGTATTCAAGTAACTTTACTGGTAACTATCAAGGATTCTTCGCGGGTTCCAGAAACTATGCTGGTAGTTATGCAGGCAATTTCAGCGGCAACTATCTGGGAACATATTCCGGATCGAGAAACTATGCTGGCAATTATGCTGGTACATACTCGGGAACATACACACTATTCTATGGTGGTTTCGTTGGAGGCAATTTCGTTGGTAACTACGTAGGATATTATGCAGGTTCCAGAAATTATGCAGGCAACTATGCAGGCAATTATCTTGGAACATATACTGGATTCTTCTCAGGTTCTAGAAACTACGCTGCCAATTATGCAGGAACCTATTCCGGAACCTATCAAGGATTCTTTACTGGAAACTACATTGGTCCTGCAAACTATACAGGTTTCTATTCAGGAACCTATGCTGGCAACTTCACAGGCAACTACCTCGGGACTGCTACATATTCAGGAACATATACAGGGTTCTTTACAGGTAACTATACTGGATTTTATGCAGGTACTGCAACATACTCAGGAACCTATCAAGGATTCTTTACAGGCAACTATACTGGATATTACTCTGGGTCTAGAAACTATACGGGCAACTATGTAGGTAACTATAGCGGAACATACTCAGGAACATATTCAGGGGCGACTGTGATTGCAACCAAAGAAACTATATCAACAGTAAAACTTTGGGTCCGCACCGCATAAAAACCTTTACTTTCCGCTAAAAAAG
>JACCDV011129817.1_pt1 | contig 20004 bp, 16 predicted proteins | sample 7446131 | NCBI WGS metagenome assembly JACCDV01 (sample SAMN15323448, study PRJNA562643) | freshwater metagenome | isolation source: river surface water | place: USA:Blue River Watershed | collected 2017-08-17 | reverse complement strand
CTGACTGGGCTTGTGGCTAGTATTAGAGATTGAGAGTGTAAAACAGTGCTTCTAAATTTGAACTAGTTAGTATCCTCCCTTAAGTCAAACTACTCAAACTGTGCTCCTGCCAGTTAGAACAGAATATTCTCCACTGTGTCTTCCAAAAGGCACTCGTAGCAATTGTATATTTTGGCGAAAGCTTTTTGAACTAAGAAAGGCCAAATCTATATTTACCCATATGCGTTTTCTTGTACACTCAAAAAGGCAGGAACGTCTCCTTCCTTTGTCTTCACTACGGGAATATAATCATCCACAATTATGTATTTCCAGACTCCATCGTGATTTACCCGCAAGTAGTAAATACACAGTCCTAACACTCTCTGCTCCTCCACCACTCTCTCGAGACATCTCTTACTGTTTGAGAGGGCATTGAATGCAACAGTCATGTTTTCAAAATAGTTGAAATGGCCCTTCTGAATGAGGCACCTCCTCTACAATTGCTAGTTATAAATAACAAGTTTTTTATTTCTGAAGAGCTACTAGATGCGAACCCAGCGAACATGTGTAAATTCCGACATCTTTGGCTTACTGTAACAAAGGGAAGCCATTCCTGGAGGAAATAAATTATCGACGAATTTGACGTTATCGTATTTGAGCATTTTTAGGGTTTTATCATATTTTTCTTTATAGGATAGTCTATACCATTAGAGCAAACACCTTATTTGCTCTTTAATGCATGTTTGCTTGGAAACAGCTCAATAGCTCCTAAATCGGATGTTGCTGAGTTTACGCTAATCATCTTGCTAAACGAATTAGTACATCATTGCTTGGGCTTTTCTTTAAGATAGAGCTCTTCTTAGTGTTACGAGAATGCTGTAAACTTTTATTGTCTTAATTGCCCTCCTCATCTTCGAAGCGCACCATCTTAGACTTGAAATGAAGGTCTCTCTCGTCAAAGGAAGGCCTTTTCTTCAAACGCATCTTCTAAATGGGATTTATTGCTTAGTCTGCCTTCATTGGCTGCGTAACTCCGTTGATCCTCTCCTTGAGACCTTGTGGCTATTGGAGCATGTGAGCTTTCAACTTTATTGATTTTCCGAAATTCACTGAATAAAAGCAAAAAGACTTGATTTTGTCTGCTGCTTTACTGTCTGTGGATTGACCGATCCATTTTACACATCCTGAAAGCATATCTGCTTTTTCAATTTCAATATCATAACGAATAGTAATAATAGTGTCCGCCATCAAACCATCATTAAATATAAGCCTAGATCGTCCACTAATATAAACTACAAATATCACTGGGGTTCCTCGGACGGGAGAGGGTTGAAGTTTTTTTAAAGGATGTGTTTGACAAAGTAGAGTTGAAAAAAGCTGCAAATAAATGCCACAACTATTTTGAGAAGGAGGAAGAATACTACGACTATTTCAGTTTGTTTTAGTAAAATAGAATGGATATAGTTTCGTTCTAAGAAAAAATGTTGATCCCGGTAAACCTTCTACAGTTCTTGGAAACTTTTATACAACTTCTCGTGAACCTTCATCTTTTCCTCATTTTGAATCAACCCCCTCAAAGGATCGTCAGTCCTCAAGAAATCAACAGATACGGATTTGGTGAGGGTGTCAAGAGATGAGAAGCAAATGGAAGCATTGCTTTATGTCACTGTAAACTCCCCTTCATACTCACTCTTTCTTTGAATCTAACTAATAATCTTGTCCATCTCTGAGATGATGCATCTCACTTGACTCTATGAATGCCCACTAACGACGTACTAGAATTAATACGAGCCTTGGGTGACTATGAGACAAGTCTAACGAGATTTTCCGAGTGGGAAATTAAGCGCATAGGTGAGTGTTACAAGGGTGAGTATAAATATGAGATTGGTTGAGATGCGTGTCATATATCCTAATGATTATTAATTTGGTTTCAGGAGTAAAGTAGGTTAATGTGCAAGATATTAAAAAACTACATTCATCTTTAATTTATACGATATCACCAAAATTTTCATATTAAATAAATAGATAGATGTATCAAAGGAAGCGCAGGCACATCGGCAACCGATCAAAATATACTAAGGTGCCCATCAAGACCAAGCTCAAGTTCCTACGCAAGGTCATCCTCGAGGGGTTCTCCATCAAAGACGTAACTCATTTTTAATCTCAGTCATCAACAATCTTCAACATCAACTACTCTACTGCCAAAACACTGATCGGGCAGTACAAAAACAAAAGTTTTGGGTGTAACCTGAGCGCTTTCACTGATGAAACAGATATGGAACTGGAGGAATGCAAGTTGAAACGATGCACATACAAGGACATCCAGGTGGAGGTCGATGATAAGATGGAGCACTCCACACCCGGACAGGCCTAATTCTATCTCTGCACTGCCCAGCCACTCGACCAACACTGCTCAAGACTAAAAGTGGTAAGCTAACTTCACCATAACAAAATCACCATCATCAGTTCAACCACCACCCATTGAACTGGCTGAATTCTATCTAACAAATCATTCTATCCTTGAAACTATTACCCCTTCCCCTTCTATCCCCACTCAACTTTCTTTTTTATCTCTCTCAAATGATGAGGCAGGCCTCAGGACTGTTGTTTGCTGTTTGTTGTTAACTATTGAAGTCTAATTGTTGATGGTGCTGTGCACAATTTTATTGTAATAAATATCAATCAATATATTTAGTAAGAGCCAATGAACAAAAAATACACAACCCTTACTGTAAATCAGGCTATGGAAAGCATACTTGATCGGGGAGCTTAAAAATTGTACGACAAATATTTATAACAAAAATTGCCCAGCCACACCAACCACGCCAATGATATTCAGCTTACAAATAATCTCAAAATACTCGCACTCCAATCATCCAAACACGAAAAGATAGAGTCTGTGCCTAATACACTAGTCAAATCCATTCCCATCGATTCAATGGCTACCAAAAGAATCGCAGTCAAGAGGCACTCCCATCAGCAACCATTTATCACAGAATAGCCCAGTATGTTCAAGCAAACCAATTTCGACAAAAGCACCAAGTACCAAACAATAGGGCAAACCCAACTTACCATCAATACTCACGCCCAACACTCCAAAGACATCACAAACAGTATGCTTTTTTAGGAAAGTTTCAAAAAAAATCCTGTGTTTGTGAAGTCAGAGAGACCTTCAACCATGCAGGCTGGACGGTCAAAGGCTAAGGACGATGTGTTTGGCTAGACAAAGCTATAGGAAGTGGAGTAGAAAAGGGCTGCGACTTGCCATGTTCGAAAACGAAAATCGATGGTGCAAGAGAAGAAAAGATTCATACAGCTAGAATAGTCGCCTCCATACATCCAAGATTAAATCATAGCAACCAACCAGCTGAGAAAGGATAAGCAGGAAAGACGTCAATAGGAGCTCGCCCTTGAAAGAGCAGAAGCCCAGCAACAAGCAATAGTACTTCACTCTTTACTTAGATCGCAGTCAAGTAGCGCAGGACTATTTAAGCCTTTGAGGATTTAAAGAAAACTTTGAAGGGCAAGGACAAAGTGACTCCTCCCATTACTAACTTCTAAAGTAATGAAGGTTGCCTTGTAATAAACGGCAAATTCAAACCTCCACAAGCACATATAATCCAGCTTTAATTCAACCCAGAGGACGAACAAACATTCTCTACTTTTGAACCCAAACACTCAGCAATAAGTCCAAGCAAAACCAAATCATTCTTCACAAAGCTCAGTAACAATCATTCTAAGTAGAGAAGAAGCAAAAGCTAAGCAATGAGGAGTTCACAAACAACGGTTCAAGGCAGATCTCATCCATCCCCTTTGTTGCCTTAAGCTATGGAATAGTACTTAGTTAGGATGGACTATAAGCCACTGCTTCAAGGAGGAGGCCAATTAATTAGTTGACCCGTGAGAAATTCACCTAGGAGACAGTGAATAAGTTTAAGTCTCACATACCCATCGTAAATTCAGCACGGCTTGTTGCCTTCAATACTATAGATGCTAACCAAACTGTCCAATCTTCATTTGTCGATAATAATCCGAGCTTCCTCTCAAAGAATCTGGAGGCCACAATATAAACTAAGAAAGGGATGTAAGGGAGCATACTATGGAAGCCGAGAGGCAGATCTGAGGGTAAGGGGATTCGTATATCAAACAAATAGCTGATGCAGCGATAGATGCTATTTGAGTCTAAACTAGCAATGGCCAACTGATCCATAATAATTAATTTTGTAGTCCATTAGCATTATTGATCACTTTTATAGTCCTTACATGATGCTCTTCATAAACTCCCCATATGTGCTCAGGTACTTGAGCTCATTCTCTGACACCTAGAACATCATGCGATAGTACTGCAGCTGCTTCTCCCGCTTGAACGTTGGCAACTCCACCAATCCAAATATTATTGTTACCAGCTCATTGAACTCTCCAAGGGCTTTTATCTATTTCTACAACTAGGGATTCTACCTTTCAAATTTTTGGATCTGCTCACTCTTGGAGCCTCGGCTGAAAAAGGACTTAATGGTAGTCTTGCCGCCCATCAGTTTGGCCAACTCTGATTGGTTTGTAAGGAGCTGCTCACTTTTATCCTGCTTCTCAACCTCCAGCTTTTCCTTTATCCTTAAGGCCTCGTCCATCGCCCTCACTTCCAAGATCTCATACGTAATGAGGTCGAGAGTAGCAGTAAATGAGTTGACGGCAGTGACTTCTTTCAACTAGACAATTTTGTTTTGGACATTTTGGTTATTGACAAAGAGCAGTTTGGGGTCTTTCTTTTAATCTTACGGCAAGTACTCAAGGAAGACATTTCGCTCGTAATCTGGAAGCATGCCTACATTACAGTTATCTTTATCTCACCAAATGTACTTAAATGAAGAGTAAAACCGTCTCTCGCGTCAACAATCACCTCCATCTGCTCACGAAGCGCCAGCAGCTCCTTCTCTGCCTTCTTCAAGAAATTGCCAAATGATGAAATGGCATTTTTGGCATCTCCCAACTTAGATAATGACAAATCGAGCACATTTTCGTATATTTTTCTGTACTAAAATACCTGCTATGAGAATCGAGGAGCAGGAAGAGTTGTATAGTACTGCATTGAATGATTTTTACCTTCTACATATCCAAGTTTTTATTCCTCAAAAATTATTGTGTGGGGATGCTTTTGTGGAAGTGCTTGACTTTGGAGAGCTTCTTAAGGAAGAAGTCGAAAAGTTTCTTACGAATCTCTATGTTTTATGCATCCTTGTTTCCCTGCCTTAATCAATAACTACTGCTAGTTTCTTTTCAGGGATGGGTGGGATATAAAGGGCTGGCCATATTTTGACTAATGATTAGCGTAGATAAAAGAAGTCATTATATCGTCTGCGAATCTCAAACTCCCCCAAGTCATCATTACCCCGAATCAGGTACGTATAGAACCCTTTGGCTGAGTCAGCCTGAGGATCTGACACGCTTATGTCTACTTTCTAGATTATATGGTCGGTACGAAAGTCGGTAAATAAGCTGACTGATTTTGCTTTTGCTCCCCCTACATCCAAATCTATTGCGATAATAAATGAATAATATCTTTAGGCGATGCTTAGAAAATAATAAGGCGAGGTTACAAAGTTGATGATGACTGTCAATGTTGCTTCATGTTTTTCACTGCGTTTGCAACAAAATTTGGGGCTTTATAATATTTTGTGAATCATAGTGAATAAAGTTAATGGTCTAGGTTATACACAGATATCATAACTGTTATCCGTTTGGACTCGACAAGTCCAGCGAAAATACCTTCCTCATGATAGTCAAAGAAAACCTGAATGAACAAGACATATCGATCTACCGACAAAAGTGCAAGGTACTCAAGACACTCTCCATTTGCAACTTTATTAAGCTTCAGAAAGTATTAAAGGAAGAAAATAATCTTCATCTACAGTACTAGTATTTCCCCCTCTCTCTTGACAAATATATTTAAGCAGTCAAAAATTAAGGACACTCCTCAAGGGAAAGATGTAAAGCGCTATTCTCGGATTTTAACGCAAGTATTGACTCCATAATCGAGTAGCTAATCAAAAATGAGATAAAAACTGATGTTTTTTTATCGAACATCGCAGTTGTGCCCAAGTAAAAAGGAGGGATGCATTTAAAGGTATTCATTGAGCCCTAGTGCGAAATAGGTGCGTTAGGGGAGGAAGTGAAAGGGAAGGAGAAAAAGAAGAATAGCCAGTAACAGTTGCGATAGTTTTATTAGGCTGAAAGAAAGCGATTGAATATCTAATTCTAGGAGCTTCTCGAGCAATACTTCGGCAAGATTCAGGAAATATAAAAGAAACAGATGCCAAACTTTGTCATTAACGGCACCAAACTTACATTCATCTCACCTGAAAAGGAATAAAACATCCCAAAGGAAGTCAAGACAGAAGCACCGAAGGGCCAAAACACTAAGGAAAAGATGGAGAAAAGGCTTGAGGAGAATAAGAAAGTGAATCAGCAAGTTGAGCAAAAACTACATAATATGACTCCCACTTCATTAAAAAATAAGCAAGAGGAAGCGCCTCAGGGAGAATCAAAGAAGAAGGTAGAGAAGATTGTAAACTTTGACCAGTCGTTCGAACCTGAGTTCAAGCCTGAGTAGTTCACCAACGAAAATACCTACATCTTAGAATAAAATGATTACCTTTAATCATTAGAATAGTAACTAACCAAACTAGCCACTGACAAAAAACTCACCAAACCCCAACCCACCAAGCCATCCCACCAAAAAACCCAAGAGGACAATCCTAATTAATATAAAAGAATCAACAATGACAGTCAAAAATCGATTGAGTCTCAAAAAGAAGTGAACAAGAGCAACTCTCAAAATAATAGCAATAGTAACATAAACCAGCATAGTAGTAGCGGCAACATTAAGGGGCCAGCCCCACAAAACCAAAATACTAGCAACACCAGCAACAATTCAAACGAAGTATAGTGTTTGTAGATCTGCAAGGTGGAGCCAAAGGACACTGCCATAGTTGAGGAGAAGATATTCAAGTACAAAATGAAGATCATCACTTCACACTAGATAGAAATAGAGGGAGACGGCGAGCCCAACGTATAGTAGATCGAGCGATAGATCATGTAAGGGATCAAAACAGGCAAACTCAATATCAACGATTTGGCCTCACAGAAAAAGAACTCGCAGAATAAAAGTGGATAACATAACACTTCGAATTAAAATTCCAAGGACTCCAGGGAAATGTCGGGAAGCACTCATACTCAAAAATCAGCAACTGCTGGCAATTTCCTCAAGGAAGCCAAGGACAAGGTGGTCCAAAGCAGCCACGAGGGAGTCAAGAAAGAATTCCATCAGCCTCCTTCCCAGCCAACACAGATACTATAGACTCGTTCAAGCGATCTGCAGCAACCGAAGATGAGAAGCATAAACTAGATTATTGAGAGAATCGGCCTCAATAAGGCTAACCAACAACTTGCCAATTAAGCCAGATAGGCAAAGGAGGCCAAGCTAGCCGCATTCAAAGAATCATCACGTGGCTAATAGCCAAAAATACCAACCATCCAAAGCGTCACACCCCATTTCAAGCCCGAAAAAATCTAAGTGATGGAAGAGAAGGTTGAGAGAGCAGACAACTACTTAACTAAGATTCGTGAGGCCAAGTAGAAAGCTGAGCTCATATTGAAATAATATACAAAGAAGAAGCAATGATTAATCCACTCGACCTTGTATTTTATAACATAATTGACTTTATATATAGGTTCAAATCATCATATTTCTTCTGTCACTCTCTGTCCCACTTTGAGACTAACGAAATCAAGTCGTCCATCTTCTTCTTCTCAAATGCTCGGATCTACTACTCAGTTGGAGGGGGAGGCACGTTCTTCTGGTTCTCTTCCTTCTTCTTTATCTCAGGTCCTCGCTTTAGAAGATTGGGAGATATCTTGATCACTGTGATTCCACCAAATGAATCTCCAAGCAGGATGATTGGGTCTTTGGTATTGAAGGCCAAGTTAGTCAGCTTTGGATTTTTTACTGGCTTCTTATCAGCCAAGCTCTTATGCTTTTCAATGTTGAGGTCATACACATAGATCCTGTCAAGAGTGGCACAGGCAAACACAGTTGAAGAATAAGGGGCCCACATGGCGTCGACAACAATCATACCCATATCAAAGAGCATGACTTGAGCTTGAGGGTAGGTGGAATCCCAGATTCTGACGGTCCAATCTGCAGAGGCTGAGATAAAAGTGGTTGGGTGATAATGGTTCCACTTGACTTTGTATACTGCAAGCAGGTGACCTTTATAAGTCTATTGATATTGTCCTGAATAGGCAAGCGAGCATTTGTGTATTTTTCCTTCTTCTGTTCCAACTAGGAAGGAGAAGTTGTCGAACTTGTTGAAGTCAAAGCACAACCCGCAGGCGAGTCCGATGAAAGATGTCTCTTCCTCCTTCTCTCCTGTTAGCTTTAGCTTAAATACTTCCTATGGCTCCAGCTTGTTCTTCATGAGGCTCCAGTTCATTACCCGCCCATCTGATGAAATTGAGTAGAAATTGAACTTCTCACTTACATCTGGATTCCACCTTATTTGCCAGACTGGATCAGTATGCTTTTGAGTTCGCACGGTTGACTCATAGATTGGTTTGTTGTGTTTGTTTCTTACATCATACACCAAAACAGTTCCGTCATACAGTCCAGCTGCGAGCAAGGCAGGGGAAGTAGGATGCCAGTCAAGGCACATGACTCCAGTGGGCAAGCTCTCATATTTATACTCAGGGAAGGTAACATTTTTGAGAGACCAGACCAATATCTGCCCTGCCTTTTGCTTAGCGAAATCGTAGCTTCCGAGGGAGATAGCAAATAGATCCTTGTACCTTGGATTCCAGACAATGGAAGTGACGTGCTTTTTCTTTTTTTCATAGCTGAGTCTCCAAATAGGTAGCAGCTATCCTTCAGGCCCCTGAGCTTCTTCTCCTTCCTGCCAGTAATACTTATAATCATTGTATTTCTTATCTTCCTCGTTTTGGCGAATCATTCTCTACATGATTTTCATGCATCTCTTGAATGAGGTTGAGTACCGCCCTGTCTATCCACTCACATGATGTGCAGCCTTCTTTTCCTTCTTCTCATTTGGCTTCTCATCGTCCTTATTCTCTTTCTTAAACTCCTCGATATAGGAATCCCAGATTTCCCATTGAGTGACTTCACCCCTCAGGTTGTCAGTTATTGGCGGGCAGGTTGCTGCTCCTCTTTCTTTGATCGAGGGGTAGATGGTCTGCACCTCTCTGCTTTTGTAGTCGAACTTGTTTCTCATGGCTTGCTTGATTGCCTCCACATTCTTGCCTGAGCCTGGCTCTTCCTGCTCAGCTTGGCGCTTAAACTGATCAAACTTTTTCTTGCGCATGGATTCGATTTCCTCTTGAATTTTGTACTCATTGGAAGAAGTATGGACATAGTCTCCTTCAAAGCTGAAATGCATGACAAGTTGGTCGACTGAGTCATTGACTTTGTTTTTGCGATCGTAGTAGTCATACATGACCCTGTTGAGTTCGGCCTGGGGGTTGGAAACTACCAAGGTCCTAGTCACAGTCAGGTTAAGTTCTGCTGGGGAGAGACGGGCATACTCTGGAACTTTCTAAATAGGATTTAAATAACTTGAGCCTCATCATCTTCCTCTTCGTTGGCCACATTGACGTCTGCGTGGACAATTTCTGGTTTCTTGGATCCTTTTTTCTGAGTAGGGAGGGTGTTACGTTGGTGATGGGGTTGGTGGCGATGGGTCTCTTCGGTCCTGGCCTGGTTGGTCGCATGTTTCAAATAAATTAAGATAATGGAATAAGTTGTATAAATGAATTGGGCAGGAATTAATGATTTGATTTGCGAGTATTAATTATTAATTATCTCAGTAAAGATGATTCTGGAAGCAGATAATGGGGAAAGACCATAGATGTATGAGAATAATCAATGGTAGGCAATAAGATAAAGCGTCATCAAGCATTACAGCTAGCCCTAGAAACTCAACATCGTCGGCGACCAACAACTCATCCAGCGCCAAACTGACCTCATGTAAGAAATCAAGGAGAAAATTCACAGATCTCGCTTCAAGGAAACCTTCGGAAGCATGGAGGTCCTTCCCATCGACTCTAGCATCAGTAACATTAGCAGCGCATACAACTATGGCGATGAGGAGTCGCTTATCAAAAGCAAATTTACTGAATAATTCGAATCCAGTTTGGTCAACTCCGCCTTAAAAGAGGTACGTGCAAACTGCAGTGAGTAAACATACGAAACAGTACTCAACTACGTTATCAATAACAAACAAAAATAATGCGAGAACTTGACGAGGGCCATGGAGAAGAAGGCCAAAGATGAGTCAGAGCTACAGCTCAATATCATACTGTACAAACCCTCTTAAATAGGAAGCAAAACTAGATCGCAAGACTGAAGGAGGAGCTCGCTCCCTTCATCGAAAAGGTGGACAACCTGGAAGAGGAAAAGAAGAAGTGGAAGAAAAAGAATGATCAAATAGCTTAAAAAGAAAAGCGGATCCACAAGGCAGAGATGGCATTAATTTTTAAGGAAAAAATGCATCAGTAAGTGAAGAAGAGAAGCGAGAGGCTCAAAGAATTCATAGATTCACTTCACACCAAGATGCAAAAGATCGAGGGAGACCTCAACCAGACCTGGAACAATATTATAAGGGAAATGGATAAATACGAAACGATTGATTGCTGCGCTTCACCAGATCCCAAAGGCTGTTGGAAGAAATAAGTTATGAAGAAGTGTCGGTAGAAGATTCTGGAAGAGCGCAATCTTTTGAAGGAGGAAGAGAAACAGCTTGAGAAATAGTATGAAGTCATGGAGAGCATTTCTTAACAATGCAAAAAATTAGTTAGCGAAACCCAAGAAGGACTAGGCCAGCCTTTAAGCAATGGAGGCAGTTCCGCTATTAATTTGGGCGCTGAGTAAAAAGCAATAAAAGTTAACGGCTTCAGTCTCATTCAGCCTGACACAAAGAAGGCTTGAAGTGGGTTGTTTTCCTTGTGATGCTGATTCATTATAAATTTATTGTATGTAAATCAGAGAGATATACGACATTTCCCATAAGATAGGAATACTTGGAGCAAGCAGTCCCAGAGAATACCTTGATGTGCATCCTTAAGAAAAAAAGCGCGCAGTGAAGACTAAAAAGAGATAGACCTTTGTAGCTGAGTTGGAAAAGCGGGCAAAACAAATCCCAGGACCTGCTAACTATTAAATCAACCCGGAGATATCTCAGAAAAGCTATAAGCGAGTTGACATGAAGCTATAGCAAAAGAAGACTAAGAAAAGCTTTATTGAGTAAATAGTAAAACTCAAGAATGGGATCCCTGGGGTGGGTAAATACGAAATGGTCCATGACGATAGTGAGAAGATAAAGCAGTGGCACTCAATTATAGGATCTAAGGAAAGGAAGAAAGCGCTCTAATTCAAATCTTCAATCTTTGATGACGTGCATGTAGACTGTATTAACGTGGGCCCTGCATCCTATGAGGTGCAGCAAGTAAATTAAGCTTTACTTAGCCTTTTGTGAAGACCAATAAGTTTCAAATAAGCTAGGCCCCAATTGACACCCACTAATCAAAGGAGAAGTAGAAAAAGCGTTCAAACTCCTTGCCCAAACTGCCAGTGTCTCAGACATATCATCCTATTCCCTCAACTTTTGACACTTTCTAAAAGCTTTTGCTCAAAAAAAGCGAAACAGTAAATCTGCCATGATTAAGCAACATTCTGACTTTTCAAAGCAAAAGCGATTTTTTAGCTAAAAATAGAAAGCCCCAGGCCCAAAGTACAACCTGATTGCGGAATGGTCTCCCCGCAAGAACAAGAGAGGCTCCAAGAACATCTTCAAAAGCCTAAGCAACCTGCGGTCAGCCAGCATCTACCACTGATACACTTTGCTTATATACCTATACATCCTCTTTAATGATATGCGCATGTGATTCTTCTCTTATATTATGTCAGAACAAAAGAAATAGGAAAAACCAAGGGCTAAGAAGTTCATGAATCGCAATGTCACTGAGTTCAGGCATTTTATCAAACAATCCTACATCACCGAGAATGACCTCAACTGGGTGATTAATCTTAGAGATAATAATACTGCTAAAGCGATATCGCATACTGAACCCCATCCTCCTTAGGTGTTCTTCAAGAAGACGAAAGCCTTCGAGATGAGGTGCAAAAGTCAAGAGCGAGAGTAAAAGAAGAACCATAAGAATGAGCTGAGCCACATGGTTTGGAGGGATAAGTAAAATGACAAACAGACAGAATAACAACTAAACTTTTACTCCAATCTTAGAAACGAACCAAAATATCTATCAACTCTCAGCACTCCCAAGAATTTTGATTGCTATCCCTACAAAGATCGCAAACAAGCCCCAGTGTTTATCAAAAAAGTATATCAATAGTTATGAAGGAATCTATTAAGAAACTGAGGCAGCTCACTGACAAGGACAAGTAGCCAGCCTTGGATGGAGCCCACAGGCAAGAACCTTACACTGAAAAAATTCTACAATCCAAGAACTATGCCCTTTTATAGGCGTTTACGAATCAGCATGGAAGGTGTGAAGTCTCCCTCCCCACACTAGCCTGGTAGACAGGCCTTCGCAGCTATCGGACTTGATTATTACTTTTTACCACTATAACTCAGTTACAATATCATTTGTTCACTCAAGTTCTTTCTAAACAACCACTGGACTTCCCTTCCCTCGGTACTCTCGATACAAAGAGCCAATAAGCATAACTAAAGCTCCATACCAGTAAATCCTTAGGATAAACCTCCTAGTCTTCTTCTTTACGACCAACCCCAAGAGCATGGCGATTTCCCCATACAGAAAGAGCAATAATATTGAAATCAGTAGTAGTGATATTTTGAATCTCCTGCTCTAAATCAACCCAAATTTACCTACTCCATCAACCTTTTGGCCAGGTTTTATCGAACACAATCTTTAATCCTGCTAAGAGGTTGCGAAAATGAGCCCTCTTCGTGCAAAAACTAAAGGATCTATCTACAAAATACAACAATTTTCTTTTACATGCGTGTATGATAGGCAATAATATTAGTGGTCTGATTTCCAGCCAAGGCAAACACGCCTTCCCTTACCTTCATTGACTTCTACTCAATAATTTGGGGAACTATCTTATCTATGCATCGGAAGGTGACCTTTTCCCAAATCTATTTGAACCCCACTTCCCATTCGTTGTACTGGTATTATTGGCACAGTGATTTTATTTTGCGGCTGATTACATCCTTGTTGAAGGCGAGGGTAGCTGCTTGTTTGTCCAGCTAAAGGCTGAGCTGCTTCTCAGCTGTCATTTCGAACATATTGAAGAGGTGAGTAAACTTCTTCTCCTCCCTTGCCATGATGTCACTCAGCTTTTAGTTGAAGTGCTTAATAAGCAGAGCTGATTACTTGTGGTTTCCCACAATCTTCTTGTATTGTTAGGTTACTTCCTTTTTCTTCTTGAAGATAGTGCTTGACAATCTTTTGTTGTTCTTATTTCGCTCAATCTAATTGTTGAGTTCGCTTTAAAGCTCATTCTCAATGTTAATCAGTAAGACCTCGTTGAAATGTTTGATGGCCTCCGGCTCAAACACTTAGAAGACCTTATTACTGTAAGCTTCAATTTATTAAGTCCTCACATTCTTGGGCCTATGATTTGTATAATATTCAAGGGAAAGGCTTTTGAGGGCCTATATGTATCTTGCGTATGTCTTGGCTTCATTAAGCGTGTTGTAGTGAGTAAGTTCCTCATGAAGTACAGCAATAATTTATTGTTTGAGGCGTTCAAATACATGACTTCTTAAGGCGTCGTCTATAGATTTGAGGTCTATTTCAGTTTAAAAGGATTTGATTTTAGTCCATAGCTTTTTAATGTAGAGTAGCCTTTAGGATTACTTATAGTTGCTGAAATCAGATTTGCTTTTAAAAGTTAGGTTGGAAAGGGCTTGAGCTTACTACCGAAACTTCTCAGGCTCATATAGGTAGTGGCTCATGAAAACGAAATCAAATGAACAATCCAAAGCCTTATTATTGTATTTCTTGACAATCTTACTCACTTCCTTCTCAAGCTCTCCCTTCAAAACACTCTTCTAAGCATCCTCCCCGCAGTCCCTGATCACGAAGATGATCTTCTTCTTCTGAGGAGTGAGCAGTCTTTCCCCCACCTTGAAGATGGATTACAGAATATCGAGGTGCCCTCCTGTGTAGCGGCCTATCTAATACATGTACATATTGACCAGGATGATATCCGATAGGACAACGCAGAATAAACTTAATTGCTTCTCAAAAATCTTCTACTCTCCCACCCTCTCGTTTGAGTCGAACCCTTCAGTATCCACAATAATCTTGTTTCTAGCCTGTTGGAACCATATTCCTTTGGTGCATCTTCCTCGGCTCTTACTTGTGTCCAATACTGGGAACTAAGTGCCAAAAGCACAGTTCAAAATAGTACTTTTGCCTGAAGCTTGTGTGCCAAAGATAGAGATAGTGAGGGATGCATTAGGGAACACTTAAAGCATGGAACTAGGTTACGTTGATGTTACTTGACCTAAGCCTGCTAGTCGATCAAATTAATCATGGATTTGATTATTATTATAAAGGCAACTTAACATCATCATTCAGTAAATGTCACATCTACTTGAGCACCCCTACGCATGTGCATACACTTATTTGGCCCTCTATTTTTCGTAGAGAGAGCTGATTTCCTTTTCTTTGAAGCTGGTAAGAAGGGCGGTGCTAAAGGCTATCTTAAATAGATCAGCTTCATAATGCCTGATACTGTTGGATTATTCGCTCCTGATGATAAAGAGTAGGACTGAGCCGATATCTTCTGCCACTTGTTGTTTGATTAATCTCTCGTTGGGGTTTTCGTTGTGATTGAACTGCATAATCTTATTGATTGCTTTCTCTTTTTGTTTCCTAAACCACTCAATGGCTCTATTATAGGTCTTCATCTAGCTCGCGATCTTCTCGCTTTTGGCAAACTCTAATGCCTCCTCCATATAGCCAGTTTTGGCCAATCCCATTATTGCTTACTCCATAGCTTTCAGCAGTTAGTCCTCACTAGTAAACGACCTAGTAATTGCCTTATTCAGCATCTGGTATACATAGGTGCTCTACTGGCTTAAGTAGAGAGTAAGGAGGGAGTTGACGGCTTCACAAACCTTACCAATACAGGGAATGTGAGAGGCAGCTCCAAATACACTCTTGAAGCGAGCGAAGAAAGAAGATATGGTTTTGAGATGAGTAAGCTGCTTGCCTTGGGGAGTAAGATGGTTGGCTACCAGCCTGATTGAAATAAGATATGCATTAAATATCCAATACAGTTCTTGGGCATACATGGCTACTTGTTATTTCCCTTGCTCCTTTAACTATTTGATTGTGTTGGAAAGGCGACCGTTGGAGTGTTCTTGTATGTGGGTGATGAGACTATAGATATCTGAATACTATTGCTTCAGGTGCCCCATTTCTTCAGCTAACTTTGCCGCCTCTTCTTGCTTACAATTAAGCATTTACTCGATCTACTGTAGCTTCCCATGGACTCTTTGCTGAGTTTATTCCTTCTCTTTGACAGCGTTACATTTGAACTCTATGATTTATTTGTGAAGCTTGTCAATTCGTTAAGCCAGCAACTGCAGCTGGTCTTGCGGGTTTTAATTCAACTATATATCACATGAAATAGATTGAATTATCTATTCACTTAGGCATTTTATTGCACTACTAAATTTATTTGTCCCATCACATTTAGTCTCCCTTTAAATCTACTTCAGCTTAGACAAAGCATCATCATATCTATCGACCACCTCTCTCATAAACCTATAATTAGCCTATTAGCCTTTCTTCACTTCACAATCAGACAACCCTTCAACCACAAATCTTACATCCACCATAGCTTAGCACTTTCTCTATAATCTACTCAGAGCCACAATACGATGAGCCCGCAAAAGCAGTGCTTTTATGCAATTATTGCTTGATTGAAGTTTTATAGCAGTATTTAAGGTCAAAAGGGCTTAGGAGTAATGATGTTGCCTTAGCTGTAGATTGGCCAAATTGTTTAATGCGTCAATATTGTTAGGTTCTATGGTCAAAATGGTTGTATAGGATTTGATTGATTAGGGAATATCCATAGATTTGTTGAAACACTATGCTAGTTTGAAGTAAATCCTTACCAGATCTTTTCCTTCATTTTTACTTGCAATGACCTCCCTATAGACAGCAATAGCTTAGGAGTAACAAGCAAGCCTATGGAGGCAATCTCCCTTTAAAATCGTCAAACTTTACTTCTCTATTTGGCTTTCACCATTGCCTAGTCCTTGTTATATTAGTTTGATTGCAGCTTTAAAGTTTTATATGCGCATGAGAATGCTGGCCATTTTAGCCAGCAGAGATGCACTACTGTTTCGCTTGTATAGCTAGTGAAATATTTGAATGGCTTTGCCTTGCTTGCCCATCTAAATATAGCTGCACCCTAGGCTTAGATATGCATCAGCTTTAGAACTATCTAACTTTACACAGCATTATAAAGCATTAATTGCGTCATTATGCCTGTTTAGCTTAGAAAGGCAAAGACTTTTGTTATAGTAATATAAAGAAACCACTTTTTATTGAGCTTTATCTCCCATCAATATCGGTATAGTATTCTCAGCACATCCCGATAAGAATAGTAGCTGATCATAACAGAATAAGGATTGTTAATACTGCTTCAGCTCAAACAGTATTTCTCCTTTTATCTGATAACAGCGCACAAGACTATGGTTGGCACTTAAGAGATAGTTTATTCTTTTCAATGCCTCATCTAAACTCCCATTCTTCTTAAGCTCTAATATGGCTGATATTTCTTATTGGGATTTTCCCTCGTGCTTTTGAAGTTTTTTGGGATTATTAAGATTAAACTGAGGTGTTTCACCCAATATATTGGTTAATTTGATGGGAGATTAGAGGCAAAGATTTTATGGTTGCATTTAGCCGTTAGTTAATAATAATATGACCCATTATATCCACAGCTTTATGTTATTCAGCGAGTCTTTCTCGCAATGGATAATATTATTTAATGCAATATACTATGTGCTCTGGGCTCCTACTCTTCTATATTGCTTCCCTCAGCCTCTCACAAATAGTGCCCTGCAAAAATGGATGTGCTGCCTGCTCCACCACTACTTCTGCCTGTACAGCCTGTCCTCTCTCTTATGAGCTCAACACTCAAGGAGAATGCATTAAAAGTAATAATGACTATTGCTCCATATACAGCATTAACTCAGTCAGTTGTGAGGTCTGCCAGCCAACCTTTCGACCTTAAAACGGAACATGTTTGAAAGATTTCAGTGGTTGCATTGAGTATACAAATAAAAAATGCTCAAAATGTTCCTTTGGTAAAAGACTAACAAATGGAGTATGCATTGGAATTATAAATTGCGCGAAATACAATGGCAGAATCTGCACTGAGTGTTAATCTGGCTATTTCTTAAATAAAAATATTTGTTACTCGACAAGCCCTAATTGCCAAAGAATCGATTACTCAAGCGGGGCATGCATTAAGTGCGTGCTCAACTTTACACTGCTTGGGCTTTAGTGTGTCCATAGGAATGTAACAGTTAATAATTGTTATATATTTGCTTAAAGCGGTTGCTCTCATTGCAAAGCGGGGTATAGTCTTCTAAATGGAAGTTGCATGGTCATTCCAACCTGTTAGAAAAATTACTATCTAAGCCCGGCCTACTAATGCATAGCACTGCCTGACGGATGCAAGCAACTTGATAGAACGAATTCAACCTGCCAAAGCTGCTATCCAAATCATTAGCTCATCAATTCCACTTGCATTCCTTCTCCCCCACCTCATTGTTTTTCCACTGATCTACAAGGGAATTGCATTTAATGTGAATAAAAATACTATGCCTTTAATTACTCTTGCAAGCCAGTTTCCCCTTATTGCCTTACTTATAATCCACAAGGAAAGTGCGTCACATGCAAAGTCAGCTATTTTATAAGGACAGATGGGCTTTGCAAGGATCCATATTGCCTTAATATGACTGAGCACTAGTGTCTGCAATGCCGGTAAAATTATAAATACTCCCCTTAATAAAGGAAGTGTAAGTTAGTGGATACAAATTGCGAGCAAATAACAGATATCAATTGCCTCAAATGCATGCAGGGACATTATCTCACTAATGATGCCTGTAAACCTTTGCCGGATGACTGCCTCTAAGCCAATAGGAATGGTGCTTGCCTTCGATGTTAGCCCAACTACTATCTTCAATTCGAGGCTTGCTTCCCAATCAATAATCCTATTCCTAACTGTCGAGTCCATAGCCAGAGATCAAGCGTGGGCGTGTGTTAAATATGCGAGATAGGCTATTTTGTGTCTTTAGGGAAGTGCTTTTAGATTCCTCCATTCTGTAGTAACGTCCTTTCAAATGGTATGTGTGCAGCCTGTGCGAAAGGCTATAAGCTTGCTTCAACTCGATGCATTCCTTCTAAAGGAGCAGAATAGTACTGCGCAGTATCAAATAATAAGACATGCGTAAGATGTCGAAGCAGTTGGGTTTTGGGAGTCAATGGTTTTTGTTACCCCACTAATAACACCAAATGCTTTTCCTACGATGATTCTAATAACTGCATGAGTTGTAACCAGCAATATTTGACCAGTCGAGGTATTTGTCTGGTGGTTAATCTAATCGATATGAACTGCAAGAGATACAGTAGTAACTAATGCTTGGAGTGTTATTTAGGGTACTATTTGGCGGGCAATCAATGCAAGGCTCCCAACTTCAATTGTTCAACCTTCAACCAAACAAATGGCGGTTGTTTGACCTGCTTTGATGGTTTTGTCCTCACCAACTAGCAATGCGTGATAAAGGCCAAAATTGCAAGTTGCGTTTCTTATAACGGTAAGGGATAGTGCCTTTACTGTGCCAAAATGTTTTATCTGTCCAATAATACCTGCTTAGCTGTCAATCCTTTATGCCAAAACTACAACCCTTATAATGGCCGTTGCACTTCATGCTTTCCAGGATACGCAATCAAAAATAGCTCATGCATCAAATAAAATGCGCCCATCTGGTCCACCATTACTAATCTCACTGCCCTATGCAAGCTCAAAAAAGGCACTCTATGTATTGAATGCCCTCATCGTTACTACCTAAGGAACAACATTTGTATCCTTGTTAGTAGTAGTTGCTAGACTTATAATGGGGATGGCAACTGCCTCACTTGCAATGTAGGATTCTTCCTTCAAAATCGCAACTGCCTAAGCTATAGCACTTTAAATGGGACTGATCAAAATTGCAAGTTGTTTAGGCAGGAGTCCTACTGTCTCGAGTGCTATCTTGGCTTTGTTAATATAAAGGGATCCTGCAAAAGCGCAGACCCCTTGTGCAAAACATATGAAAGCTCAACGGGCTACTGTTTAACTTGCTACTAAGGCTATAGACTAACAAATAACTCTTGCCAGCTCGAGGGAATGCAGGTAATGGATCCATGTACTTCCACTAGTCCCAAAGGCGAGTGCTTGTAGTGTACCTTTGGCTACTATATATAAAGTGGCAAATGCACTTACAATTAAAGCATTAAGAAGAATAACTTCAATATTCCTTTTTGCTAGTCAGCCAGCAATTAAACCTACTGTGTCCTTTGTAGCAATGGCTTTTATCCTCGCAATGGTGTATGCTATCAAGTCTCTTCTTATTGCCAGACGTATAACTTCCAGACTGGCGATTGCCTCACCTGCAAGTAAGGCTATCTCTTTCAAATCAATACGTGTGTATATCCAGCGATGGGGATTGACCCCAAGTGTGATTAGTACACTGGAGTATATTGTTCTAAATGTGTAAGTGGGTTCTACCTGAAGAACTATTAGTGCACCCCAATCGACCCACGGTGTCTCAACTTTAACAATAGCATTAACCAATGTCTCCAATGCAGCAGTGGGACTCCTTATTTCGACATTTGCCAATGATATTTATATAAGTGATTGATTTGGGTGCAGTTAGATAGAAGTTAGAATATATATAATTCTTATTT
>JACCDV010807837.1_pt1 | contig 20024 bp, 21 predicted proteins | sample 7446131 | NCBI WGS metagenome assembly JACCDV01 (sample SAMN15323448, study PRJNA562643) | freshwater metagenome | isolation source: river surface water | place: USA:Blue River Watershed | collected 2017-08-17 | reverse complement strand
GCCGCATCCTTCCCGGTGGTATCAGCTGGCGCCTCGCTGTGACCGATGGGCGTGGCCTGCGCCTCCGGTATCGTCAGATGCGCGGCTGTCGCGACATTGGCCGCCGCGGTCATCAGCGTGCGTGAGATTGCCTTGGCCGAGATGGTGCCGGTCTGCACGCCGGCCAGATAGGCAAACTGGGAGTTATGGCTGGGGGTGTCGGAAGGGCGCCCCAGCTGTATCGAATGGCGCAGCGTCAGGCCCTTGTGCTGGTTGGCGTAGGCCTGCAGTTTCGCCGTGCCCTCGGGACGCAGAAAGATCGGCTCGCGGTGATCCAGCAGCTGCGTATCGAGGAAGCGGCCGCGCAGATCGATGATGATGAAGATATTGATCGGCTTGCCGCTATAGCCACGCACTGACGCAAAGTCATTCGACTCGAACGCATAGGCTTTCAGCTCAGGCTTCGCCTCCGGCTGCGCGGCATGGGCCGCAAACAGTGGCCATGCAGGCGTGTCGGGCTGCACCTCGCCAACGACGTAGGCGTCGCCGGCCAGACGCTGCACATCCTCCTTGCTCAGTGTGGCTGCGTTTGCACCTGGCGACATGTAACCGAACATGACGCCGAGCGTGATGCAAAGCGCCGCCCCTATTCCCCGTATCGTCCCGTACATCGTGTTTTGTCGTCTCTTGTTGTTTATTGTTTTTGTTTATGTGTACCACAAAAAAAGGGAGCCGAAGCTCCCTTTCATGTTTCCTGCGATGCCGGCTCAGCCTTTTGCGCGCGCCAGCAGGAAGGTGGTCAGCAGCGGCACCGGACGTCCGGTTGCGCCTTTCGCTGCGCCGCTCTTCCATGCGGTACCCGCGATGTCGAGGTGTGCCCAGTTGTACTTGCGGGTAAAGCGCTCAAGGAAGCAGGCGGCCGTGATCGAGCCGGCCGGCGGGCCGCCGATGTTGGCAATGTCGGCGAAATTCGACTTCAGCTGTTCCTGATACGACTCCTCAATTGGCATCCGCCACGCCGTGTCATTGGATGCCTTGCCGGCAGCCAGCAGTTCATTGGCCAGCGCATCATGCGCGTCATCGTGGCGTGTGAACAGGCCGGTGTTGTGATGACCGAGTGCGGTCACGCAGGCGCCGGTCAGCGTCGCGATGTCGACCACGGCAGCCGGCTTGAAGCGCTCGACATATGTCAGCGCGTCGCACAGGATCAGGCGGCCTTCGGCATCGGTATTCAGGATCTCGATGGTCTGGCCCGACATCGAGGTCACGATGTCACCCGGACGGGTCGCACGGCCGGAGGGCATGTTCTCGCAGGTCGGGATCACGCCGATCACGTTCAGCTTCAGCTGCATCTCGCCGATCGCGCGGAACGTACCCAGCACCGATGCGGCGCCGCACATGTCGTACTTCATCTCATCCATGCCGAGGCCGGGCTTGAGCGAGATACCGCCGGTATCGAAGGTGATGCCCTTGCCGACCAGGACCACCGGTGCATCCTTGGCCTTGCCGCCCATGTGCTTCAACACGATGAACTTCGGCGGCTGCTCGCTGCCATTGGTCACCGACAGGAAGCTGCCCATCTTCAGCGCTTCGAGCTGTTTGCGGTCGAGGACTTCAACGCCAAACTTGTGGTCCTTCGCGAGCTGCTTCGCGGTGTTCGCCAGATAGGTCGGGGTGCAGATGTTCGGCGGCAGGTTGCCCAGGGTCTTGCTCAGATCCATGCCATTGGCCAGCGCCACCGCTTGTGCGACCACGGTCTTTGCCGATGCCTGCGCAGCGATGTCAACCGCGAACGCAATCTTGCGCACGCCGGGCTTCGATTCATCCTTCTTGCTCTTGAGGCCATCGGCGCGGAACACGCTCTCGCGCAGTGCGATCACTTGCGCACGCAGCGCCCAGTCGGCATCACGGCCATTTACGCCATCCAGCGGCAGCGCGAGCAGCGCGTCATTCGCGCCCAGCGTCGCCAGCACGCGTGCAACCGCTTGCGATGCGGCGATGAAGCTGCGATCCGACACGCTGTCTTCATTGCCAAGGCCGACCAGCAGCACGCGCTGCACCGTCGCTCCCGGACGCTGCAGCAGCAGCGTGCTGCCAGCCTTGCCGGAGATGTCGCCACTCTTGATCGCGGCGCTGATGAAGCCCTTGTCGTCGAGCGCCTTGGCCTGCGCCGACAGTTTGCCGTTCTCATAGACGGCGACCACAGCGCAGCCGGTCTTGTGATGGGCGATTGCGTTTTTGGTATTGAAGGCTTTTGTGCTAAAGTCCATGACCGCTCCTGTAAACCCTGCCCATTATAGTCCCCGAATGATTTTTCAGCGCGCCATACGCCGCGAGCTGCTGAACACGGTCGGCGCGGTTTTCACGACGCTGTTCTCCATCGTGATCACGGTCATGCTGATCCGCATCCTCGGCGATGCAGCCGCCGGCAAGGTGGCTTCCGGCGATGTGGTCGCGCTGCTCGGCTTCTCCGCACTGATCTACCTGCCGGTCATCCTGTCGATGACGGCCTTCATTGCGGTGCTGCTGGTCGTTGCACGCAGCTATCAGGATTCCGAAATGGTGGTCTGGTTCGCGTCCGGCCTGTCGCTGATGCGCTGGATACGCCCGGTGATGCAGATCGGCTTGCCGCTGGTGCTGCTGACGGCAGTGCTGTCGCTGTGGCTGACGCCGTGGGCCAGCCGGCTGTCCTCCGAATACAAGGAACGCTTCCGCAACCGCGAAGACATTTCGCGCATCTCGCCCGGCAAGTTCCAGGAATCGGCGGCGGGTGACCGCATCTTTTTCGTCGAGGGTCTGTCGTCGAATGCAAGCCGTGTACAGAACGTGTTCGTCAGCCAGCGTGAGGGCGGTCAGCACAGCGTGGTGGTCGCGCAGCAGGGCGCGGTGACGCTCGACGAGCGCGGCGACAAGCTGCTCGAGCTGGAGCAGGGGCGCCGTTACGATGGCGAACCCGGTGGCCAGGATTTCCGCACGATGGACTTCCGGCGCTATGTGGTGGTGGTGTCGCGCAATGAGAAAGAGCTGGTGGACAACAAGTCTGCGCGCGTATTGCCGACATTGGACCTGGTGCGCGAGCCGACACCAACGAACATGGGCGAGCTGTTGTGGCGCATCTCGGTGCCGCTGATGTGCTTCATGCAGATGCTGCTCGCAATACCACTGGGTTTCGTGAACCCGCGCCGTGGCCGCACGCTGAACCTGATGATTGCGCTGGTGCTGGCGGTTTCATACAGCAATGCCGTCGGCATCATGCAGGCGGTCGTCGCGCAGGGCAAGCTGGGTTTCATGGCGAGCTGGTGGCCGCTGCACGCCGCGGCACTGGTTGCGATTGCATTGCTCTTCGTCTGGCGTAACAACACCAACAGCCACTGGCACCCGGCGCGGCTGCTGGCACTGGTGCGGCGCGCACTGCTGGTCCGCAAGACGGAGGCTGCATGAGAGTCTTGCGCCGTTATTTCTCCGCCGAGATCTACCGCTCGGTGCTGTTCGTATTGATCGCGTTCCTCGCGCTGTTCTCGTTCTTCGACATCATGGGTGAGGTGCGCTCTGTGCGCGGCCCGTACCGTATCGAGCATGCGTTCCTGTATGTGACGCTGGGCTTACCGGCCTACGCGTATGAGCTGATGCCGATTGCGGCGCTGATCGGCACCATCTATGTGATGGCGCAGTTTGCGTCACGTTCCGAGTTCACGGTGATGCGGGCGTCATCGTTGTCGATGACGGGCGCAATTCGTTTGCTGCTGCGGATTGCGGTCGTGCTGGCACTGCTCACCTTCGTGCTGGGAGAGTTCATCGCGCCACGCTGCAGCGAATTCCGCGAAGCTTTCAAGCGCCGCATCGAAGGCGCCGCGATTTCGGCGGAATTCCGTACTGGGCTGTGGGCGAAGGATGTGCTACGCGATCCGACCACCCGCGAAGCGATCGGTTCGCGTTTCCTGAATGCGCGCAAGGTCGACCCGGACGGCGTGCTGCGCGGCGTGCAGGTGTATGAATTCGATCGTGGGATGAACATGCTGGGCATGGTCACGGCCGATGAGGCGCGCTATGCGGGTGATGGGCTGTGGCAGTTGCGGAAGGTGGACGAGTTGCGCTTGCAGCCCGTGGCGTCACCGGCGGAACAAAGGCAGCCGATTGTCACGTCGCGCCGCAAGCTCGATACCAGTGTGATGAGTTCCGAGATCACGCCCGACATCATGGCTGTGCTGGTTGCCGAGCCGAACAAGATGTCGGCAGTCGATCTCGCATTGTTCAGCCGCCATCTTCAGGAAAACAAGCAGCGCACCGATCAATACGACATCGCGCTGTGGACCAAGCTGCTGTACCCGTTTGCAGTATTCGTGATGATGGCCGTGGCCTTGCCGTTCGCCTACCTGCAGGTGCGCAGCGGTGGCCTGTCACTGAAGATCTTCATTGGCATCATGATCGGCGTCTCCTTCCAGCTGATCAACAGCCTGTTCTCGCATATTGGCTTGCTCAATACCTGGCCACCGATGGCGACCGCGGCGATGCCCAGCTTGCTGTTCCTGCTCGGGGCGATCATGGCCTTGTGGTGGGTCGAGCGACACTGAACCCTCTGTTATCCCGATAGACGACTCATGAGCGCATCCCGGAAAAAAGCCCTGATCCTGTTCGCCCACGGTGCACGCGACCCGCGCTGGGCGCAGCCTTTCCAGAGGCTGCAGCAGCGCGCGCAGGCGCAGCGACCGGATGTCGAGGTGGTGCTGGCTTTCCTCGAACTAATGGAGCCGCGCTTGCCCGCCGTCGTCACCGAGCTGGCGGGCAAGGGCATCGAGCAGGTCAGCGTGGTGCCGGTCTTCCTGGGGCAGGGTGGCCATGTGTTACGCGACCTGCCGCCGATGATCGACGAGCTGCGCGCGACCTATCCGACGCTGCAGATCAGTGTCAGTGACGCGGTGGGTGAGAGTTCGGCGGTGCTGGATGCGATTGCTGCTTACTGCGTCGGTCGCGTCGACTGACCGCGATGGTGCGCTTGATCACGCAGCAAGCCAGTTCTCGGACTGAAGTGAAGGCACGCGACTGAATTCGGCCAGGTTGTTGCTGACCAGCGTCAGGCCCTCGCTGCGCGCATGCGCGGCAATGTGCAAGTCATTGATGCCAATGGTCTGACCTTGCTTTTCCAATGCCGCGCGTATCGATCCGTAGTGTTGGGCGGCCTTCGCTGTGTACGGCAGCACTTCCAGACGACTGCAGAAGTCTTCGATGACATTCAGGTTCTGACTGATGCGCACGCTCTTTTCTGCGCCATGAAACAGCTCCGCAAGGGTGATCGCCGAAATCGCCATGCGGCCGGTGTTGTTGTTGAAGGTTTTCAGGATCTCGATCGGGCGTCGCTTGATCACATAGATGACGATGTTCGTATCAAGCAGATAGCGAATCATTCGAGCGCTTCCCGCGGCGCCTGATGCTGGCTTGCGCGCTCAGGCATGAAGTCTTCCGAAGCCTGGGGGCCATGCAGGAAAAAGCTGTCCCAGGCGTTGTCGACCGGCGAGATGATACGGTCATGACCCAGTGCGCGGACCTGGACCCGCTTCACATTTTCTGGCAAGCGCAGCTCGGCCGGCAGGCGTACGGCCTGCGTGCGGTTGTTGATGAATACCGAAGAAATGCTCATCGCTTGCCTCCCGCCGACAGAATGTATATGGCTAGAGTATATAGCAGTCGATAAGGGTGCTTCAATCGCTGCTTGCATGGTGCCTCCCGGGTGATATTTTCAATAAGGCAATATTGGGCTGGAAGTGCGCCCGATTCGGAAGTGGTCTTCAGCGGGCGCGAACCGAGCAACCAACGCGGGAGGATTGCGCAAGGCCTGAGCTCAGTCGGCCCGGTGTGTCGCAGCAAGTGCGGGGTTTGCGTGATCCCCGGTCAGGGGGCAATGAAATGTTGGTCGGTTCCAACAGTCTTCGCTGACACCGTGTGAACGCATACGCGACACAACATGGAGGCAGGCATCCGGCGTGCCGGTCACAGCGCGAACACAAAGCGGCAGGAGCCTTGCCGGAGTTCAACCCCGGCTGCGCAGCGCCTCACCAATCATCACCAGCACCGGTCCTGAGCAATGCGGGATGCCCTCCACCATCTGCACGAGCGACATGCGCATCACGCGCTGGTCGGCACGGCTGACGTTCTCGATCGCGATCACCGGTGTGTCGGCGGGCTTGCCGGCGGCCAGCAAGCGCTTTGCCGTCGCGATGGCTTCGGCGCCGCCCATGTACTGCACCAGCGTGTCGCAACCGGGCAGCGCGGCCTGATCGGGTTCGCCGGGGGCGGTGGTGGACGTGAAGAACGCGACATTGCGTGCGACGCCGCGCTTGGTCAGCGGCTGGCGGATCGCGGCGGCAGCAGCAAACGCGGTCGTGATGCCGGGTACGATGTCGTAGGGCACGCCGGCGGCTTCGAGTGCGCTCAGTTCTTCATCGGCGCGGCCGAACAACATCGGGTCGCCGCCTTTCAGGCGCACCACGCGGTCGTAACGGAATGCGCATTCGATGATCTGCTGGTTGATCAGCGCTTGCGCGGTCGAGCGCTGGCCGCTGCGCTTGCCGACGGAAATCAGGTCGGCTTGCGGGCACAGCGCAAGAATCTCGGGCGTGACCAGCGCATCGTGCAAGACGACGTCGGCCTCGGACAGGATGCGCGCGGCGCGCACGGTGAGCAGGTCGGCGGCGCCGGGGCCGGCGCCGACCAGCCAGACCTTGCCCGGCTGCGAGCGGGCAGGTCGGGCAAGGTGGTCAGACATTGCGCGGCTTACAGTCGGATCATCCCCGCAGCCACGGTCTGGTGCGAGATTTCATCGATCAGGATGAAGCTGCCGGTTGCGCGAATCGCGTCATACGCATCGGCGGCCAGAGGTTGTTGCACGGTCAGGCTGATGGTGGCGATGCCATTGAGCTTGAGCTCGCCGCCTTCATGGCGTTCCTGCGTATTGATGTCGAGCAGCGAGTCGATGGACTTCACCTTCGCCGCCACCTGACGCGTGGTGTGCTTCAGCCAGTACTTGCGGCGCAGGTCCAACGGCTCTTCGGAGAGCCAGCACACATCGGCCTTCACATCCTTCAGCACGGTGGCCGGTGCATCGGCGGATACCAGCATGTCGCCGCGCGAGATATCTACATATTCTTCCAGCAGGATGGTGACCGACTTGCCGGCCGATGCCGAGTCCAGCGAACCATCGAGCGTGACGATGTCTTTCACGGTGGCCGACTGGCCCGCCGGCAGCACGGTGACCTTGTCGCCTTTTTTCACGGTGCCGGCTTCGATGCGGCCCATGTAGCCGCGGAAGTCATTCGCTTCATGGCCGTTGTGGCGCGCGACCAGCTGCACCGGGAAGCGCAGCGCGGCCGCATGCTCGTCGTCATACACCGACAGGGATTCCAGCAGCTCGATCAGCGTCGGGCCCTGATACCAGTCCATCTTGTCGCTGCGCACCACGACATTGTCGCCAGCCAGTGCCGACATCGGGATGGTGTGAATATCCTTCAGTCCCAGCGCGGCCGTGAATTCACGATACGCGCTAACGATGCAGTCGTACACGCGCCGATCGTAATTCACCAGGTCCATCTTGTTGACCGCGACGACAATGTGCTCGATCTGCAGTAGCTGCGCAATCGTCGAGTGGCGCTTGGTCTGGATCAGCAGTTCCGCCTTGCCAGCCTCGTCGATCTTCACTTTCGATACATCGACCAGGATGATCACCGCGTCGGCGGTCGACGCGCCGGTCACCATGTTGCGGGTGTACTGTTCGTGGCCCGGCGCATCGGCGATGATGAACTTGCGCTTCGGGGTGGCGAAATAACGGTACGCGACGTCGATCGTGATGCCCTGTTCGCGCTCGGCCTCAAGGCCATCGGTCAGCAGCGACAGGTCGATCATGTCGCCGACGGTGCGCTTGTGGCGCGCGCGCGAGATCGCGTCCAGCTGGTCGGCGAAGATGCCCTTGCTGTCGAACAGCAGACGGCCAATCAGCGTGCTCTTGCCATCATCGACCGAGCCGGCAGTGATGAAGCGCAGCAGGCCGCGCCCTTGCGTGTCCGTGCCGGCGATATGTTTGTCTGCAACTGCGTTCATTTAGAAATATCCTTCTTTCTTGCGCTTTTCCATCGACGCCTCGGACGTCTGGTCATCCATGCGGGTCGCGCCGCGTTCGGTGATCTGCGTCACTGCGGTCTCGGCAATGATGGCCTCGACGGTCGCGGCATCCGACGACACCGGGCAGGTGCAGGAGATGTCGCCGACGGTGCGGAAGCGCACGGTCTGGGTCTCGACGGTCTCGCCTTCCTTCGGCGGCGTCAGGTGGGTCACCGGCACCAGTAGACCATTGCGCGGAATGACTTCGCGCTGGTGTGCGAAATAGATGTTCGGCAGCGCCAGCTTCTCGCGGGCGATGTACTGCCAGACGTCGAGCTCGGTCCAGTTCGAGATCGGGAACACGCGCATGTTCTCGCCCGGGTGCACACGGGTGTTATACAGGTCCCACAGCTCGGGGCGCTGTGCCTTCGGGTTCCACTGACCGAAATCGTCGCGAAACGAGAAGATGCGCTCTTTTGCACGCGCCTTCTCTTCATCGCGGCGCGCGCCGCCGATGCAGGCGTCGAACTTGTGCTCGGCAATGGTCTCGAGCAGCGTGACCGCTTGCGCTGCGTTGCGCGAATCGGTGTCCGGATTGCGCAGGCGCACGGTGCCGCGCTTGATCGAATCCTCGACCGAACCCACGATCAGGCGCTCGCCCAGTTCGGCGACACGGCGATCACGGAACTCGATCACTTCCGGGAAGTTGTGGCCGGTGTCGATATGCACCAGCGGGAACGGGAATTTGCCGGGACGGAAAGCCTTCTCGGCAATGCGCAGCAAGACCACGGAGTCCTTGCCACCTGAGAACAGCAGCGCCGGGTTGCCGCACTCGGCCGCCACTTCGCGCATGATGTGGATGGACTCAGATTCCAGCCAGTCGAGATGGCGATTGCTCGCGGCGTCGATGAAATGGGTATTGTCTACAGCGGTGTTCATGGTGTTCTCAGTTGGGTTCTGCGTAGTGTGCCGGGGTGCGAGCCGGGTTTTGGCTACGGCCGTTCGCTGCGCTCACTTAATGCTTCCTTCGGAAGCATTAGCCTTCGCCGAAGCCCGGACGAGCCGGGTTGTGCCGTCGGCGTCGGTTACCACATGGAGGCCGCACTCTTTCTGGTCCGGGCTTTGGTTTCGGCCATTCGCTTTGCTCATTTGACACTCCCTTCGGTCGTGTCAGCCTTCACCGAAGCCCGCATTAGCCGGACGGTACCGTCCGGCTGCTCCACTACGTGGAGTCCGCACTCTTTCGACTGCGGGCTTTCCCACCACCAACGTCCGGCGCGGACATCTTCACCCGGTTGAATCGCGCGGGTGCAGGGCTCGCAACCGATCGACGGATAACCCTTGTCATGCAAGGGATTATACGGAACCTGATGGCTCTTCAGGTAATGCCAGACCTCGGCTTCGGTCCAGTCGGCCAGCGGATTGAACTTCTGCATGCCGTGCGCAGCGTCGTCTTCCTGCACCGCCAGTTCGGCGCGCGTGGTCGACTGCGCGCGGCGCTGTCCGGTGATCCACGCGGTGTTGCCGGCGAGCGCGCGGTTCAGCGGCTCGACCTTGCGGATACGGCAGCATTCCTTGCGCATCTCGACGCTGTCGTAAAACGCGTTCAGGCCGTTGGCGGACACATAGGCATCGACTGCAGCCGGCTCCGGCTTGTACAGCGCAACTTCGTAGCCATAAGTCTCGCGGATGCGATCGACCATGCCCAGCGTCTCCGCATGCAGGCGACCGGTCTCGAGCGTGAAAATGGTAATAGGCAGCTTCGCGCGCAGGATCAGGTCGGCCAGCACCATGTCCTCGGCCGCGAGGCTCGATGCAAATACGGCCGGCGAGAACTCCGCAGCGATACGCGCGAGCGTCTCCTCCGCATCGGCCAGCACACGCTCGAAGTGCGCGCTGTCGATGTCTGCAGCAGTGAGGTCGGTCGCGCTCATCATGCTTCCTGCGCAGCCGGGCGCGCGTGGCGGCGGAACAGCGGCGTCTTCTGGTCCCATGAGGTCTGGTACACGTCCGAGAAATCGGACAGGCCCTTCAGTGCCTCTTCGATCGAGCGGTCTTCACGCGTTGCAAACGCATTGAATCCCACGCGCGACATGTAGAACAGCTGGTCACGCAGTACATCGCCGACCGCGCGCACTTCACCGGTGTAGCCCAGGCGAGCACGCAGGTTGTACGCGATCGAATAACCGCGGCCATCGGCAAAGCTCGGGAAATCGACCGCGATCACGGCCAGCGTGCCCACATCTTCCTTCAGTTGTTCCGGACGCTCGTCGCTGGCCAGCCAGACGCCCAGTTCACCGCTCACCGCGCGGGCAGCCAGCGTGGTCTTTTGCGCGAGCCAGACAGCCAGCGGCACCAGCTGCTTTCCGGCCGGGACCGCGACGCTATCAGCGGCATCGCCATCAGCCAGCTTGAGGAGGTTCCAGTCGTCGTTGACGATCGCCTTGTCCTTGATGATCTTACGCATATGCGTCTTCTCCTGCCTGGTACGGATGGCCCTCGATCGGGGTCGCATACACATGAGTCTTGAATGGTTCGACGCCGATGCGGTCAACGGTGTCGATGAAGCGCTCTTCATCCTGGCGCTCGCGCACATAGACCTCGAGTAGACGGCCGATCACTTCCGGCATCTGGCCGGCCGAGAACGACGGCCCGATGATCTTGCCGACCTGGCTGTCATTGCCCTGACGGCCGCCGATCGATACCTGATACCACTCCGAGCCATCCTTGTCGACACCGAGAATGCCGATATTGCCGATGTGATGGTGGCCGCAGGCATTGATGCAACCTGAAATGTTGAGGTCGATGTCGCCGATGTCGTGCTGGAAGTCGAGGTTGTCGAAGCGCTCCGAGATCGCCTCGGCGATCGGGATCGACTTCGCATTCGCGAGCGAGCAGAAGTCGCCACCCGGGCAGCAGATCATGTCAGTCAACAAGCCCAGGTTCGGCGTCGCGAGGCCATGCGCCTTCGCTTCCAGGAACACGGCCAGCAGGTCGGACTGCTTCACATCGGCCAGCACCAGGTTCTGCTCGTGCGTGACGCGCAGCTCGCCAAAGCTGTAGCGGTCGGCGAGATCGGCAACGAAGTCGATCTGCTCGGCAGTCGCATCGCCCGGCGGCGTGCCGGTCTTTTTCAGCGACAGCGTGACAATTGCATAGCCCGGCACCTTGTGCGGCTTCACATTGCGGCCCAGCCAGTTCGAGAACGCCTTGTTCTCGCTGCGCTGCTGCTGCAACAGTGCGTCGCTGTCAGTCAGTGTCTCGTATGCCGGTGCGGTGAAGTAAGACGCCACGCGTGCCAGTTCTTCGGTCGTGATCGTGCTCGGGCTGTCCTTCAGGTCCACCCACTCGGCCTCGACCTGACGCGTGAATTCCTCTACGCCCAGTGCCTTCACCAGGATCTTGATGCGCGCCTTGTATTTGTTATCGCGGCGGCCGTACTGGTTGTACACGCGCATGATCGCTTCGGTGTAGCTCAGCAGGTGCTGCCACGGCAGGAACTCGCGGATCACGCTGCCAATGATCGGGGTACGGCCAAGACCACCACCCACCAGTACCTGGAAGCCGAGTTCACCCGCATCGTTCTTCACCAGGTTCAGGCCGATGTCATGCACCTGTACGGCAGCACGGTCTTCGGCGGCGGCATTCACGGCGATCTTGAACTTGCGCGGCAACCACGCGAATTCCGGATGGAAGGTGCTCCACTGGCGCAGGATCTCGATGAACGGGCGCGGGTCGGCCAGCTCATCGGCGGCAACGCCGGCAAACTGGTCGGTCGTGATATTGCGGATGCAATTGCCCGAGGTCTGGATCGCATGCATCTCGACCGATGCCAGGTCTGCGAGGATGGCTGGGGTCTGCTCCAGCTCGATCCAGTTGTACTGAATGTTCTGGCGCGTCGTGAAGTGGCCATAGCCGCGGTCATACTTGCGCGCGATGTGCGCAAACATCCGCATCTGCTTCGACGACAGCAGGCCGTACGGCACCGCCACGCGCAGCATGTACGCATGGCGCTGCATGTACAGGCCATTCTGCAGGCGCAGCGGGCGGAACTCGTCCTCGGTCAGTTCGCCGGACAAGCGGCGTTCGACCTGGCCCTTGAACTGTGCGACACGTTCCCTGACGATCTGATGGTCGTATTGGTCGTAGCGATACATAGTCTTCCTCGGTGAATCGTTTTACAGCACGAGCTTGGCGGCGACGCCGGTCAGCGTGGTCGCGAGCAGTCCGCGCAGGAATTTTTCCGGCACCGCACGCGCGGCGAACGAGCCGATGGTGATGCCCGGCAGCGAGCCCAGCAGCAGCATGCCCAGCAGCTCCCAGTTGATCGAGCCCAGCCACCAGTGGCCGATCGCAGCAATCGCGGTCAACGGCACCGCATAGGCGATGTCAGTACCGGCGATCTCGGCCGGCGACAGCTTCGGGTACAGCAGCACCAGGATGGTCGCGCCGACTGCGCCGGCGCCGATCGACGACACCGTCACCAGCACACCGATTGCAGCGCCGGCAATGATGGTGGCCACAGCCTGTTTGCGACCATGGAACTGGCGGCTCGGATGCGCCTGCATCCACGCCTGCATGCGGCCACGGAAAATGATCGCGATCACCGTCAGCATCACCGAGAACGCAATCGTGTAACGGATGATCTGCGTGATGTTCTTGTCCAGCGCGCCGTAGTACTTCAGCGCCAGCGTGGCGGCCAGCGCTGCCGGCAGCGCACCCCAGCACAGGCGCTTGACGATGTCCCAGTGCACCGTATTGCGGATCCGGTGGGTCAGCGTGCCGGCGCTTTTGGTAATGGAGGCGAACGCGAGGTCGGTACCGACCGCGACGGTCGGATTGATGCCGAACAGCAGGGTCAGCAGCGGCGTCATCAGCGAGCCGCCGCCAACGCCGGTCAGGCCGACCAGCAGGCCGACCGCAAAGCCGGATGCTACATAAGTCAAAGTCATAAAACCTCGCGCGAAGAACCGCGGATAGTAATAAACTTGCCCCTTATTCCAAACAACAGAACTCTTATTTGCTTATATGCGTTTCAGATATATAGGCGCCGGGGAAGTCGCCGACCGGGCAGGCGCTTGAATGCTCCCCGGAATGGGTGGCGTTGCCAGTCCGACATTTGTTTCAGGATGGGCAATATTTGACGCTGGGAGCATCGCTGCCAGCCGGGAAAAGCACAGTAAAACCAGGGGATCCCGTTCCCTGCGACGGGAAGAAAGCAGGCCATGAACCTTCACCAGTTCCGTTTCGTGCGGGAAGCCGTACGCCAGAACTTCAACCTGACCGAGGCCGCGAAGGCGCTGTTCACATCGCAACCCGGCGTGTCCAAGGCCATCATCGAGCTCGAGGAAGAGCTCGGCATCGACATCTTCACCCGCCATGGCAAGCGCATTCGCGGGCTGACCGAGCCCGGCAAGCAGGTGCTGAAGTCGGTCGAGACCATCCTGCAGGAAATCGAGGGCTTGAAGCGCATCGGCAAGGAATTCGCGTCGCAAGACGCCGGCAGCTTCACCATCGCCACCACCCACACGCAGGCGCGCTATTCGCTGCCGACCGTGGTGCAGGCGTTTTCGCAGAAATTTCCGAAGGTGCGGCTGTCACTGTTGCAGGGCAACCCGAAACAAGTGGCCGACATGGTGCTGAACGATCAGGCCGACCTGGCGATTGCGACCGAAGCGATTGCCGACATCGACGGCCTGGTGTCCTTGCCTTGCTTTCAGTGGGAGCACATGGTGGTGGTGCCGCCGTCGCACCCGCTGGCCGCATCGAAGTCCATCACGCTCGAAGAGCTCGCGACCTATCCGCTGATTACCTATGACGCTGCTTTCGCGGGCCGCAACAAGATCGACCTTGCGTTCCAGCGCCGAGGGCTGAAGCCCGACGTGGTGCTGGAAGCGATCGATGCCGACGTGATCAAGACCTATGTCGAACTCGGCATGGGGGTCGGCATCATCGCCGGTCTCGCGTTCAATGCCAGCCGCGACACGGGCCTCAAGGCAATCCCCGCAGGGCAGCTGTTCGGCATGAACCTGTCACGCGTCGCGCTGAAAGAGGGCGCCTACCTGCGCGGGTATGTATATACCTTCATCGAGCTGATGGCGCCCAATCTGTCGCGCAAGCTGGTCGAGCAGGTGCTGGCCGGCGAGCGCGACAGCTACGAACTCTGAATGTTCGCTCGCGCAGCGTGCGAGGGCAGCACTGCAGTCGAGCCGGTTGTGATCATTCCGGATAGACTTTCCGTCATTGCTGGCCAGGTCGTATAAAATTTTTTTGCGCACCCCTAAATTCACGCCCATCGCTGCCGTAAACCCGAGCAGCAGCCTTCAGCCGCGCAGCGTGTAAGACAAACACCGACAGACACGACAGCGCGGCGCTCACGAAAAATACCGTGTCGCGCCGATTTTTTCGTTGCAGGGCTTTCAGCACAATCCTCTCCAACGGGTCATGACTTGTCCCGGATTCCCCCACAAGGAGAAGATCATGAACATGAACGACATGCTGGCAGACATCCGCGACGCGAACCTCAACTATCTGATGCTCGCGCAGCAGCTGGTACGCGCCGATCGTGCGACTGCCATTTTCCGACTCGGCATCAGCGCCGAGCTGGCCGACCTGATCGATCAGTTGTCGCCGGCCCAGGTCGTCAAGCTCGCATCCAGCAACATGATGCTGGCGCGCTTCCGCTTCGATGACAGCGCCGTGCTGGGCATGCTGACCAGCCACTCGAAGGAGCGCTCGCTGACACAGGCGCACGCCACCATCCTGATGGCAGCGCAGCCGGTCGAAGAGATCGCCTGACGGCCGGCGGACTCGCTGCACTGACGACGGCGGGCCGACAACAGCAGGTTCAACCATCAAAAGCAGCGGCCATCATTCCATTCACACCGGACGCAGGAGCGATTCATGGGCAACAAGAGCGTGGTTACCGAGGGACGCCAGATCAAGCTGGCGATCGAGCTGATTGAGCTGGGGGCGCGCCTGCAGCTGCTCGAGACCGAGACGACGCTGTCGCGCGAGCGCCTGCTGAAGCTGTACAAGGAATTGCGGGGTGTGTCGCCGCCCAAGGGCATGCTGCCCTTCTCGACTGACTGGTTCGTGACCTGGCAGCCGAATATCCATGCATCGATCTTCATGAACGTGTACCAGCACCTGGTACGACATGCGCAGGTATCCGGCATTGAAGCCGTGATCAAGGCTTACCGGCTGTACCTGGAGCAGATGCCGCCGGCGCCGGGCGAAGAGCCGCTGCTGTCGCTGACGCGTGCGTGGACGCTGATCCGCTTCTTCGACAGCAAGATGCTGACTCTGGTCGAGTGCCGTGAATGCCACGGTCACTTCGTCAGCCATACGTTCGAGCTGCATGACGCGTACCGTTGCGGGCTGTGCCATCCGCCCTCGCGCGCCGGCAAGAAAAAGAAGACAGACCATCACGAAGAAGCCGTGCCCGCGTAAGCACGCGATCACGCACGACCAGCATGCCATGCCAACGAACGGCAGGATAGCGAACAGCATCCTGCCGTTTTGCATGGGGCCTGTCTGGCTTGGCTCCGCCTTGGCGACGAGGCTGCCCCTGCCTGCCTTGCCACGCGATCGCAGTCCCATTTAATGACCCACGCACGAGCGCCGTAACCGAGACAGGTTCAACCCTATAACGGATTCGGGAGCGCATCGTGCTGGTCATCCTTGGTTATCTCATCGTCATCGGCTCCGTGTTCGGTGGCTTCGCGCTGGCCGGCGGCCATCTTGCCGCACTGTTCCAGCCGATCGAGCTGCTGATGATCGGCGGTGCCGCAGTCGGCGCTTTTTTTGTCGGCAACAATGGCAAGGCGATCAAGGCCACATTGAAGGCAATTCCCTCGCTGTTCAAGGGATCGGCCTATACGCAGGCGCGCTATCTTGAGTTACTCGCGCTGCTGTCCGAACTGCTCGGCAAGATCCGCAAGGAAGGCATGATGGCCGTCGAGGGTGATATCGAAAACCCGTACGACAGCGCGCTGTTTGCGAATTACCCCAACATCCTGGCCGACCACCATGCAATCGACTTCATCTGCGATTACCTGCGCCTCATGGTCTCCGGGAACATCGATGTGTTCCAGATCGAGAACCTGATGGACAACGAGATCGACACTCACCATCACGAAGCCGAAGTTCCCGCACACTGCATTGCGAAGCTGGGTGATGCGATGCCGGCCTTCGGCATCGTCGCCGCCGTGATGGGCGTGGTGCACACGATGGAATCCATCGGCATCCCGCCCGAAGAGCTTGGCATCCTGATTGCGCGCGCACTGGTCGGCACCTTCCTCGGTATCTTGCTCGCGTATGGCTTCATCGGACCGCTGGGCACGCTGCTGGAGCAGAAAGCAAATGAAGCGACCAAGATGCTTCAGTGCATCAAGGCGGCGCTGCTGGCCAGCTTTCATGGTTGTGCACCGGCGCTATCGGTCGAGTTCGGTCGCAAGGTGCTGTACTCCACCGAGCGCCCCGGTTTTGCACAGCTCGAAGAGCATTTGAGGAACGCAAAGTCGCGCTGACATGGCTGCCGCGGGCAAACCCACCATCATCATCAAGCGCGTCAACAAGGCGAGCGGCGGGCACCATGGCGGCGCGTGGAAGATTGCGTACGCCGATTTCGTGACTGCGATGATGGCCTTCTTCCTGCTGATGTGGCTGATCAGCTCCACATCGAAAGCCAAGCTCGAAGGTATCGCTGAATACTTCAAGACCCCGATCAAGGTTGCGATCCAAGGCGGCAGCTCGGTGTCCGAGCGCAGCAGCGTGATCAAGGGCGGCGGCAAGGATGTGACGAAGAAGGACGGCGAGGTGCGCAAGGTGCTGGACCTCAAGAGCGCACAGACTGAACTCGAAAGGCGCGAGAAGGCGCAGCTCGTAGCGCTGAAAGCGAAGATCGAGGCCGCGATTGATGCCAACCCGATGCTGAAGCAATTCAAGAAGCAGATCCTGCTCGACATCACCAGCGAAGGCTTGCGCATCCAGGTGGTGGATGAACAGAACCGACCGATGTTCGCGACCGCCAGTTCGCAATTGCAGCCGTATACGCGCGACATCCTGCGCGAGATCGGCAAGATGCTGAACGATGTGCCAAACCGCATCGGCTTGTCCGGCCATACCGACAACGTCGTGTTCGCGAATGGCGAGCGCGGCTATGGCAACTGGGAACTGTCGGCCGACCGCGCGAATGCATCACGGCGCGAGCTGGTACAGGGGGGCATGCAGGATGCGAAGGTGTTGCGCGTCGTCGGCCTGTCGTCGGCGGTACCGATGAACAAGGATGATGCACGCGACCCGATCAACCGTCGCATCAGCATCGTCGTGATGAACAAGCGTGCCGAGCAGGCGATCACGGGCGAGCAGGCTTCGCTCGACGTGCGTGAAGGTGCCGAGCTGGGCGCCGGCCTGCGCGATGCACAGCCCGGCACACCGAAAGGAGGAGCGCGATGACGCAAGTCTTCTACGATGAACAGGCATTGCCCGCACTGCACGATGATTTGCTGCAGCTCGATCTGCTGTTGAAAGAAGCGATCGCCAAACTGTCCGGCAGCTTCATTGGCGCACACCAGGCGCTGACCCGGCAGCAAGCCTTGCCCGATCACGCCAATCCCGAATGCGTGGCACTGGCAAAGGTGGCAAGCGCGCATCTCGATTCAGCGTTGACGGCACTGCAGTTCGAGGATATCGCCAGCCAGTTGATTGCCAGTGCGCGGAACCAGCTGCTCGGCGTCGGTCGAGGTTGCAGTGATGGCCGCGATGGTGCCGGTAGTGCCGGTAGTGCCGGTGGCACCCATGGTAGCGGTGGTAGCAGTGGCTCCGGTGGCGTACAGGGTGTCGGTGGTACGGATGGCGCCGACAGCGCCTGTTGCGGCAGGCAGGTTGCGCATGCAGTCAATCGCAGCGTGCCCCAGCAGCACATGGAAAGCGGCAGCATCGAATTGTTTTGAAACACGCCACTGGCATGACGGAGAATCACATGGGCAAAAAAATCCTTGCAGTCGACGACTCGGGCTCGCTGCGGCAAATGCTGACCTTTTCGCTGCGTAACGGCGGCTATCAGGTGGTGGACGCAGTCGATGGCGTCGATGGCCTCGCGAAAGCACAGGCTGCGCAGTACGACCTGGTGCTGACCGACCAGAACATGCCCAATATGGATGGGCTGACATTCATCCGCAGCCTGCGCGCATTGCCGGCGTACCGGCAGGTGCCGATCCTGATGCTGACCACCGAATCCAGCCCCGACATGAAGAACAAGGGGCGTGAAGCCGGCGCCAATGGCTGGCTGGTCAAGCCCTTTGATCCGCAGCGCCTGCTGGAAGTGGTCGGCAAGTGCATTGGTCCCGGGGTGCCGGCATGAGCGTCGAGATCAGTCAGTTCTTTCAGGTCTTTTTCGATGAGGCCGAGGAGTTGCTCGCCGAAAAAGAGCGTCTGCTGCTGGGTCTGGACCCGGCCGCCTTCGACATGGCCGACATCGACGCGATCTTTCGCGTAGCCCATTCGATCAAGGGCGGTGCCGCGACCTTCGGCCTGGCCGACATGACCGGCGTCACCCATGTGCTGGAATCCCTGCTGGACCGCTTGCGCAAGGGCGAGATGGTGCTGACCGCCGATCAGATCGATTGCTTCCTGCAAGCCAAGGACGTGCTGCAGATGCTGCTGCGCGGCCACCGTGATGGTGCCGACATCGAGCAGGCCGAGGTTGACGCCTTGCTCGCGCGGTTGAATGCACTCGCGCAGCAGGAGGCCACGGATGCCGGCGCTGCTGCTGCCACGGGTTGCGTGACTCCGGCCTCGCCGGCGCCCTTGGCGCTGGCAGCAGTCCCGAGGGCCATGCGCAGCGTACGGATTGCGCTGCCGTCGATCTCCGAGCGTGACGCCGCAGCGCTGGCCGACGAACTGGCGCTGCTGGGCACGATCACGGTGACCGACCAACCCGACGGCCGCAAAGGCTTCCTGCTCGATACCGCCGAATCGATCGATGACATTGCGGCGCTGTGCGCTTTCGTGGTGGATCCGACGCTGCTGCAGATCAGTGAAAGTGCGGCCGGGCCAGGCGCTGCCAGCGCCAGCGACAACCTGCCATACGAAATCTTCAATCTGCCCGTTGTTCCGGTGACCAGTGCACCCGCGCCCGCAACGACGGGTGCAGGGAAGGGGGCAGACAAGGCCGCAGACAAGCAAGGCGCGGCCGGGACCGAATCCTCGTCGATCCGGGTGTCGGTTGAAAAGGTCGACCAGCTGATCAATTTGGTGGGCGAGCTGGTGATCACGCAGGCGATGATTGAGCAGCGCACGCACGGGCTGGACCCGATGCAGCATGAAAAGCTGCTCAATGGCGTATCGCAGCTGACCCGCAATACCCGGCATCTGCAGGAAGCGGTGATGTCGATCCGCATGATGCCGATGGATTACGTGTTCTCGCGCTTCCCGCGCATGGTGCGCGACCTGGCGGCCAAGCTCGGCAAGAAAGTGGAGTTCGTCACGCAGGGCGCGGCCACCGAGCTGGACAAGGGCCTGATCGAACGCATCATCGATCCGTTGACCCATCTGGTCCGCAACAGCATCGACCATGGCATCGAACTGCCGGCAGTGCGGCAGTCCGCCGGCAAGCCGGCGGCCGGCACGCTGACGCTGTCGGCCATGCACCGTGGCGGTCATGTGGTGATCGAAGTGTCGGATGACGGCGGCGGTCTGAAGCGCGAGCGCATCCTCGCGAAGGCGCGCCAGCATGGCATCTCGGTCGCCGACAACATCAGCGATGCCGATGTCTGGCAACTGATCTTCGCGCCGGGCTTCTCGACTGCCGAGACCGTGACCGACGTGTCCGGCCGTGGCGTCGGCATGGATGTGGTGAAGCGCAACATCACTGCACTCGGCGGTCAGGTAGACATCCGTTCCGTGGCCGGCGTCGGCACCACGGTGTCCATAGCGCTGCCGTTGACGCTGGC
>JACCDV010338623.1_pt1 | contig 20026 bp, 16 predicted proteins | sample 7446131 | NCBI WGS metagenome assembly JACCDV01 (sample SAMN15323448, study PRJNA562643) | freshwater metagenome | isolation source: river surface water | place: USA:Blue River Watershed | collected 2017-08-17 | reverse complement strand
TATAGTTATGTAATAAATGTCATAGCCTCTTGCAAAAGGAGACGTCTCTGAGGAATTAAGTGAGAATTATGAGAGTATTGCATCTGAATAGTAGCAAAGCTTTTCACGATAATAAATCTGCTTCCCCTCCATGCCTGCCCAATTTGGCAACATCTACCAAATATATCGATAAAACACTGAGAGAGTGAGTAGGCTGCAGTAGAAAGTGGGGGAGCTCTAGAGTAAGATTCTGGAGTTGTAGAGATATAAGTCAAACAAGAATATGTAGGAAATCTAAGTATAATTCCTATAAGAATAAAACGAATAATCCTTATTTATGAGCAAATACATCGAGAAATGCGAGAAGAGAAAGAAAGAGGTGGAAGTATTGGGAGAGATATACTCTTAATTAAAGAGACTAAACACATAAGTTAACATTTTTGGAGACCCCAAAATAGCAGCCATCATTAACAAATACATTCAATAGCATCGCAGAGTTGTCTCCTACAGTCATCTTCCCAACTATATCTTGCTCTTGTGCCGGGAAGTGCATAATCGCAAAAAACACTTTTTCCACATGCCGAGCAATAACAGAGTTGGAAGCTAGTCCTCAGCTAAAAAAGATAAGAAGAATAAGAGCCACGAAAAGGCAGAAGATTGTTAGTAGAAACAGTAGGTAAATTTTACGTTGAGGCTTGTGAATACTAAGAACTTAATTCATACTCTCAAGCCCAAAGAAGCCCTTGATTTAGAAGGAATATTTGACGCCAATCAGCTCGAGCAAATCAAATAGAACTCAGAAAAAGAAGTAAGCATCTTTAGAACCACTAAAATCCAAAATAAGAAAGCTGAGTTCCTGCAAGCAACTTATTCATAAGAGCAATAAATGTTTATTTTGTTAGATACCAATAAGAAATTAATAACTGTCGACAGCAAAGGAAATAGTATATCATATGCAGATCTCGATCAAATGGATAATGTAGTATTGATGGAAGTAAAGAAGAGAGAGCTATGGGTGGGGACATCTGAAGGAATTCTGAGGGTCTACTTGCTTTAAGGCAGTAATTTGAAACTTAATGCCATATTCAGTTGCTTTTATAAAGATATGGGTCCAGTTAGCAGTTACTTGCTTATTGGGGATTCTAAAATATAAAGGATTGTCTTCTCCATCCATAACAATTTTTATTAACTTAACACCAATAACTATAGCGTAAAACATTGTTGCGAAATATCTGAACCTATCTAGTATATCGTTGGCAGCCATCTTGTTTCAGCGGGGCAGATATCTAAGCTGACTGCATCCAAAGGTACTGTATCATATAAGATAGATAAATACGAGATATCAAGGAACTAGAGGCTTACTAAATGGTATTACGAGCACAGCTCCAAGAACAAAGAACAAAAGATACTCTATATATAGGAGGCATAGAAATAAATGAATGTGGTTGTAGGAGATGTAAAAGGCCACCTACAAATGATATCTATATGAATGCAAGTCTATTTACAAAAACATATCTCAAATCAAGACCCTTGCACATAAAGACTAAATAGCTCCATCAGCCCAATCGTAGCAATCACATGCCCATCATTCTTGTCAATGCAGACAATCGCATTTCTTCGACTCATCACAATCTTCCAAATAATCTCTTTTGTTGTGTCCTATAAGTCGAAGTAACGGAATTATGGAATCTTCGAACGATCCTTTTGGTTCTTTAAGTCTAAGAAATCTCCAATATTCATTTAAATTTGCTACAAGCTCCATTACTTCAAAATATCTCGAAAGTCTTACCTAAAGATCATCCCACAAAAACTATTGTTGCTATCTAGCACATTTATCCAAAGGCTTCGATGGGTTTCGGTTAAATGGGTAAATGCGACTGATAGTTTTTCAGTGCGATAGACAGCTCTCGATTTGAGGCAGTTGCTTTAAAGGAGGGATTTAATGGGAACGTTTGAGCAGACCTAAGTGGAAGACTAGTTTGCGATTCTTAGTAGATAGAGGAGGACATCTTTAAAATTGATGATAGATATCATCATCCTTGAGTCGACATCTTAGATCAAGATCCTATGAATCTTTTAAGTTATCATGGTGAGCACGATGTAGGATAGCTTGGATTATTTTACGACTGACTTCAACCGAATATAACTTTTGCCTTCATAGTTGAGCTCGCTGATGATTTACCCTAAGCTTTTTTTGCCTATCTCTCCAAGAACTCTATTTATTTATCCTCTATGTAAAAGGAAGAGTACTTTTCAATGAAGCCCACCTGTTCTTCTCGCTTTTCTCCGAAATTCAAAAAATCTATAACACAAAGTAACTACTCACTGATTCTTTTCTCGCAATGCATTTCAAAGAGTGCATTATAAGTCGAATTATATCGACTGTGGTCAACATCCATATCCACTTTGACTCGCCCTCATCCCAAACCAGCAGTTCTTCGATGTCTTCGCTAATGAAAATGTTGATGGCATCAATAAGAGAGACGGATTTGTCGATGGAGGACATTGATGAATTGATGGGCATGCAGTCATAGGCTGTATTATTGAAGAGGATGTCGGTAATGAGGGATTTTAAGTTTTACTAAGTAAGATACTCTGTACTAGTTTGTTGATGGACTGGCTGCTTTGAAGATATTCTCCTGATTATTAACCTGACTCGATATCCATAAGCTAAATATAAAATGGTTAGCAAGCATATTTATACTACCCTCATTCGATGAATAAATAGTAGTGTTTGATCATTTAATTTTGTGATAGTATAGCACGAATGCACACACCTTCTCGATGTATTTCTCGTTGACTACTCTCACAATTTTGCCATCATACTAGTGCCATTCCTACCCTCCTTTTAGGAGGTAAGTGTTGTGCTTGATGTTGAGATTTTCGCCTGATATGGATGTTACTCCAACAAGTTTGTATTTTTACTGCTGGAAGGACAACTATTGGATGGGAAACTTGATTTGCTTCTTAATCACTTTCTTGAATCCGTCTTCTTCGCTCACCACTCGATCTAAGTAAATAGTTAGATTATTTGGATTTTTTATTATCCTCTGCGTTACTTACTTCTAAGAGAACACATTGCAACACAGCATGGAGTCACTTATTGTGGAGGGAGAACTTAAATTCTCAAGACAGCTACTCAGACAAACCACATTCTTCCTTTACTATCTGGACTTACTAGTCAGAAGGCTTTCGTTTATTTGGCCGAGCTTGTACCTATCCTTCCCGTGCCAATCAATACATACTAATAAATCAGCAGCTTTCACTTGCCAAGATATTGGTTCTGCCTGCGAAAGTTGGCACCCTTCGCAATATGTATCGTTTTCTCCCTTAAAGACAATTAACTTTAAAAATTTGTAACAAATTACACATCTTCCTTAGTAATCAGTCAAATGTAGTTTATAGGGAAACTTGGAACTATTTTTGTATTATTTGTATGGATCGAACTTGGTATCTTTCTTTAATTTGGAGTTGCTTTTGACAAGTTCCACCTGAGATAGAGGCATAGAATATTATTCGGCGATGAAGGTTTGGACTTGAAGGTACACTAAGTAGAAGAACTATTTCCAGCGCATCCAAGAAGGGAGCACCATAATGAGTGGAATATTAATCAGCTTCATCGAATTGTTAGCCTAGTTGAATACCCGCTGATGGACTCGGAGGTGATATTGCTCGCAGTTGCTGCTCGAACGATGAGGAAACCTGCAGACAGTCTCATCAAACACGTCATAGGTAATTTCCCAGCTTTAGTTCTTGTTGAATTTATGAAGCACTGTTACCATACTGCAATTCACTAGCTAATTGTGGTCAATCTACATAACTTTACCGAAAATCCATCCTCTTTCCTGGTGCTTACAATCAATAAACATATCTTTTTTTATTTACTTATCCTCGAGGTAAACTTTAGTGTTATAGTGGGAGTGCACAAACTCTTTTAGGTTGGTTTTAAGCTCAAAAGCAAAAAGTGAATCAGTGACCCTTACTTTGAGATTCCTTAAAGTTGTAGTGCGCTGGGCTGTATGATAGTTTCTCACAATGTCAAAATTATGGACTTAAGTGAGAATGAAAGTATTTTCACTAGTGCCGACAGCTTCCTGCAAGGCCTTTATGAAATCATTCTAAATAGAAACGATGTTACTAGTGTAGCTTATCTTTTGACCTTTACCTTGTACTTATTGATTGGAGAGCTGCTAAGGTCAGCTGGAACCCAAACCACTTCATAAAGCTAGTTCTCATCCTCAGGAATAGCAACTCTTAGCGCCCAAAGCTATTCAGTCTCCATCATTTTAGTATGGCAATGCCCACACACAATGCTCTTCTCAGCTTAGATCTCATGCTTGTCCAGCAGCTTAGGGAGCTTCTACTCTTTTATTTACGACTGAATATGGGTAAAAAGATCAGCAATAAACTAAATATATTTTGATGTACATCGTAGGACATTCCAACTTCAAAGTCGTTATACTTATTTAGATATATTTCTATTATATCTTTGATTTATGATGGCTCGATTTTGACTTGCTTTGAGAGCAAAGAATATATCCTCGCCAGGCAATATATTAGCTTATGAGACTGACTGTTTTCCATCATTAGTAACTATCCCTTAACCCCGTTGATGAAGATTTGTAAGGTCGAGTTTATAAAGCTTAGTCCTGGCCCATTTGGTAGCCCTACTTGGTTTAAATGACTATGACGTTTTTCGCTATAAATTTCATGGATTTTATTTGATAGCTTGCAGTACTTCAATAAATCAGACTCAATAAGGCACACATCGTTAGTGTATAGCTCCCCCACAAAATGAAGAATGTATTTCCCTTCTGTGTTCTTCCCCATGAATACTGCAGTTTTGGATTCTTCTTTCCCATCCTCATACAGCAGATAATCACCGAGATTCGCTTCCGTTGCATCTTTTGGTACTTTTTTATGTGCTTTGAGAAAAATGTCTTTTTCAGCCAGGGGAATGCAAACAAGAAACATTAGAATGGAGGATGAGATTTCTGTGAGAGCTAATGAATAATCTTCAAGCTCCTGCCAATCTTTCATGCCGATAGTTTTAAAGTAAATGGCTTTACTCTTTAAGTCCTATTACTTGAGTTCACATGTATTGAGAAGGAGCTGGTCGACTCCCAAGTATGCTGAGACTTATCGAATGACCTCGGTGGAATAGTCGATTTGTCCTTTGAAGATTGAGAAGTATGTTTTGACTATTTTGGGATATAGCTCAATAGTATCGTAGCCAGTCCTTCGAAACTAGGGGAAGCCATCATATATTTTTTTCAAATGATTCCATATCTTTTCGGACACAATGACATAATCCATATTTTAGCTTACTCCTTCCCTTAAAACTTATTAGTACTCTCCCTACAACTAACTATTAGTTATTTCCCTTGGCCTCTACCCTAAATGATTATGCGTGCAGTCAATGTTCATAATTGTCTCATTCTTACTATTAGGCACCTCAATAAACCTGCACCCGTGCAGTGCCTTAGAATTGTCTATTCCTAGCTTGACTGTGCGAAGCTTGGAGGTAACTTTCTTGCAGGTTTTAACTGTTTTGATGGTTGTTTTTGTCGATGAGTAAATATCGAGGGTAATGTTATAGTGGTGCGATATATAAAGTCTCCAGCTTTAAAACCATTTCAGGTTTATTAGGTATCCAATAAATTTATCACGCTCACTATCGTAAATCTAATTCCAAACGTAGAAATTTTGGACCAGTTCTTTCTCCATCTTCTATTAAGCAAATATATTGAAGATTTTTCTAAATTTTGCAAAATCAATAAACTTACCTGCTTTTTTTAGCCAGCTTTGGATAGAGAGGCCCTCTTCACTGGCAAGAAGAGTATAGACTTCGCTGGCGTCTTATTTGAGACCACTTTATTCGTCCTTGAAGTAGGGCTAGTTTGTTTGCAGCATGAGCTTGAGGTAGGGGTTGTCAAGTTTGAGCTAAAGGGAGTGGTCAAACATCATGAACATGATGAGTGCAAGGTTATTCTCACACCCGAAGTATAAGATAGTAATGAGTGAGAAAAAGTTGTTCCAGTCCACGCAGGCAGTGTTTTAGAAATGGAAGATTTGGAAGAGGCGGTACAACTGCTGTTCGGGATATGCTTCTAGTTCAACAAATAGGCTTCTAAAGGCTTTGAAATCAAGGTGGGGTAGTTTGTGAGTACTAGGGTCAGTGACAGCAACTGCATCGAATATTTTCTTTAGCTTGTAGATCTTGACAGTTTGCCAGAGATCCTTGAGGGTGGAAACCTTGATCTATTGAAGGTAGTGTGCTGAGTAAAAGTATTAGTACCGTATTTTTCATTGGGGGTAGTGGCTAAGCATTCATTGCCCATTCGACTAATAGAAAAGTATAATAATATGTTCGGAAATAGATGTTGGAAATAATAGGGGCTAAACTTATCATTCATTATTGTATCTGATGGAGCAAGCCTCGGTTTTAAGCAGTTAGAATTTATAAAGGTTCATCATTTTCTTTTCAGTTGTGATGAGGTGTAGCTTAAACGGGCTTTTGAGCTGTAGGAGTTCTTGCAAGAAGATATCCAAAAGCATCTGGTTAGGGAGGGTATGAATGCCTTCGATGGTGTTGATCAGTTAAAGCGTTGCTTATTTTGTATTATCCAGCATTTACTTCACTACGTTTCGAAATTGTTGCTGGTACTACTGGCTCTCCTCTGATTTGTAGTTGGGAAGAACGCATAAAAGTAATTTTTTGTAAGGGCAGCTCTTTGTTACCACTGCCTTATAGAATGTTTCTGCAACAAAACAAATTTACTTCGCATGTTTGTAATTATTTCGATAGTCTTGTCCGCATCATTGGTGTAATCCCTAATGGGGTCACAATGCTGAATATTCTTAAACTAAGTGATAACAAATAAGCTCTAAGCTCGATGCTGCCTATAGTGTCCTTACTATCAAATTGCTTACCCAAAATTAAGTTGACAGAGCAGGACTCACCCAAATTCACCTGAAGGTGGATCGCATTCTTATGCGTATCCACAGTCTCCGTCCCTTACTCTTTCTCGTAGTTATTAGTGCAAATGCTCCCCATCAATATCAATTTATTATACCATTAATCCGAATAAACCTTCATCAATAGTCAATAATCTACAAGGCACCAAACCAACATCAAAAATCAACAAACAACTTTTGCTATTACTAAGTTATTGGATCGTTTTGGTTACGAGGTGTCTCAGGTATTTTGTCGAACCAGCAAACATCCATTTCACTGCGCAAGTAGGGTACCCAAGGGGCAGGAATCCTGCGTTAAAAGACTGCATCCCAATCAACTCCTCGAAACCATTTGTGGTTTTTGACAGAGAGCCCATTCTAGATAGGAATATGGGTACATCGGCAACTCCAAGCCTATATTTTACTTCTGGGTTTAACAGTTTCCTAATGAGGTCTTTGGATCGTAGGCTTAGAAACGCTGGGAATTAGATGATTCCTTTGAGTATCTTTTGATAGATGCCAAGAGGCTTCATATCATAGAAGGGAGGATGTCTAAGTCAGCCAATTAATACCCAGTAAGCAGCTCATAAACTAAAATGCCTAGCGCCCACCAGTCTGCACTCTTCCCGTAGCCTTCTTTCGAGCCAAGAATTATTTACGGAGCAAGGTATTCAGGCGTCCCACAAAGAGTGAATGTTCTATCATTCGTTAACTTCTTTGCGAATCCGAAGTCAGCGATTTTCATATGACCCTCACGATCAATGAGTAAATTCTATGGCTTCAAATCGCGGTAGACAATGTTTTTCTCGTGCATGTAGCAGATAGCAAGGAGAATTTCGCAGATGTAAAACATGGCTACATCGTTGCTAAAGCGGCCATCTTTTCTTAAGCGATTAAAGAGTTCTCCGCCTGAGCAAAACTAAAATATCATATAGATAAAAATTTAGTCTTGGAAGGCAGTCTTGAGGGAGTAGATGAAGGGGTGGTTAAGCTCAGTCAGGATGCGTTTTTCGAGTTTAATGTGCTCTACCTGTTTCAGATTGATGATGTGGGATTTTGATATTTGCTTTAGCGCAAGCACCTCTTTGGAAGGGCCTACGATTTGTTTTACTCTTCCGAATGTGCCAGCCCCCAAGGTTTCAGTGACTTCGTATTTAGATATATCGTTTGGGTAACGGCTTTGTTGCTGCTGGCGCTTGGATTTGGAGTGTGCTCGCTCTGGCTCGGTCTTGAGTGGAGGACCAACCTACTCTTTCTATCTTTCTTTCTGCAGCTTCTCCAGCTTATTGAGGAGCAGATTGAACTGCTAAGAGTTCATTATTCAAATAGCTATATTAGGTTATAAAGCATCAATATCACATATCATTTACCCTTACCTCAGCAGCAAGCCCACTCGTCAGCAGACTATCGCCCTTATTCATACAGCCTGCCAGCCCCCAAATGCGTACCAACAGGCTCAACAAGATTTTCGCTTCTTTTCTGTGATGTACCGAAAGTAGAATACCCAAAAGGATTTGGCTAAGAAGGAACAATTTATCTTGGCCGAGAATTGACATATTGAGGGAGCATTGGCTTGGGATCAAAATTGATAGTGCCTTGGTTTGGATAGCTGACTATTTATCTTTGGGTATACTGAATCGGAATGTCTTGACGAATTGATCTAGGGAGAGTTGAGTGTGATTTTTGAGGTTCGGTGACTCTCTGAGATAGGATAGAGATGTGCTGCTCATACTCTTATTTTTTAGATTTATTATAGGATAGCTATTAATGCATTTTAATTCTGTTTTGTTGATTGCTTCTTGTCTCCCTCTCTAAATAGTCGATTTGCCTCTTCAAAGTCTAGTAATCACTCCTTATTTATTCTTTAGTCTGCACCATTCTACTAATCTATGACCGTTTCCATTCCTCCTCCTTTAAGATTCTCTCGTTCTCTAATCTGATCGTTTGCATTTACTTCTTTATCTCACACAACTCGTTTCTTAACTGCATTTATAGCTGAGAATCATTCTATAAGCTAGCAACAGGGACTAGTTTTTTCGGTTAAACAGTATAATTTCTTTGCATAGAAGAGAGGTGAACATCTTCCATAAGTCTTTAAAGCCTACTTAGTTTGTAGTGAAGTTGTTAATCTTATTGCTTAGTACTTATTTCGTTGTTCAGAGTTGATGCATGATCTTTTCCGTATTTTAATTTGTCAACAATTTCTTTGAGGACCTTGGCTCTTTCGAAATGGGTTTGCTAAGATTTATTATTGATCTTTGATTTCAATCCAGACCTCTTTCTTATTTTCCTTCTCTGCTCTTACAGCCAATCTATTTAACTTTCTGACAATTTATGCATTAGCATCTTTTGTCGAACTATTCCTCGCACTTGCTCATTCTTTTCAACTAATTAATTATTTTATCTGATTGGGCTTTGACGCCGATGTCCTTTTTAAGAAAATGTAGAGTTGATTTATTGAATAAAGGGTTCATTACTGTAATTCTTAAGCTTATTCCAACAGTTTACAAAGCCTTAAAATAACTTTTGGGTCATAATCTTTTCGATGGATTCTATAGCTGCTAATACTAAATGTTCTGATCCATCTTCATTGAGCCCTTCTTTTATAAAGGTCTGGGTGTCTATCGCCTGGGTAACTTTGATAGCTTCAGGAATATTGAAACTATTTAGATTGTCGTCGAAGAATTCAGTGTCTATCCTTAGATCCGGTTTTCTAATCATATTTGTGTAAATAAAAATAAAATGATTTAATGCATCAGTAAAGCCTCAGCTCATCATCCTACTCAATTATCGAATTCCTATCTGAGAGTGAGCAGCTTCCTTCTTCGAAACTACTTTATTACTCTTGGCCTTCTTGCTATTCATTCTTTTATTCTTTATTTTCCATCATTTTATTGAGAGCATATTTTTTAATGTACTCTCTCACTTTCTTATTGTAGTCCTAAACATTCTTCTCGAAAAGCTCAGCTGCTTAGTGGTTCAGTGGGGAAAGGGGATTGGGGTAAGTCAGCAATTGAGGTAAAAAGATCTATTTGAGGTCAAACATACTTAGAAGATGTTTACTAATTCGTACATTGGAGTCCAAGTCTGATTTATTACATCAAGACACACCGAGCCTGACCTTTGCTAATCAAATACTTACCCAAAGTCAATATTGGGGTGGTAAATTTTATTGAGAAATCCAACAGATGGACTTTTGTAAGGATACTATTCAGGAAGATACAGGTTGATAGTCCAATGTCCGCTTTCATATGGAGTGTTGGCTGGCCCTAAATCATGTGATCAATACCGAAGAACTCAACATGATATGTTGCATTTTGCTCAGTCTGCTCCACTTGGTAGTTTGCTGACCTTAGCTTGAAGATGTCTTTCTCTTTTCGACGAGCTGAAAGCGCCTTGTTAATAGACATATATTCTTGATAAATTAAAAACTGATTATCAAATGAATGATTCGTTAATAAATATTTCAGTTAAGCTTTGTAGTTTTATTCAAGGATAAAATTGTTTCGGTAAAAGTTTCAGGCATGATCATTGAATTAAATGGTAGGCTGTTATAATATTATTAGATAGCAAATGAAGGGGAATAACTAATAGACACGAAGAGTATATATAAAAGAAAGGAACCATAAAATATCTTCCATACTAGTTCTCCTAATCACCATATTCTAAAAAGTAAGCTTAAGCTAACCAAGATTGAACGGCTCAAGTAGAAACTATGTGGGTTTTCCCCAACCTAGTTTTCCCCAGAAAGCATTTTCGAAGCTTTAGATCTAATAGGCAAGGGCTATCTAGACGTTTATGTAATGATGGATTGATTGAAGGACATCCATTCGTTTTTAGGAAACCAAAAGATTAGGGACAAGGACATTTTGATTTTATTTTCTAGGCTGGGAGACCAAGGATAAGGAAGATTAACATATCTGGGATATCTAGCCTTGCTAAAGCCCTTTTTTAATTACGATCTAGCTCGAGATTTGCTTCTTCGTGATACAGTTACACGTCGAAAGAATAGAGAAAGCGAAGACTAAAGTAGCTTACACGAAATGCAATAGACGGTTTTAATTCTACTCAACTAACTTATCCTATTGCATTGCATCTGCATATCCTAGCATGAGGATTTGAAAGCAGCACTCATCTAATAATACATGCTTAACGAAATTGAGATAAAGGAAATTTTAGGACTTGGAGGAAAAATAGCATCCATCGCCGCCTTACATTAATTCATTTAGTGCAATAGCTAGTACTAAGTATCCAAGGAGGAAATCAAATATATCCTTGCCCTTACCCAATGCAACTAGCCCTCCCTCCCGCAAGAACGCTTTCTCAATATCTTATTTATCCCCTCGAAAATACTTCAAAAGAAAAACATCAGCCAAGGACAGACCAAAGTTAAACAACACCAGTAATTGGGGTTGCTACATGCCAACTACACAAAAGATTATCTTGGAAAAGCAGATCTATTAAACACTAACAAGAGAATGTCTTTCCTCAATTATGTTCATCCTAATTCTTATCATCATCCTATCAATCAACAACCCCCGAGCACAATTGGAGCCATGCTCAAATAGGAGAAGAGCATAGATGAATAACATAAAAAATTATAAATATCACAATAAAAGATTACTCGGCCTTTCAAAGCAGATAAAAAGCCACAGTAGCAAATTCCTCACTCTATTATGTCAAAAAGTAACTTAGATCCCAACCGCTATAAACTCCAACAGGTATCCTATGAGCAAATCGAAACCCCTGTACTGGAGCAATTTATGCATGAGAGCAACATCAGAAAGAATATGGGCAATTTGAGGGGGAGATAATAGAAACTTTAGCTAAAGCAACTTATTGAGCAATCAGAATTATCGGAATCTTCTGCATTTGTAAGAGAAGATCATAACACATCAAGAGTCACAAACAACTACGCATATCAAATCAGTCAAAGAATGGATAATCTATAACAAATTAACAAGTTCTCCCATAGTCGACCATCCAACACTTATTAACAAAATAAGAGTAGTTTATCGAATGCGAATAATTCAGGGATCTTAGGCCAATTTTTGAAAAGCTAGTTTCGCTGAATGATAGTTTATATTTGAAAAATGAGGTAATTCGATCAATATTTATCTCCTCTAATTCTTCTGGCTAGCGCCACATCTTGAGGCATGCAAGTGACTCTTTTAGCGTGGTTGGTGCAGAGATAGGCGTCTTCTAGGAGACTGACAACTGCAGCTTCGCAGGCTTCTTGAAGGGCGAGTAATGCTGATGCCTGGAAGCGAGTTACTTGGGCTCCATCCTGCTGGTCCTTCTCGGATACATTGGTCAAAGAATTCAGTATTTGCCTTACTTTATTAATCGATGAGTACCTTTTCTTTGGAATGGAGCCTTCTGGATAAGTAACTCTGTTGATCTTTGATATCTTTTTATTTATCTGAGTGCCACCGTGCCTGGCTTAAACCTATAGTTTCTTTTCTTAACCCCAGTCGACACAGGGGCACTTTTCCTTTCGATCTTCTGAGCGTGAAGGTTCTTCTTGGCTAAAGGTTTATCTGAACTCTTCTTAGCAACGGCTTTACTGCGAGGCATTTATTAATAAATATTATTGTTAGTTTAAATTCTTCATTAATTTAAGTCATAATCTTCAATAAGAATTTAAGTTATATTTAGATGAGCTATCAAGTACCCATCCCATAAGGTAGACCACTGAGTCCAAGAAGGAGGAGTTCAGGAAGTACCTGGAGAAGACGGGAGTCATCGACCACCTCACGCGCGCCTTGGTCGGACTCTATGAGGAAGGAGATAAGCCGAACAATTCCATCGAATATTTGAAAAAGAACCTGGGAGCTCCAGTTGAGGTTGACACAGTGAAGCTGAAATCAGAATTGTAAAAAGTTAAGGATGAGAACGTGAAGCTCAAGAAAGAGCTCGAGCAGTATCGCAGATAGGTAAATATGTTTGAATGCAGCTCTAAAACTTGAAGCAAGAAGACGGACAGGGATGAGAGTGATCGCTATTCAACATCATCAATCGGTAATTTGTATATAATCAATCAGTAAATTGTATGCATAAATCATTTTACATGAAAAGTTGGCATTTTCTTCTTTTCTTTCGATGAGCTTACTCCACTACGGATTTTATAGCAACTGTATTTCTTTTAAATAAACCGTTATCTTTATGACTTTTTTATAAGCTAGTCATTGTTCTCTTTTTGGAAACTTCCTTCATTATTTATAGGCTCCCTGTTTTAACTACTCTTCATCAGCTTCATCTTCTCAATCCTATTTTATAGAAAAGATCTAAATGAATCTGCGTCTAGAGCTTTGAACTTCCTCTTTTTGGGCTTTTATTGGATATTTCTAATGTTGAATGTATGTCTGTTTTTTGTATTTGAGGTTGTAATTTTGTGTAAGAGAGTGAGTAGATATGGTTGTTGAAAGGCATCATCTTATGCTCTGTAAGGCTGCAATCTTGCATGTTATTTGCTAGTGCAATCAAGGATAAAATTATTCTATCTCTTCTTAAGTGGAGAGTGGAGGGTGGGGAGGGGACGATGAAGAAGTAAGGAGGACTGGCTGATTTTGGAGTTAGGCATTGCCATATGTTTATTAAAGTATATATTGTAATTAACAGTATTAGTAATGAGATGTGACTAAATAGTTGAGGAGTATTGCTCATTTTGTAATGGAAAGAACTTGAAGTTTGCAGATCTGGTAGGACTATGACTCTATGAATAACCCAAATAAAGATCCCTATAGCAACTACCCAAGGCAATATAGCAATCATCAACATAATCAATCCTCATTTTATGACCAACGCCACAACAGCCATCTTAATCATAATAATCAGAACAACAGCTACCACAGCCAGGCCAATAACCATTCTCCCTACTATTAGCATACCTACCATAATGGCTGGAACCAAATCTATCCTTCGAATTTGTATGATACCCACTGGGGCGAGGATTATTATAATCACTCCAACTAAACCTATCAAAAGGGCTTTCAAAAAGTGGGACGATATGGAGGCACAAAGAAGAAAAACGGAAAAAACAAAGAATAAAATGCTTCTCTTCTCAATTAGTCAAAAGCATCATCGTCGAATGGTCCCAAAATCAGATTGCCTACTGTCAAATAGGAATTTGCAAATGCATTCTGCTTTGCTGCGGAGAGCGAGACAACTAATTTTGTGGAGTGTCCTTTCAACCCCAATCACATGATGGAGCCTGGTAGACTGCTGACCCATATAGGCAAATGCAAGCTGAAGTCACCCAATGCTATTCACTATTCAGTGTGCCCCTATGACCCCTGCCACTATTTCAGCAAATCTTAGATCGAAGCGCACCTGCTGGTTTGCTAGAAGAGAGGCCTGTTCGTGGCTAACGAGGACTGGAATCAAGGACCATTGAATAGTTCCACAATTGAGTCTCTGAAGGAATAGCCATAGAGCTAGGTGATAAAAGAAGACCAGAAGATGCCTTTTTCAATTCTAAGCAACCAGGCCAAGATTTTATTCGAATAGTTGTTGATTGATCCTTGAACATCAGTAGCCCTCAATATATCTAATACTATCATTCCAACATACCCCTCCTCAATTTTCAAATTATTCTTAGTACTCCTACTCATTCCCATTTAAATTCCCTTTTTTCTCATGCCTGGTAGCTGGAACAGATATTTAGCCTTATCTTTATTACTTTTAAAACTAGTTTTAATACACTTAGCTTTCATTCTTTAAGGAATGCTGATTCATGCCGATTTTTTAATGAGGCTTCTTTGATAAATTAGTGTTTTATTTGGAGAGCTGAAGTGAGCTGTTTTTTTATTTGATCTCAGAAGGATTATCGAACTCCTATTGATATTATTCTTCCTAATTTTGATTTTATTCCACTTTATGATGAGGTAGATTGAACTCTCCTTCAAATTATTTGGCCTAGGGCTATTTTAACTTTCGCATAGGAGTCTCTTCCTGGGTATTTGGCTTTGCTTCAACATTTTTAATTGCAAGTTCTTAGCGGGATTGCTCATTGTGCTGTTTGGAGTATTCAGATAATACCTTATGCCTTTATGGTTTCTCAAGTGATCGAAGTCTAGACAATCTCTTTGGAGCTGCCAATCGATCAACAACAGCCTGGATATGCTCGTAGCTGACACTTGATACCTTTTATTGTTGGCTTTAAGCTCTTTGCTCCTCGTCAGTTTTTGGCAAAGTATAGTAATTTCTTTTGAGGAATTAATTTTGAATTTTAGTCTTTTGTTTAATCTTATCCTCTTCACTGGTTATCTTTTCTTTTTCTTATTCTTTTGGCAGGAGTCTAATGTTGCGGTACCTCTCTTCAATTTTCTCAATTACTATTTTACTGCAAAGGTCTTAGTAGTTATGGTCATACTGTCTAAGAAGCTAGCTCGTCCTTTTAGCTTAAAACAGTTCTTTGAGCCTCCCATTCTATTGCCCCATCAGGTAGGCTACCACGAGTAATCGCTCACTAATAAGTGATAATTATATGAGGCAAGACTGCATGGAATTTAATATTAGAGTCTTTTTATAAACTACAATTCGAGCTTCGTTTCTTTATGGAAGATCGTAAACCATCTATTTGTTTGCCTTCAGATCTCGCGACTCTTTCAATATGCTAAAACTAGTATACTTTTTCTTACCTTTCTAGGCAGAGCTTTCCTTGCTCACCATTGGAATAATCTAATTCTTGGGATCTTTCTTCCTCATGTTGACAGTAAAAGAGTTATGCTTGGTCGAGGGCAGAACAAACTTTATATTTTCGCCATTATTAAGATCAGTTATTACTTACATTTTATCTTCTTGGGCTGGCTCAACGTATCTCTTTGACTGCTTTTTACTCTGCTCTGATAAAAATAACTACTGAATTTTACTACTATTTCTATTGTTCGTTGCATTCCACTTGCTTCTTAAGAAAGTGTTTGAACCTTCACCTTCTTTGAGGTAAGGTTTGATTGGCACTTTAGGATGTAAAAACTCGTTGGCTGTAATATTAGGGCGAATATCTGCAAGCCTTTCACGATGCTTACGATAAGAAGTCCTGTATATTAGCTGCTACGTTCTATTGCCTTGATCCATGTATGTAAATTTATTATAGGGATGTTTCATAAAATTATCTCAATCTCAATCTTACAATCATCACTAAACTCATTGGTACTACTTGTTCCCTAAACTATTAAAGTAATTCCTCATCTCGTCTATTGCTCGGAACCTGTGGGAAATCGTATTCTTTATCTCTTTGGGAAGTTAAGCGTAGGTTTTCTCATATCCCTCAGGCTGGAATACTGGATCCCAACCGAAATCCCGGCTGCCTCGAGGCTACACAATTCTTCCTGGGGTTTTTCCGATAAATAGTAAAGGCTATTTGAGTTCTGCACTCATGTAGGCAATGATGCACATAGCATAACCTGTTTTATCTTCAAAAGGTTCAACCATTTTAGCGAGTCCCTATGGGCCTACGCTCTTCAAAAACCATTTGATGTAGGGCCCAGGGAGTCCCTTATAGGCATTAAAGCAAAGTGAAGTATCCTCAACTAAGACGGGCTTCTTGGCTTGTTGGAAAGCAATTAATACTTTTTCTCTGGCAACTTATTCAGGCTCTCCTTGTAGTTCAGGCACTTAATTACATGATGAATACAATCAACATTTTCGTTCTTGAAGTCGAATTCATTCCCAAGAATATGATTGAACTCTTAAAGCTTTTTAGCCTAAATCGAAAGGTAAAGTACATTTCCAGTAATGAGATAGAGGCTGCGTTTGTTCATCGTTGTTGAATACTAATAATAAAAGATATTATCAATCAAACCGTTGTTGTTGGCCATTAAAAGCTTAAAATGTAGAGTAGGAGGGCATATGCTGAATTCCTCCAGGATTGAAGAACAAAGTTTGGTGCGCACTGTTCTACCAACTTGACCAAGTTGTGTTACCATAGGGACTGGCAGTGGAGGAAAAAGAAAATGGGCTGAAGACAAATATATATGGTGATTGAATAGATGGAAGATTGCCCCAACCTTGGCTTGCTGGCTGATTATTTGGGGCGAGTTACTCACTCTCTTAGTCTTAGCTAGACGACTAGTTCTAGGATTATTAATTAATCGATTCTTGATGCTGGCTCGATTGATTCTGATTTTGATTTTACTCACGTTAGGCTCCGCCTTATTGGACTACGGCTTATAATTCAGCTATCAGCACGCTTATCCTCTATTACTCGGATAGCTATGCGCTTTTTTCTTTGTTATTAGTCTTCATGAGGGAGTGGTAACGATTTTTGATTGAATGCTATGTTCTTCTTTCCTACAGGGCTCTTGAAATAGTTGACCATTTCCTTCCTTATCTTTGAATAGCCTGCAGCAATTATAAATCTTCTTGCTTGCTCCAACCCCCCTTCTTTATACTTTTGTCGAGGTGATTGAACCAGTGCTAACGGCACTGCTTAGAGTTTTTATAATATTGACCATCTGTTTAAAAGAATATCCTCTTTGATACTGAGTTCCATTATCTTTGCTTGCCGTTCCTACATCCTCACAGTAATACTTAAATGCATCAAGGAGTATCTGTTATTCCTTTTCTTCCCAGGAGACCCGCTGGGGATTCCTTTGGATCTGTTTGGTTTCAAATTGAAGAAGTAGGATATTTTTATCAAAGAAAAGAAAGGAGAGAGTGTGCCAGTGCGTTGAGGTCTATATAAGGGAGGACAGTACAAGCTTGTCATAGTTGAGCTGTAGATGGTTACAAAAGATAATACTAAACCATATAAAGAGTTTGCGTTAATTGTCATGCCAACTGCTCGACAATTGCTTGCAAACGCCTTTCTCATACCTAACTTAGCCAAATGCTACTTGCGCTAAAGAGATCTGTACCTTTTTAAGAATTTATTATTGGTAAATTCGTATTTTCTAATAATCTTGGAAGTGAGTTTGGAACAAAATCGAATTTACAATTCGTGAAGGTTGAGCCGGCCCTTCTTTTAGTTTATCACCTTATTCACAACTTCTATTCTTGTTTATTTTTACATTAAATAAAATATAAATCTCATCGACAGCTAAAAGCATGAGCTTACTGCTTCCATATATTTCTTTATATTACCCCTCTTAAAACCTTACTCGAACCCCTCCTGACTTCCCACAACCGATAAAAATATCAAACCTTTCGGATAAACCCGACTTATTTTTGTTACTTATCGATCAAAGTTTGACTATGCTAATCAACAACAATAATGAAAGTATATGGGATGATTCAGAAGTGTATTTGAGCTATATTTGCAAGTCTAAAAGGCTTTTTTGCTTATTAGAATTAAAAATATTGGTTAATTCATTAATGCTGAGATATCAAGTCTAAAATGATGGCTACGCGGTCTTTAGGATTACCTAAATCATCTGCTTATCTTTTAATATCGCTTATCAGCATTTTAAACTTTGCATTTGTTTTCTTTTATTCCTCGAGTTGAATGCTTATAGAATCCAGCTCCTCCTTATTGCTCTCATGCTTGGTGAACACCTCTACCCTTTGGCGACTGAATGCCTTTATTTTAGAGTTGTTGTTTTAGTGTTGCATTATAGAATGATAAGTGATGAAATCATTGTAGAAATTTAACTCCAATATCTGAGCCCACCTCAATACGCACTGCCTTGTGCTGCTTCTCCAAGATATCGATGACCTTCAGCAAGATTTCTTTGGGCTGCTTGTAAAACTCTACATAACACTACTTATACTTTATTTTGGCGTGGTGTGTTCTCCCTAAGTGATGAACTGAAGAGTCTCAACATCTCCAAGCAAAAAGTTTTGCTTTGCCCAACGATACATATCGTCAGCCATTTCATAAGGGCTGAAGTGCGAAATGAGGATTTTTTCGGTTCCAATAACAAACTACAAGCATCCCAATCTTTCCAAATCCTTTAGGATGACTAGTGTATCCTCTTTAGAAAGCCTCTCTAATTGTTGCAAAGCGTACTGGGTATTGGGGTTGATCGGTCCTACAGTAACGGCAAGTTCCATATTTAAGAGAGGGAGCTATTTATTATGTTTTGCCTAAGTATCTTCAATCCTACTATCGGCAGTGCGTATGGATCAGCTCTCCCCAATATCCCACTTGCTTCTTCCTCGACTCCTCATGGTCTTGTAAGCTTATTTATTGTGGAGGTACGTATAGAATGGCGGGAAAGAGAGGAGGGTTTAGTGGAGCCTCCTTTTTTAGTTAATGATACTTTCCATCGATGATAAATAAATATAATTGGAATGATAAATAAAAAACTATCGGACCTGTTCTTGCGGAAGTAGACTAACAAGAAGGAATAGCCCAAGCAAAACGTATACTTCGATGAGAACTACTTCCACTGCAAGCTGGTCAATACTGGCATTAATACTGAATTAATAAGAGTTCAAACACAATTAAAATAAAGTAAGAAGTGTTGGAGTTAGATGGGCAGCCCTTGGACCAAATCAAATGCAAATGGTTTATCAAAAACAGCCACGACTTTCGATAAATCTAATAAGTCACCTCTTAGTACTATCAGCCATGTCTCGATGATGTTGGCTCCATGTACTTCCCTGATCACTTAGAATCTGTGTGCAAATCGAGCCCTTCGTCGAAGGCAAGAAATACAATGGAATCACTATAATGAAATAAAGCGACCCTATTCATATTGACTAGAAGCTTGAGGAAGAGCTCGGTCTATTTTTGTCGCGGAAACAAATAAAATTGGATGGAAGAATCGACGCTGTTTTTTCTCAGAATTAGAAATATGAGAGTCTTGAGCTGCCTGCTGAGATCAAAGTGGAAATAGTCAACAGCTAAATTGTGTTTTACTCGAGCGGCAAACAGCTCTAAGTCATAAAGATTAGCTCTGAATATCCCAACATCGAGTTCATTAGGAAATCTTTTAACTCCATTCTATTGAATTTCAATGAGAGGGAGTCATTCAAGGTGAGCTTTTTCAACAACTTTAGCAGAGATTTATTTACCCTTATCACCCGAACTGTCTCAGCGCATACCACCACCATCAACCCTGAGCAAATCACTGAGGAAAGCCTTTAGATTCCAGTAAAACAATAAATTTAATGCCAGGTAGAGCAAGCACAAAACGAAGTCAAT
>JACCDV010524985.1_pt1 | contig 20027 bp, 20 predicted proteins | sample 7446131 | NCBI WGS metagenome assembly JACCDV01 (sample SAMN15323448, study PRJNA562643) | freshwater metagenome | isolation source: river surface water | place: USA:Blue River Watershed | collected 2017-08-17 | reverse complement strand
ATCTCCTTTATCCTCTTGATGTTTAGCTCGGGCTCTCCACTCTTGATAAGTCCGTGGATATTGCCCACAGATGGAGCAAAGAGGTCTACTTGTGTCTCCTCTACGAACTTTACCGCATCCTCTACAGTCGTCTGTGTATCTACTGAGACTCCATCTGGTATCTCGTCTCTTAACATCGAACCCGAGCCAATAAATCCGAGCTCCCCTTCGACAAGCATCCCTTCGTGGTGCTCTCTCGCATACTGCACCACCTCCTTCGTCATCATGACGTTCTCAAAGAAGGGCTTCTCTGCACCATCTATGATGACCGCATCAAACTTGTTATCCACCGCCTCCTTAGATGCTTCTACAGAGTAAGTGTGGTCTGCGTTTAGGAATACTGGTAACCCCTTATCCTTCTCTACCTGCACGAGAGCTCGTATCTCCGCTACTCCTAGGAAGCTCCTCTCCTTCTCCGAGACTCCGATAATGACTGGTACATCTAGCTCCTTAGCAGCACTCACCACTGCATTAAATCCTTCCGAGTCCGAAACATTGAAGTGTCCTATGGCCACCCCCTTCTCTCCTGCCCACTCTATCCACTCTTTTAGAGTCTTCTTATCTGTATTCATAGGTATAATTGTATCATGCATGATTTTATCGCTGTGGGAGACATTGTGAAGGACACCTTTATCCGTCTTAAGGAAGCCGAGGTTAAGAAAGTAGATGAGGAGCATAGCACCCTCTGTATGGCCTTCGGGGAGAAGATACCCTTCGAGTCCGCTACAGTAGTGCACGCTGTGGGCAACAGCCCCAACGCTGCTGTATCAGCCGCTCGCCTCGGACTTTCTTCTGCTCTCATAACCAACCTCGGGAGCGACGAAGACGGTGAGGAGTGTATCGCCGCTCTGGAAGCTCAAGGAGTAGATACAAGTTTGGTAAAGACTCATGAGGGCAAAACGACGAACAGTCACTATGTGCTCTGGTACGAGGATGACCGCACAATACTCGTTAAGCACGAGGAGTATGACTACAAGTTCCCAGAGCCCAAAGCACCAAAGTGGCTCTACCTCTCCTCTCTTGGTGAGAGCACTCTCGACTACCACAAGGAGCTCAATGCCTACTTGGTAATGAACCCTTCTGTCTCGCTCGCCTTCCAACCCGGTACCTTCCAGATGAAGCTCGGTACCACAGAGCTTAAGGATATATATAAGAGGACAACCATCTTCTTCTGCAACATCGCCGAAGCAGAGAGGATACTAGGTGTAGAGACTTTAGGAGTTAAGGAGCTTATCAAGAGGATGCATACCCTTGGACCAAAGATAGTTGTACTAACAGACGGACACAACGGTACCTACGCCTATGCAGGCGAGGAGGTTATCTTCCAACCCATTTACCCAGACGATAAGCCACCATACGAACGTACTGGTGCAGGAGACGCCTTTGCTTCGACAGTAGTCTCAGCACTAGCGCTAGGTAAAGACCTGGAAACTGCTCTCAAGTGGGGCTCTATAAACTCGCAGTCCGTAGTGCAACAAATCGGTGCACAAAGAGGTCTACTCTCAAGAAAAGAGATCGAGGACAAGCTGAAGTCCGCCCCTATCGACTTTGCATCAAAGACTTTATAGCCTTTACGATTGCATCTTTCCCCATCCCATAGTGCTCAATTAGCTCATCAGGAGTGCCTGATTGGCCGAAGTCGTCTTGGACTCCAACAAACTTCATCGGGACTGGGAAGTTTTGGCTCAAACATTCCGCTACCGCACTACCCATCCCTCCATGCACTTGATGCTCCTCTACTGTCACTATCTTCCCTGCCTTCTTGGCTAGAGCTATAACCGCCTTCTCGTCTAGTGGCTTTATGGTTGATAAGTTCATCACCTCTACTTCTACCTTTCCTTCCAGTTCTTTGGCTGCTTCAAGTGCTTTATATAAGAGTGCCCCAGTAGCGATGATACCAACCTTAGGAAACTTCGACTCCCAGACAATCTGCGCCTTACCTATCTCAAATGGAGTTTTGTCAGTAGTCATCACAGGGGTCTTCTCCCTTGCTAGTCTTATGTATACAGGAGTCTTAGTCTTCGCAGCCTCAATAGTAGCCTTCTTCGCCTCCACTGCGTCACAAGGAGATATAACCACCATGCGTGGGATGACGCGCGTAATAGCGATGTCCTCTATGGCTTGATGTGTTCCACCATCGGGACCCACTGATATACCGGCGTGGGAGCCAGCAATCTTCACTGGTTGGTTGTTGTACGCAATGGTAGTGCGTATCTGCTCCCAGTTACGTCCTGGGCTAAACATTGCATAAGAGGTAATAAACGGGACCTTCCCCATTGCCGCCATACCCGAAGCGACAGAAGCCAAGTTCTGCTCTGCGACACCAATCTCCACAAATCTGTTTGGAAACTTTTCTTTAAAGGCTAGAGTTTGAGATGACTCGGTGAGGTCTGCACAAAGAGCAACAACTTGAGGGTCTACTTCCCCCGCCTTCACAAGCCCCTCGCCAAAACCCTTGCGTATTGGCAGTTGCTCAATATCCTTATCAAATATCTTCGTATTCAGTTTTAAATCTTTGTTTAACATTACTGATGTTCTGATTTTATTTTCCCACCCAAAGTACGAAGCTCTTGTAGAGCCATCTTGGCCTCATCCTTGTTTGGGGGTTTGCCGTGCCAGCGATAATCTCTCTCAAACTCCTTCACCCCCTTACCTGGGATAGTGTGAGCAATGATGACCGTTGGGTGCTCATATATAGCCGTGGCCTTCTCAAAGGCATCTGCTAGCTCCTCCATATTGTGCCCATCTACCTCTAGGACAAACCAGTTGAAGGCACGCCACTTATCCGACAAGCTTTCTAGAGGCATAATGTCTTCTGTATACCCGTCTATCTGGATGTTGTTCCTATCTACTACTGCAACAAGGTTGTTTAGCCTATTCTTACCGGCAAGCATTATGGCCTCCCAGTTCTGCCCCTCATCTAACTCTCCATCTCCAAGGAAGCAATATATCCTCCTCTCATTCTCCTTATGGTCCATATTGTCAGCTATAGCCATCCCCACAGCTTGCGAGAGGCCAGAACCAAGTGGTCCTGAAGATGTTTCGAGCGCTGGTAGGAAGTCTCTGTGTGGGTGGCCCTGAAGACGAGTGCCAAACTTACGCAAGGTCTTAAGTTCCTCCACCTTGAAGTATCCAGCGTGTGCCATGGTGGCATAGAGCACTGGGCAGATGTGACCATTGGAGAGCACCACTCTATCTCTCTCTGGCCACTTGGGGTCCTTGGGCTTGTGTTTAAGTGAGTGGAAGTAGAGCGTGGTGAAGACGTCTGTCATACCAAGAGGGCCCGCAGTGTGTCCACTTCCGGCCTCAAGCAACATATCAATAATAGAAATGCGAATGTTGTTCGCAATCTCTCTTAGTTCTATTATTCTTTCGTCAGTGAGTTCCATAAGTCTTTAAAGTGCGACCCTACTATAAGTCTTGATACTCCCATCTCACGAAGTATCTGATAGTTCTCCCCGCTCACTCCACCGTCCACGCATATTGGCATTTGTGGGAACTTGTTTCTAACCTCTCTTATTCTATCAAATGCGCGCTCGTCAAAGGGGTGACCTTGTTCGCCAATCTCCGCTATAGACATTATTTGGACAAAGTCTACTTGAGCTATGTCTCCAAAGACTTGCTCGAGAGGAATGTGCATTTCAACAGCTAAGCCAAGCTCCACTCTACTTCTTGCCTCAAGCACCTTGCCTCCAAGCTTGTGGACAATAACTCTTCTGGCTCCTCGGTCTATCCACCTTTCCACAAACTCTTCTGGGAAGTCCACCATAAGATGCACCTCAAAGTCCTTACTCACAGGAGCCCACACATCGCTCTCAAGTACATCAAGATGGAAGATTGGTACTTCGTTAGGTAGCCCTGAGACCTTATCTACCAAGTCTTGTGCATCCTTGGGCAAGATAGCTGGGATTATAGTGTCACTGGTCATGTATGACTCTGTCGAACTTAGCAATACGTCTAATGTGTCTCTCATCATTTGAGAAGGGAGTCTCTAGCCACTCATGCACAGCCTTTAGAGCATCATCCTCAGTGACAAAGCGAGCGCCTATGGAGAGGATGTTGCCGTCGTTGTGGTCACGAGAGAGCTTGATGATGGAGTCGTCCTCCTCTACCAAGGACTTACCTCCTCCATAGTAGACTGTTGCTCGCACGTTCTTAAACCTGTTAGCAAGCATGGCCTCACCTTGACCAGACCCGCCCATGACGATACCTCTAACGTTGTTGGGGTTCATAGACACTTCTCTAGCAACTTGCGAGATGAAGTCTGGGAAGTCGTCCTGCTCGTCATACTCGTTCGCTCCCTTGTCCACCACCTCATGCCCCAAACTCTGTAAGAATGGCACAAGTTTCTGCTTGAGTCCGAATCCGGCGTGATCTGATCCTACAAATATTTTCATGGAAGATTAAGTAATAGATAATAGAAAATAAATAATAAATACATTATACCTTCTTTTTAAATAGCATGGACGAGAGCAATTTTGTCACTTCAAGTAGTAATCCTGATGCTTTTTCGGCATCGTTTGAAGACAAATAACCCAATCTCTTTGATATCTCTATTTGAGTTTCCAATTCACCAGCAGATCCGAAAGAAAACTTATAGAAATGCTCTGAATCTTTTTTACTCATTCTTCTGTAACCTTCAGCAATGTTTGAAGGTATCGATACTGCACATCTTTGCATTTGTGAAGATAATCCATGAACTTCGGATTGAGGAAAAGTTTTAGTCAACTTATACACTTCGCTGACCAAATCCATTGATTTTTGCCAAACAATCCAATCTTTATGATCCTTCATCCTATTACCTATTTATTATTACTTATTATTTAATCCTCTCTCCAGTTTTGACCACGTGGTCTACCAGAGTGTGGGTGTAACCCATCTCATTGTCGTACCAAGCCATTACCTTCACCAAGTTGCCGTCTATTACTCTCGTTAGTGGTAGGTCTACGATAGACGCGTGTGCGGAGTCTCTGATGTCTGAAGAAACTATAGGCTCATCCGTAACCTCGAAGATGTTCTTCCACCTGTCGGTCTTAGCTGCCTCTGTAAGAATTTTATTTACCTCCTCAACACTGGTGTTCCTCTTAGAGATGAAGGTGATGTCGGCTATAGAGCCCACTACTGTAGGGACGCGAATGGAGAGTCCGTCAAACTTGTTCTCTAGCTGTGGAAGCGCCTTGGCAACTGCAATAGCAGCACCTGTTGAAGAAGGGACCATGTTCTGTGCGGCAGCACGACCATCTCTCCAGTCGCGCTTGTTTGGGCCGTCTACCAAGTTTTGACTTGCTGTATATGAGTGCACGGTGTTGAGTACTGCCTTTTCAATTCCGATAGCCTCATCAAGGATAGCTATGACAGGACTAGCTGCGTTTGTCGTACAAGAAGCGTTGGAAGAGATCTGACAAGTAGCAAGCTTGTCCTCATTTACCCCCATAAGTACTGTCGCCCCCTCAACCCCTGGGACAGGGTCATCCTTCATCGGAGCGGTAACCACCACGCGCTTTGCCCCTGCCTCTAGGTGCACCTTGGCCTTCTCATAACTCGTGTAGAGCCCTGTAGACTCCACCACGACATCAATATCTAGGTCTCTCCAAGGGAGTTCATGAGCCTCCTTAATAGAGAGGAAGCGTACCTCATTGCCATCTATAATGAGAGCCGAGTTATCTGGCTTAACCTCAATCTTAAACTTACTCTGTCCGTAGACGGTATCGTACTTCAAGAGATATGCGATGTTGTGCACATCACCCAAGTCGTTCATCGCGACCACCTCTATTTTCTTGTTCTCTCTGGCTAACTTATAAAACGCTCTGCCGATACGGCCGGCTCCGTTGATTGCTACTCTGATTTTAGACATGAATTAATTGTATCACTTCTATTCCCCCACTCCAGAAGGGATGGCGGGGGCATCAGGCGCCTTCTTTTCATCCTTTTTAACCGCGGCTGAGTGTCCATCAACCTCGTAGGAAGTGTTCTGTGCCTCAAAGAAGTTCACGAGCTCGAAGACGTCTGTAGCAGTCGACATCCACTTAGCTGGGTTCGTTGCGTTGTAGTGCTTAGGAAGCCCCAACTCTTCTAAACGCCTATCAGCAACATATTGGACATACTGGTTCACATAGTCGGCATTGAGCCCCAAGATTCCTTGTGGGAAGAGGTCTTTGTTATATGCAGTTTCTAGACTTACTCCCTCGATGACAATGTCTCTAATCTCATTCGCGAAGTCCTCTGTTAGAAGCTCGGGGTTCTCCTCTAAGATGTTGTGGACCAAGTTCATACCGAACTTCAAGTGTAGAGACTCATCTCTTAGGACCCAGTTGATCATCGAGCCGAAGTTCCTAAGCTGGTTACGCTGTCTAAAGGAGAGCGCTACCATGAAGCCCGAGTAGAACCACACTCCCTCCATTACAATGTTTGTCGCTACCAAGTTCCTGATGAAGTCCTTCTTCCCATCTATGGTCTCTATATCAAGAGAGTCCTCTGTCATCCTCTTCATATACTTGTTGATGTACGCTTCCTTGGCTGTCATTGAGGGCACAGAAAGATGAAGGTTGAAGATATTCTCTCTATCGAAGGGGAAGGTCTCGAGCACGTACTCGAAGGCCACACAGTGGTTGGCCTCCTCCCACATTTGCTTGGCCAAGTATAGATGGCACTCCGGGCTCTTCAAGTATGGATAAATACCTAGAGCGATAGAGCGGTTCACTATAAGCTCTGCAGGGTTGAAGAAGGCCATAAGAAACTTAACCGCATGCCTCTCGTCCTCTGTCATCTTGCTCCAATCTTCTAAGTCTTCCTTGAGAGCAATCTCGTGTGGGAACCAAGTATTTCTAACTGCCTGATTATATAAATCATATGCCCATTGATAGCGTATTGGATGCAAATTCATGTCGTCTGGAGACGCTTTTCCTACTAGCATATTTGTTTGATTATTGGCAATCGTCGCAGATGTTGGCGTTGGCCGGGTCATCTGGGAGATGAATTGTTAATTTTGGCCTGACAGGGACCTTCTCTGTCTCTACATTCACCACACTCACAACCTGACCACTCTCTACATGAGAGGTGGGCTCTCTTCTTACATCTTCTGACTCTATAAGTTTTGGCTGGACAGCTGGCTGGTTCCATACTGGCATCTTAGGAGTCTCAGCCTCCGTCTTAGCCAAAGATGCCACTGCTCCGAACCCCTTCTTACCCAAGACAGTTGCCTTGTTTACCGCCACGGTAGACTGCTCGGCAGTATGACGAGGCTTCATGTGGAGATAGTAGGTAGTCTTGACCCCCTTCTCCCAAGCTGTCTCGTATATCTTCATCGTCTCATCTATGTCTCTTGTCTCAAGGTAGATGTTCCTCGATAGAGCTTGGTCAACCCACTTCTGTGCACGAGCAGCTACCTCTATATAAGCGTAAGGAGAGGTGGTGAAGGATGTCTTGTATATGGCCTTAATGTGGTCAGGTATCTCGGGTATAGAAGATATATCCCCTTGGAGTTCGATTATCATACCCTTCACCTTGTCCCAGAGATCCATGTTCTTAAGATCTCTTACAAGATTGTGGTTTATGTCCAAGTACTTGCCAGAGATCTTGTTCCTAGAAAAGACTTGCGAGAAGCGGGCATCAATACCCGGCACAGTGCCCACCACAAGACCGATGTTGGCGTTTGGTGCTACAGCCATGAGAGTGGCGTTCCTTATACCCGTCTTCACCTTCTCTCTCAAGATGTTCCAATCAAGGCCCCTATGGTGACTTGTCTTGTCTACGGTGAGTGGTACACCTCTCCTCTCCTCAAGTACCTCAAGAGTGTCCACCGGTACCATACCCTTCGACCATCTTGAGCCCTCAAAGTTTTTGTAACTTCCTCTTTCTTTCGCAAGGTTGGCAGACTCATCTATCGCCATATAAGAGACAAACTCAAATATTCTGTCAGCAAAGTTGTATGCATGCTCGGAGTCGTAAGCAAGACCAAGCTTTTCAAACACATCTGCCAAGCCCATAACCCCAAGGCCGATGGCTCTGTTCTCACTGTCGGACTTAACCGCCTCTGGTACTGGAAGTTTATTTATATCTATGAGGTTATCAAGTTGTCTTACCGCCAAGCGTACCGACTCCTCAAGCTTCTGCCAGTTGACCTGCTTCTCCGATACGTGGGCAGCAAGGTTAAGGGACGTGAGGTTACATACTGCAATATTGTCTCTATCCTGTGGGAGACATATCTCGGTACAGAGGTTAGACATGTGTATCGTACCGGTATTGTTGTTCAAAGCACGGAGATTTATAGGGTCCTTCCAGGTTATCCAAGGGTGCGCAGTGGTTTGTAGAGCCACAAGCATCTTCCTCCATAGTTCTGTCGCAGGCATCTTCTTGAACCTCTTAATCTCACCCCTCTCCGCCATCTCCACGTACTCTGCATATCTCTTAGAGAAGACCTTGCCGTAAATCTCGTTTAAGTCTGGTGCATCAGCCGGGTCAAACAAGTACCAATCAGCTCCAGCCTTAACCCTCTTCATAAACTCATCAGAGATGAAGGCTGCAGTGTTCGCCGTCCTCATGCGAAGATAATCGTCACCCGCATTGTGCTTCCAATCCAAGAAGTCTGGGAAGTCTAGGTGCCAGTTCTCCATATAGAAGGCCAGAGCTCCCTTCTTCTTCCCACCTCTTTGTATTGCACGTATTGCAGTATCAATAATCTTGGCGAAGGTGGTTGGTCCTGTAGAGACTCCGCCGAAGTTACTCTTCAAGGGTGAACCTGCTGCACGAAGCTTGGTCACCGAAGCACCTATGCCACCAGAGCCCTTGGAGAGGAGCATCACATCCGAGACGGACTTAGCTATATGCTCCATGTTGTCGTGTATCTCAAGGAGGAAGCAGTTCGAGAGAGATGCTCTCACTGTGCCGGCACCAAGGTTGGTCGAGCCTCCAGCGAGATACTCGTGCTTACTCATCTTGTTGTAGAAGCGTATGGCCCAAGCAGTTGGATCCGCCTCGTTGTATGAGAGTCCCATAGCAATACGCATAAAGATGTATTGAGGGGTCTCCAGAGGCTTCTGGTTTATATCCTTCATCCCATAACGATTGAGCAAACCATCGAGCCCAGAGTACAAGAAGAGCTCATCTCTATCTATACGGAGTGCTTGAGACAGCTTCTCAAGATCAAACTTCTCTATCATGTTGGGGTGTAGTCTCCCAAGAGAGACTCCATCTTCAACAAACTTCTTAAACCCGGCTTGATGCTTAACCTTTAGCGCCTCTTTATCGTCAGAGTCATAGTGACCAACAACTTTCTTATAAATAGTCTTGAGTAGGAGTCTCGTAGCAATCTTGTCGTACTCTACGGGGTCCTCTTTGATATTCTGGACAGCGGCGTTTATCGTCGCTTGGTCCATTTCGTCGGTTGTTATCCCGTCATACACTGTTAGACGAGTGTCATTGGCAATTTGGACAACCTTAGCGATAGGATCTGCGAGGCCCTTGGTCTCTCTCTCTATAGAGCGGTTTATATAATCAGCGTTCCAAGGCTCCTTTGTTCCATCTCGTCTAGTTACATAAATGACCATAATTCTTTGTTCAATATTTCCTATAATTCTAGGCAAATAAGACCCATAAATCCTGTGGATAACGAAGTCATTTCATACTACAAAGAATTACCCAGAGACTTTCAAGCCCGTGGCCAAAAGATGACTATAAATAGAAGCCAAATGAGCCTCTTCTTGGCTCTTTTTATTCCCCCACCAAGAGACTTTGACCCACATTAATATTTGTGGCGTCGGAAAATGTTGCCGGTACCTCAAGTACGTACAAGACCTCGCTCGGTGGGTAGAAAATAGTGGGGTAAGTACTTGGCTCGACGCTCCTTTCTATACCCACGACCTTCTTGTCCTCCCCAATCCAAATTATGTCTATAGCAAAGTTCATATCCTTCATCCAAAAGCCGTATGTACCAACTCTTTCAAAGACGAAGAGTAGACCCTCCCCTTCCTCAAGCTCTCCTCTACCGGAGAGACCTTGTCTCCTCTCGCTATCTGTATCCGCAACATCAACCTTGATACTTGTCTCACCTATTTTTATAATCACCTTGCCACTGTCTACGGACTTAAACTCAATAAATAGTCCAGTAACCAACAAAACTCCCACCAGTGCAAAGAGATACTTCATCTTTATGATGCATCAAGTATAACAAAAACCCCGCCGAAGCGGGGTTTTTGAGTGAACGTTGGCCGAAGCCAATGTTACATCGGACGGCGATTCATTCCGCCAGTTCTTGGCTCTAATGGGCGAGCTACGTTTACCGTAAGCTTGCGACCATCAAAGTCCTGACCATTCCACATGTTGATTGCGGCGTTAGCCTCATCCTCATTGGACATCTCGACGAAACCGAATCCCTTTGAGCGACCAGTCATGCGATCAATAATGATTGATGCTGAAGTGACTGCTCCCGCCTTTGAGAAGGCATCCTTAAGGTTCTGTTCAGTCGAAGTGTAAGGAATACCTCCGACGTAAAGCTTTGTTGACATCTACTTTGTTGCTGACCTAAATATTAAACATGTAAGCGTCAGCGATTCTCTACTCGTTCACAGGCGGACCTAGAAACCTTTGGAGAAACTTACACTACCCACACCTTAGCACGATTCACATTTTTTGTCAATCTAACTTATTATCCCCATTAGAGTTCTCACTGTGCTCTGCTATTTCATCCTTCTTTATAAACTCCATAGCTCTTCTTATATGTCTAATGATATGGTGACCAACAAGATAATGGATAACAAACCCCGCTATCAAAACCACTATAAATAGTGCTAGGAGATAGACTAGATTGTTTTTTACAAAGTTCTTAACCAACGACGGAGGCTCCACGTTTATGGACGAGTCTCTAATGTTCCCCGCCATATCTACAGCTCGTACTATTACACTCAACTCTCCCGAGCCAGAGAGGGGTACTTGGTAAGGACTCTCCGCCTCGACAAATACTGGCGATACACTGGTAGACTCTGCTCTATCTATAACCCCCACCTCATACCTCCTAATGCCAGATAGATTATCTGTAGTAAAGAAGGACACAAGCGCCCTGTCTACAAGTGCCGTAGAAGCAGTAATATAGTTTAGCTGTGGCCTAAAGTCAGCCGGAGGCTTGGTGTCTATCCTCACAAGATAGTGCCCCGCATTACCCCATGCTCCCGACTTCCTCGCCTTTATGTGGAAGTACCACAACCCGTCTTCAAGGCTCTCAAAGGCTTTGGTAGTGTCGGTAGTAACAATCTGGTTCTCTGGTATGGTGGCGGGCAAGGTGTCTAGCACATAGCTAAACCCATCTACACCAGCATCCTTCTCCCAAGAGAGGACAGGGTTGTTGTTGTTATACCACTCACCTTGAGATGGGTGTGTCTCGGAGAAGACTCTCACCCCCTCTGGTGCCTTAACCAATATCGTATAATCTGCTCTGCCGAAGTCAGCCCCAACTTCTGTGCCCAGACCATCATTTAAGAAAACTCTAGACCCACCTTCTATCGATACAGAGGCTCTGCCAGTCTTCTTCGCCTTGAAGGTTATGGTACCAATAAGACCTGACTCAGTCTTTATACCGTTCGTTATAACTCCTACATAGCTAGCTGTCCCTCTAGAGTTATCAAACCTTGGTGGCTCTACCCACACGCCCACAATAGACTGCCCACCAATAGGCTTCACTATCTCAAGCTTATCTCTGTCGAAGTTAAGTCTAAGTTCTAGACTATTGATAACTGCACTCTTTGTATTGAGCAAGATTGATACATCGAAGGTACTCCCCTCAACGAAGGAGCCGCTCTTGGGCGAGAGAGTGACAGTCGGCTTCAGTATTATTGTCGAAGCATCCAAGTTTATTACTTGAGCAGATACTCCGGGCAGACAAAAAGTTGATAAGAGGATTACTATGACTAATAGTTTTTTCACAGTTTTTCTATGTCCTTAACCTCCTTGGTTATTAAGCTCTCGGCATCATCGAGGTCCTTAATTATTGCCTTAACTTCCTGTTTTTCTGCGGAACTTGATTTGTGAGACAACTCGTTCTCCATATCTTCGTGTAAGAGTTTGAAGGACTTCCTTATAACCTCCTTTGTCTCGTGAGTTTCTTCCTTTATCTTCTTGTTCTTCTTTATGTATTGATAAGTTCTGAAGGCAAGATAAGCCAACAAGACCAAAACTATAATAAATATAACTCTTACATCCCACCCAAGGTCAGAGATTATATTTCCCACCTTAATACTAATCTGGTTTGACGAAGCACTTTGGGAAGAGTCTCTCTGACCTATTTGTGCGAAGACGTTATAAACACCTCTCTTCAAGGTCTTTGGCACCAAGAGCAAGAACTGTCCTTCCTTATCTGTCGTACCTTGTATAAACACCTTCACTCCGTTTGTATCTACAAAGGTCATGACCACATTTGAGTCTGGGTAAGATGACGTACCTGACACAGCCTTCTCCCCATACTTAGAGACGAGCATTATCTCTGGAGACCTTAAGATTGGCTTAACCGGCTCATCAGGCAACTCCTCCTCCACAGACTCTGGAGCTACAGGCTTGTCTGTCGCCTCGTTTATGACAAAGGAGGCTCCACTCATACCTTGAAGTATATTCGTACCTTGGCCATCGTTGGCTAAGATCTGGCCCAGGTCAAAGCTTATCTTGCCTGTACCAACAGACTTGGCTCTGAAGCTTATCGTCAGGACATTGCCAGTCCCGCCTTGGAACCCGCCCAAAGAGACCCCTTCAAACTTAATATCACTAGCTCCGTTAGAGAAGGTTGGCTCACTAACCCAAAAGTTTAAGATCGAACCAGACTTAGATACCGACTCAACAGAGAGCAAAGAACTTGAGAAGTTCAAATCCCCAGAGACAGCATTTATAGACTCGTTACCAGAGACCTGCACGCGAACGGTGATCCTATCTCCAACCTCATACGAACCGCTACTTGGACTAATACTTAAGCTTGCCGCACTTGCACTGTGAGGAGCTAGGAAGAATACGGCGACGAGCGCCATCCCGAATAACGTCTGAAGATATGAACGCATATGACTAAAATAATTATAGCAAAGAATATCCATAGATATTTCCTATTATGCAGAGCTGTACTCTCTATACGCTCATTACCACTCGCATCCACCGCCTTTATATAAACTTTTTTAATCAGCCACGAATCTCTTACGTTGTACGGACTAACAACCTCCTGCCAGTCAGACTCCTTAGGAGAAAACAGGAACTTCTCACTGGCAAAGTATTTATCAACACCGGTCCCCTTATCTTGCGCCAAGAAGGTCGCAAATAACCCTCCATCAAAGATGTACTCTGATTTATCCAAAGTAATGGCAAACGGCTCTGGTGCCAATCTATCTTCTGCTATCTCTCCCCTAACTGCCATTAGGGTCACTCTTGCCTGAGTCCCCTCGCCATCGTTCTTATAAGCGACAACATCCTTATAAGTAATTTCTGACAAATCTTCTAACCTAACCAAACCAGTCAATGACATAATAATCCTTTTACCAGAGAAGCCCCCAGGAGTAACCCCAGAGAAGTGAATCACTTGTTCGTCAGGATTAAGAGTCGGCTTATCAATCCAAACCGTAATAGAAGAGTTACCGATGTTTATATCCACTAAATCAAATCCTTCTGGTAAGACTATGTTGCCTTCTATTGCGTTGATACTCTCCCCAAGGGTATCAACCTCAATAAAAATGTGTGTCGCCGACACAAACACAGGGAAGGCAAATAAAATGGTTATAAGTAACTTCTTCATTATCCTGTCCAGTTAAAGGCCATTATAGAGAAGTCCACTAGATCAACTTTCTTATCGCCATTTATATCTACATTTGCTGGAGGGTTCAACTTCTTATACCAGTAGGCTGCGATAGAGAAGTCCACCAAGTTGACCTTGCAGTCCTTATTAACATCTCCTCTCCTACTACAAACTCCAACCGCTGCTAAAACATTCTGTGTCCCAACCTTGAAGCCTACCGCTTGGCTAAACGAGCTTATCTCACCATCCTTAGCGCTCTTAGACTTAGCGGTGTGGTCTCCAAGCTCAATAAGCGATGAGTCGAAGTTGTACAGATACGCCCCCACCCCATCCGAGTTGGTCTTGGCAAAGACGGGTTCATCGGAGTTCACCTGTATGGTTACCTCGCTCCTTATATCTGTCTGGCCGAAGATAGCTATGTTGTCCCCCCTTCGCACTTCAGACTTATCTACTGCAATAGTAGGAGCGATGTAGACCCCACTAACATTTGTTATTGTCCCATTCGTCACCCCTATCGGGAAGGTAAGCAAACTCGACCTGTTGCCCTTACTATCCTCACTATATATAGAGAAGAAGTAGTTCCCCCCAGAGAGCCCACTTACACTAGCGCTAAAGCTGGCTGTCGCATCCGCCACAGTAGTACCAACCACTTGAGCATCCTTGAGTATAGTGACGACGCTCCTCGGGTATGCCCTACCAGAGAAGTTCACTATTGCCGAGCCGGAAGAGACGCTACCCCCACCACCACCTCCTCCACCGCCCCCGCCTCCTCCCCCCGGAGTTGATGCTACCGGCGTAGCAGATACTTGAGTAGAGGTGGCTACCACATTACCTTGTGCATCAAGCACTCTTAAGATGAAATAGTATGGAGTACCAGAGGTCAAACCTGTCCTTGTAGAGCTTAAGACATTACCAACATTGGTATAAGAGTACCCACTGCCAGAAGTTGTAGACTGCCCTATAGAGTATGCCCCCACTGACCAGCCTAGGACTCCGTCAGCCGATGACCAAGAGAGAGCCACCTGCCCACTCCCCGCTGTGGCCGAGACGACTGGGGTACTTATATATGGGAAGTAGAGGAACCCCGCAAAGACCTCATAGATGTTCCCCACTGTGGTTGAGGTACCTATACCAAGCTCTGTTAGTACATTACTAAGTGAGTAGGAAGTTGAGGTAGAGTACCCGCCTGGGGCTATAGTCTGCTCAAGTATCTGGAAGCTAGTAGACGAAGAGTATTGGGCCGAAGCAGAAAGAGCAAAGGCAAAACAAACAAATAGAAATATTCTTTTTATAGGAAGCGCCATGTTTGCATAATAGGACCGAACCAATCTCCCATACCCTTAAAGGTTGTAACCTCGTAGAGGTAGCCGTTCCTTATAAACCAGACCTCTCTTGTGTCCCCCAAGAAGGGGTCAAAACTGTTGAAGGTCACCACCGGCACACCAAGCTTACCTATCGTGGTGTAATTGATGTTGTATCTAACTCCAGAGGGCACATCCATAAGGAACCTCTCATCTGTTATTACCTCCCCCTCATACGGCATTACAAATATTTGTAACCCTCTTACCTTCTCTGCATTCTCTTGTACTATAGTCATCGCTCCACCGCCCTCATCGTACTCTGTTATGACAGCTTGAGGAGAGCGATAATAATAGAAGCCGTACTTCTTGTTCTCATACTTTATATAACCCTCGGGAGGTGGAGCGGGCTCGCCAATTACACTAGCGATGTCGCTCACAGGAGCCGTCTCTGCACCTGTCGGTGGGAACTTCTCTGTTTGAGTCTCAAACAAAATTTTGGAGGCAGTAGTATCACTCCCATACTCTGAGACCAAAAGCGCTCCCAGAGATACAACCACAATAAGGATTAATAGCTTTTTCATACTCTATTGTTGACGAATAATCATTTTACCACCATTCATTATATTAAGCCGAGAGCCTTGGAAGAGTCTTATAACTCGTCTCAAGGAAGAGGTGTTGGTAGTAACAAAGCTCTCAATAGTAGAGGCGTAGCTATTACCACTAGTATCTGTGGCATAAGCTCTATAATAGTAAGTAGTATTGGAGCGAAGGTTAATTACATTCTGACTAAAGACTCCTGTGCTAAATGGTTGTCCCACAGTGTCTGTAGTAGTAGAAGTATCTCCGTTAGATAGTGTGGCGTTGGTACCCCAAGCGAAGCCACGAGCTGTAACGTTTGATCCTCCCAAAATGGTTATGTCGCCATTCATCGTGGCAGAGGTGTTACCAAGATTGCTCTCCCCCGTGCTGTTTGTAACCGTGAGAGAAGCACAAGCAGACGTGGTGAAGGAGTTAGAAATAGGAGCCGTACTAGTACCAGCAATGTTTACTGCATAAGGGCGGTAATAGTAAGTGGTGTTACAGACCAATGTCTGAGCCGAGTCTGTAAAGGCTCCTGTGTCGAAGGTTCCACTTTCTGTAGTGGTAGCTGTGTCACCGTTCATGGTGGCACTGGTGCCCCAAGCAAAGCCACGCACTGTACTGGTGGCCCCGTTGTTGTTTGTCAGATTTCCGTTAAATGTAGCTCCTGTGGATGTAATAGAAGAAGCATCTTGAGTAGTAACTGTAGGTGCTGTCGCTGGTCGAAGTGCCAAAGTAGCAGCTGCCCAAGAGAAGGCGGTGCTGTCCGTACCGCTGTGTGTCATGGTACCCGGGTCCTCGGGGTCAGACACTCCGCTCGAGCGGTAACCCATACCCACGGTTACGTCAGAGGTGTCTCCTTGGTCCTCCTCGACCTTGTTAGTTGTATAGCCAGTTGGAAAAGTGTAGGTAAGGGTGCCAGACCCAGTACCAGACAAGGTTTGACCACTCGCTCCAGCAATAACCGTCCACACACCAGATGGATTATTGTGATCGATGGATGGCGGATTGGGATGCATCGTGTTGATACCAGAGGTAGAAACAGCACTCGCATCAAAGGGAGTTATGCTATTTACACCTCTAAAGGCCATCACTACTACAGCAAGAGCTGAGTCTGTGCCTCCGGTCGATCCCTCTATCACCACAGAAGTATCTGGCGTAGAACCCATAAGCTTCCACCAAACTCCGAGGGTAACATCTTGTGTATCGGTAGTTGCATCGATATCTACAACCTCTTGGTAGCCCGCGGTATTGTTGACTATATTAAGGTTAAGACTGTCATTGTCTCCGATAGCTCCAGATACTATGACAAGGTCCCCTTCTTGAAGTCCTAAGCCAGAAAGTGTCACAGTGGTGTCGGTGTTTGGGACAGAAGAGTTCTCCGTTGCGTTAACAAAGCTTATTGCCGCTCGCACAACACCCGGAGCTAAGATGGCTAGGACTGCAATGATTGCAAAAAATCTTCTCATTGCTGGTGGATGATAAACTTCCCGTTAAACAGCTTAAAGATGAATCCTTCAAAGAGTCTCATCATCCTTCTTGTAGCGCTAACCTCTGTTGTTACAAAGCTCTCAATAGCAGAGGCGTAGCCAGTACCGGCCGAGTTCGTGGCATATGCTCTGTAGTAGTAGGTAGTATTGGAGCGGAGGTTGATGACATTCTGACTAAATACTCCCGTGCTAAAGGTCCCAGACTCTGTGGTGGTAGAAGTGTCTCCATTAGATAGTGTGGCGTTGGTACCCCAAGCGAAGCCACGTGTAGTAGCATCTGCCCCACCTGTGGCCGTGGTGTCGCCGTTCATTGTTGCAGATGTGTTAGTAACGTTACTATCTCCAGTGCTGTTGGAAACTGTTGGGGCAGATGCGACGGCAGGTCTAAGAGCAAGAGTTGCAGCTGTCCAAGAATTAGTTGTGGAATCAGTCCCGCTATGGTTCATGGTTCCTGGATCCTCTGGGTCTGACACTCCACTACTTCTATAACCTAGGCCAACCGTTATGTCATTAGTATCATCATGTCCACGATCAATTGCCCCTGTTGTGTATCCAGTTGGAAATGTGTATGTCGATGCACCACCTAAAACATGTCCGCTAGCTCCTGCTATGACTGTCCACACGCCAGATGGATTGTTGTGATTGATTGACGGTGGGTTTGGGTCAGCTGTGTTAAGTTGTGCTTCTGCTGTCGTTGGAGTTACATCCATTGGAGTAGTCTGATCTACCCCTCGGAAGACCATTACAACAACTGCCAAAGAGGCATCAGTGCCACCAACAGCGTTAACCACTACATCCGAATCCGGACTAGCCCCCATGAGCTTCCACCAGACACCCATGTTTGTATCATCGGTATCATTGGAGAAGAGATCAGCAACTTCATTATAGTTTGCAGTGACAGTAGCCATATCCAAATTGGCGCTATCATCATCTCCAACTGCTCCAGCCACAACAACAAGATCTCCTTCTTGAAGTCCCAGACCAGAAAGATCCACGGTTGTGTCAGAGTTCGGAGAGGAAGAACCTTCTGCACTACCAATAAAGCTGATTGCTGCTTGAGTCGCTTGTGGCAACAAAACAAATATTAGAGCCAGAGCTAAAACTCTTTTAATCATGGTGTTGGCTCAACTACTGGCTCTGGAGTGGGAGCCACTTCGGGGGTTGGAGTGAGCTCTGGGGTTGGGATTGGTTCAGGTGTTGGTTCTGGGGTTGGCTCGGGTTCTGGAGTAACTATTGGCTCGGTTGTGGTTGCTATCGGCTCTGTAGTGGTAGAAGTTGGTTCAGGAGTTGGAGTCGGGGTAGGCTCTGGGGTTGGCACATAAGAGCCTCCATTATTGTTGTTTGTGTTCACTGCATTTATTAGGAGAGCGTCAAGTTGTGACTTGGTGAGACATGTCTCGGCCCCACTCTCATCACTTACACAGAGCTCCTTGGTCTTCACTCTATTGGCGAAGAAGTCACCAATACCGTTGGTTGCATCAGCAAGCCATGTCCTTACCTTGCCAAATAGGTTGTCGAAGAACCCTTGTGCGAACTCCTCCGATGCTGGAGTAGTGGAAGCTGTGGTAGAAGAGATGGCGAAGAGGTTTTGGCTAAGCTCTTGTATGGCCTTGGCAAGTACTGGAGTAATCTTCGCGTAGTCTATACCTCCAGGTAACCCCTCAGCATCAAACTCCACCACCTCAGGCACTACTGCGAGCATCTCCTCTGCGATGAAGCCTAGGTAGTAATTAGGATCATTTGGTCTCTCTGACTCCTTGTACTTGAAGGAGACTGGTCTCATCTCTAGTACCACATCAAGACCGTAAGTTATGTTTTGTATATCCTCTTTGAAGCGTAGAGAGGAAGCGGCACAAGATGCTCCACCACGAGTCACCTCGAATGAGGTTGGGTCAATACAGAGCACCTCGTCACTTCCAGACTCTGCCCCAAGCCCAGCGGAGAAGGTGGTGGTGCCCGACTTACCTATCTGGAAGTAGACGTTTGTAGAAAGGTCAGTAGATGAGGCAATGCGGAAGGTCTTGTCTACAGAGTAGTAACCCATTGACCAAGCGTTGGTGTCAGAAGCAAGCTGGAATATAGCATCTCCTGTACCAGAGCTGTCTCCGACAGACACAAGCCCAGAGTTACCATCTATAGAGAAGGCACTTCTTGTAGATGTCGCGAAAGTGCTTGGGCTAGACGTAGCTAAGTAGAGCACTCCACCAGCATTCCTAAAGCTCCAGTGGTTAGAAGTCAAAGACCCATCAGAGAGAGTGAGCTGTGGTGCTGTAGATGAAGCTAACTGTAGAAGCCAGCGTGGAGTGGTGGTGCCAACGCCTACTCTCCAAGCATCACTAGGATATATAGAAGTATCATCAGTTGAAGAGGCCCACTTGGAGTTACCTCCGCCACCAGAAGTTGGCCAAGTTGTCCTGCAAATGTCAGCTGATAGACATAATGTCGCAAAGGTACCTGTAGTGGAGAAGATATTAGTTGTGGTAGCTTGGGTTCCTGTAGCGTTTGTAAATGTAAATCTGTTTAAGGTAGATGAGGCTCCAGCTGTGAAGTTGGTGCCTTGAATAGTTAAATTCGAAACAAATATATCACCAGTGACTGTATTGCCGCTATTAACGTTTAGACCCCCACTGTTTATGTTAACTGCCCCACCAAAGGTGGCAGCACCAGCGGTGGTTAGGCTGTTGGAGAGTGCTACAGCAGCATTAGTATCTATAGTAAGTGCTGACGCAGTTGAAGTTGCAAACGTACTTGCACTAGATGTAGCTAGGTATAAGAGACCACCCGCATTCCTGAAGCTCCAGTGGTTGGTGGTGATACTTGATGAGTCAGATAAGGTGAGTTGTGCTCCGGTAGATGAGGCTATCT
>JACCDV010203379.1_pt1 | contig 20036 bp, 18 predicted proteins | sample 7446131 | NCBI WGS metagenome assembly JACCDV01 (sample SAMN15323448, study PRJNA562643) | freshwater metagenome | isolation source: river surface water | place: USA:Blue River Watershed | collected 2017-08-17 | reverse complement strand
GGTAGCGCTCAAGAAAACAGAGATAGTAATCAGTACAGGGCTTACTCCATTTTCATTTTTGTTATCAGTTGCAGGGTGCCAACAGCTTTCAGAGATAACTACAAATGCAATTAACCAGCCATAATCAACGGTAGAGCCAAAGGAGTAACTCAAATTTAAGCTTTGCCACAAAAAGACAAAATCTGTCACGGCGTAAATCAACACTCCACATGAGAGCAAAAAACCGCGGGTTGAAAAACCTTGCATTACAACTGTTGCCGCAATAAAACACAGCAGCACCAGATCGGCTACTGGATAAACAATTGCCAGGAAGGATTGATTCATATCTCCATCAAACTGTGGGAGAACAGGATGGAGCGCAAATGCAGCCCCTAGAGTGCTTAAACCCAAGCCGACAATAGAGGCATCTACGATTTCAAGTACCGTCAGCTTTTGGGTCGGCGCAATCAACATTTGTAGGCCTAGCAGCGCTAACGGATAGAAAAGCAGATACAAGGCATCTGAAAACTTTGCTAAAGGCACAATTGATTCTGAGTATGAGCTAGATGTTGCAATTATTGAACCAAGACCCCAACTTAAAATCGCCATTGCAGTTAATGGCTGCGCCCAACTGTTACTAATTCTGGGTGCAGCAAGAACCGAAAAGAGCGCCGCTAGCGCAACAGCGTTATAGGCGATGAGCTCAATCCATAACCCAGCAAAGTTCAGCTGCAGGGGTAGCTGTACCGCCAAGAACAGGGGAGCCATGAATCGCACCGCACGCATAGATAAACAGTAGGAACAGTATTTACTTTTTGGGATAGGGGTTCCCATAGATGCAAAAAACCCGCTACCTGAACGGCAGCGGGTTTTTTACGAAAGATAAGGTTTAGAAACCTTTGGTGCAGATCAGCTTTGCGCTTGCACGAGAGTCTGCAACATTTGCTGCAAGCTCTGCAGGCTTGTTAGTTGCTGCAAGCTTTGCAGCCTCCAACTTGCGAATTGTGACATCGATGTTGCGAATCTTGCTTTCGTAAGCACGAACTGCAGATGTCCAAGAAGCAACCGCTGTAGTCAGAATCTTCTTATCGGCATCTGTTGTTGCCGCTGCTAACTTAGCTTGGGCTGCTACCTGTCGTGCCTTAGCAGCATCAAGCTTTGCCTGAATCTCGGCTTTGTTAGCGGCCTCAGTTGTGATTCCTAAATCAATAACTGGCAACTGCGCCTTGAAATCTGCGTTGGTCTTTACCGCGGTGCGTTGCGCTGTGACCGCATCATTAGCCGCAGCTAAGCAATCAAGTGATAGCCAAGTTAGCTTTGTGCTTGAAACCAAAGGATTTTTTGCGCAACGGTAGGTTCCGCCACTTGTTTTAGTAGTTTGACCTGACTTCTTGCAAGCAACACCATTAGAAATCTTGGTTGCTGCATCTGCAGGTACAGCGATCATGACGCCACCGGCGACAATTAGGGCTACTGAAAGTGATGCGATTTTGCGGAACATATATGTGCCTTTCGTAGTAATGAGACAATACTAGCGATTAGGTACTTAAAGAAGGCTGAAAACCCGCCGTGAGTCCGGTAACTATGACCATTACTTTCGTTGTTTTGCCCTCAAATTCATTCCAACTTTTCTTACGATAGAACGTGGCACCAGATTCACAATCACTAGCAAAAGCTTGTACTGCCACCCTGGAACGCTCACCGCTTCACCCTTAAGGGCATCACGCCAAGCCTGTTCAACTAAACGATCTGAATTAAGCCACAGAAAGTTTGGAAGCGCCTTCATCGACATCTTGCCACGCTGGTGAAACTCGGTGCGGGTAAAGCCAGGACATAGCGCGCTGATCTTCACATTGGTTGGTGCCAGCTCTGTGTGTAGCGATTCAGTAAGAACTGTCAGATATGACTTTGCAGCGCTGTAACTGCCACCAGCGATGTAACCCGCCACCGATGAGACATTGATGATGATTCCGTTGTTGCGTTGCTTCATCAATGGCAGGGCTACATGCATAAGTCGCATAGGTGTACGAACTAAAACATCCAGCAACTGCTGCTCGATCTCTAAAGTCGACATCGTAAATGGCTTACTTGTTCCAAAGCCAGCGTTGTTGATCAGCACATCAATCTGATTTTCAGTGATGTGCTGTTCAACCTTCATGCAACCTTCGTTAGTTGAAAGATCTGCCTGAATCACATGGGTTTTGATTCCAAACTTTTCTTCAAGAGCTTTTGCTCGCTCTTGAAGACGTGGTAAATCACGAGCAACCAACACAAGGTTGTACCTATTGGAAGCTAGCAGACGAGAAAAACTCTCACCGATTCCGGCGGTCGCCCCCGTTACTAAAGCCCATGAACTCATGATTTACGGCTGAATTCCCGAAGGATCCTCGTCGCGAATCTTCCATTCAGTTCCGTATGAAGGTAGAAGATCCAAGAAAGGCTTTGCATCAAACCATTCTGGTCCAACAACACCTTCTGGCTTCCAAATACCCTTATGAATCAACTCCATTGCGATAAGCGGATTGATTGCGGTCTGCCAAACAACAGCTTGATCACCGTATTCAGCCATAGACCACTCATTATCAACCACGTTGTACATGTAACAGGCGTAAGGCTTTCCTTCTTTATTTAGACCCTTAACAAGTGCACCAGCACAAGTCTTGCCCTTCATACGTGAACCAAGAGTTGCAGGATCAGGAAGCGCCGCCGCCAACAGATCACGAGGTGAAACCTGAATGCCTTGAACATCCACATGATCCTTGCGATCCATTCCCAACATATGAATTGTCTTCAAAGTTGTAATGAACTGAGCGCCAAGCCCATACTTAAAGTTAACCTTTTTGGCATCAACCTTTTGCGGAATCAAGACAACCTCTTCATGCTCAACGTTGACGCACTCAACAGGTCCGATACCTTCAGGGAAATCAAATACTTCAATCTCGCTAAATGGTTCAGTTGTGTACCAACCGCGGCCATCCTCCCAAACTAGAGGGGGATTGAGGCACTCTTCGATTGTTGTCCAAATCGAAAATGATGGAGCAAAGTCATAACCCTCAACAGTTAAGTTAGAGCCATCGAAGATAGTAAATGAATCAATGCGGCTAAAGAGATGATCCTCGGCGTAGCGCGCAAAGACATCGCTCATTCCGGGTTCGATACCCATTCCAACGAGTGCGTAAATCTGTCGCTCGCCCCAGTTCCAATCACGTGCAAACTGCTCATCGCCCAGCTTTACACCGGTTTCAGAGTTTGGATAGTGAGGATGTGGACGCGATAGCGACATCGCCATATCGATGTAATTTGTATTTTCAATTTCGCAGGCCAAGAAGATTGGCATAACAAAACGTGGATCAACAGCGTTTACAACAACATCAGGCTTTACCTTGCGAATCAATGCACGGATATCCTCCAGTTCGGCAGCATTCACCTCCGCTGCTGAAAATCGTGAATCCTTTACTCGGGTAACTGCTTCTTCCGCGCGTGACAGAGTTCGATCAGCGACAACCATCTCAGAAATAAATGATTTACGTGATGCGATATTGACAATAGCTCTGCCAACTCCGCCCGCGCCTATAACTAGCGCCTTCATTGTTGGCCTCTCATGAGGGAATAACTTCCTTTTCGTTAGATAAGGCAGTCTACCCTCACACTTTATTCATGACAAGATTGGGCATTGTTAAGAAGTAATCCAAAATGATTGGTCCCCGTAGCTCAGTGGATAGAGCAACCGCCTCCTAAGCGGTAGGTCGCAGGTTCAACTCCCGCCGGGGACACTCATCTCTTATTTGTAAATTAGCTGAAACAAGGTTACGAGAATACAACTGTTCGTTTGCCGACGATGAAAATCTTGTCATCTGCATAAAACTTCACAGCCTTAGCCAATACGCGGCGTTCAATATCGCGGCCAATAGCAATTAACTCTTCTGCAGATGCGTTATGAGTTACATGTGCAACATCTTGTTCAATGATTGGACCTTCATCGAGATCACTTGTGACAAAGTGAGCGCTAGCGCCAATAATTTTTACTCCACGCTCATGGGCCTGGTGATACGGCTTGGCACCTTTAAAACCTGGCAGGAAAGAGTGGTGGATATTGATGATTTTGCCTGGCATCTTGTTGCAGAAATCAGCTGAAAGGATCTGCATGTAACGAGCCAAAACCACAAAATCGATCTTTAACTCCTCAATCTTCTTGAAGATTTCTGACTCTTGAGCGCTCTTTGTATCAGCGGTAACTGGTAGATATAGGAAGTCAATTCCATGAGACTCAACTAATGAACGAAGCTCTTCACGATTTGAAATAACTAATGGGATCTCAATATTGAGCTCGCCAAGCTCTTCTAAGTACAGCAGATCGCGCAGACAGTGGCTTTCCTTGGTGACCATAACCAATGCACGAGGCTTTTGTGCTGTTGGTCGGATGTGAAGAGATGGATTGAACTTAGAAAGTCCCTCATTCAAACTCTTGTGTGCACCCTCGATACCCTGCTTAGTTTCAAAGCGGGTACGCATAACAAACTGATTTGTTGTCGGATCTGTGAACTGCTGGTTCTCAATAATATTTCCGCCACAAGCAAGAACCGCCGATGTCATCGCATGCACGATGCCAGGCTGATCAGAACATTGCAGGGAAGCGATTAGATCCATGGCTTAAGGGTACGGGAAATTAGTGGTGCAAGGTAAATCGCTGCATCCATTTCGGTGCCCACCAGTTGTTTTCGCCAAATAAGCGCATCAACGCTGGGACCAAAAGGCCACGAACGATAGTTGCATCCAATAGAACCGCTAAAGCAACACCAAAGCCCATGGTCTTAATCGAAGTAACACCGCTAGTTACAAAGGCTGCGAATACAACAGCTAGCAAGACCGCTGCGGCTGTAATGATTCGAGCAGAGCGCTGCAAACCAAGTGCAACTGATTCAACATTTGATTTACCTGCAAGGTGCTCTTCGCGAATACGAGATAACAAGAAGAGCTCGTAATCCATAGATAAACCAAATACGACAACCGCAATCAAGATAACAATGGAGGTATCCAGGGTTCCGGTAACGGTAAATGAACCTACCAACCATTGAAGATTGCCATCAATGAAGACCCAAGTCAGTACACCCATTGTTGCGCCAAGGGATAAGAAGTTCAGGATTACAGCCTTGATCGGCAAGATGATCGAACCGGTAAATATGAAGATCAGAACAAGAACGCTCAAGATGATCCAACCAAGTGCCCATGGCAAGGTTCGGGCAATTCCATCCTGCGAATCTGTGTAATCAGCAGCGACGCCACCAACCAGAGTTCCAGCAGGTGAATCAACGCTTCGAACATTGTGAATCAACTCTTGAGATTCAGGCGTGCGTGGCAACATCTCTTGATATGCAACAACTCGAACATCATTTCCAACAACTGCAGGAGGTACAACGCCAACAATTCCATCAACTTGGCCGACCTTTGCAGCGTAAGCATTGATCTCTTCAATCTTGTTTGCACCATCGATGATGATGATCTCAATTGGATTTCCAGTTTGCCCAGGGAAACGTTCTGCCTGAAGCGCAGTTGCAACAGCTGCAGGATTATCTGCAGGCAGCATTCGAGAATCACCTTGTGAGAACTTAATGTTTGTAATTGGTGCTGCCATTACTCCAAGAATTACTAGAGATAAAACAACTGCAGCAACTGGACGCTTCATTACTAAGCGAGCAGTTTGCGCCCAACGACCATCATCCTTAGGAGTAATTGATGATTTGCGAACAACTCCCTTATCAATGCGGTGACCCAAAAGCGCCAGGATCGGAGGCAAACCAAAGAGCGCACCAATTACTGCAAGGGCGACAACCGATACACCTGCATAGCCAAATGATTTCAAGAATGGCAATGGGAAGAAGGTAAGAGAAAGCAAGGTAACCAGAACGGTCATACCTGAGTAAAAGACTGTCTTTCCTGCGCTTGCCATTGTTGCAACAATGGCTTCTTCCACCGTTTTTCCGCGATGAAGCTCTTCTCGGAACCTGTTAACAATCAATAATGCGTAATCAATTCCTAGTCCAAGACCCATGCCTGTGGTCAGGTTAAGGGCGTAGATACTGACATCGGTGAAAAGAGTAAATAAATACAGAATAAAAAAGGCTCCCAAGATTGCGGCAACACCAACAATTAATGGCATTGCAGAAGCAGCTAGAGCCCCAAATACCAATACCAACAAGATAAAGGTCAGAGGAATCGAGATCAGCTCAGCGATCTTTAGATCATCTGAAATCTTTTTGGTAATTGCATGGCCAATTACTCCAACACCACCTGCATATAAGGTCAGACCGTCGTATTCGCCATCATAATTTTGCTGCAATCTCTTGCCCAGCTCTTGGCTCTCGGGTGTAAATGCTTCACCATTTCCGTAAACCAAAATGTATGCAGCTTTTCCATCACTAGATTTCAGCGTAGCTTCTCCGCCACTACTCCAATAAGAAAGTGTCTTCAGTACACCTTCCTCTTGAGCGATCTTCTTTTCTAGCGCAATACCTTTTTGTGCAATCACAGGATCGATCACATCAGTTGAACCTGAATCAACAACAATTACTACAGCAGGATCAGAGAGCTTTAAATCCTCAGTTAAATATTGGTACACCTTGTAAGAGTCACTGTTTGGATCGCTGTATCCGCCTGAATCAAGTCGACTAAAGACCATCGACCCAACGCTGCCAGCCACCAAGATTCCGACGATAAAAAGAATTACCGCGCTCTTGCGACGCTTGACGATCAGGTGACCGAGCTTCTCAAACATTTCTATCTCTTTTCCTTGTAGTTAAAGGTTTTGCAGCGGTAGTAGAATTAAGTCCATGAGCGATCTCTTCCCGAAAGTAACTTCAGATGAAATTGATCTTGAAGCTGCAGCCGAACAAGCAAAGCGCGAAGAAGAGTTGAAGTCAGATCGCCCGCCACATCACGAGGGTTAATCTGCTTTTGGCGCTGGCGCCGGTGTGCTCTTTGTGGAATCTGTCTTATAAAAACCTGATCCTTTAAATACAACCCCAACAGCGGTGTAGACCTTACGGAGTTCACCTTTGCATTCAGGGCAAATAGTCAGAGAGTCATCTGAGAAGGATTGGATCGCTTCAAATTGGTGGTCGCAGGCTGTGCAAGCGTATTGATATGTAGGCATCGCGACTCCTCTTCTGGATCAACATTCCCTTGGCTTTAAACCCAATTGGGCTAGGTGCTTAGTCTAAAGAGGTGAGAAGATTGGCGCGAATTGAGACACCTCCCTGGTGGCTCTCGAAAGGTAAATGTGAGGAAGTTCGCAGCCCGTAGCGCCTCAGTCCTTCTATTAACTTTGATGGGAATTTTTGGAGCTTTTGCAAACTCACTTGTAAGCACATCTCCAATGAGCGGATCAACACTGTCGGTTTCTCCTTCCAGTGTGACAATTACGGGACAGCTGCCTCTCTTGGCAGATGCAAATGAAATTTCAGTTACAGATCCCCAAGGTAATCGCGTCGATGATGGCACCATCATGGTTAACGATGTCAGCGCAACAGTTGGTTTGATGCCTTTAACCGAATCAGGTTTTTACACAGTCTCATATCTTTTGTATTCAGAAGCTGATGCACCGCTTGAAGGTAGTTACCGATTCAAGTACCAGGCACCAAGCACCATTGCGCCAGAGGCTCCAACACCACAACCGACAGCAACACAATCTCCAGCTAGCAGCAGTTGGGGAACTAATTTGTTTGTCATTCTGCTACTTGTTCTGGCAATCGGTGTAACTGTTGCCTTGTCTCTATATGCACGTAAATTATTTATCAACCGATGAATCTTCTAACTACAGCATTTAAATTTCTTAATTTAATTGGCGGTTTTTCCGCCGTTGGTGCTTTGCTAGCAATGGCTTTTTTGGTGATCAATAAAGATGGATATTTAACCACTTCGGGCGAGAAGCTCCGACGCTTCTTAACGATCTCTTCGGCGGTCTGGCTCCTTGGAGCTGTAGGAACCATTATTTTCACTTTGGCACAGATCCTCGGAACATCTATTACAGATGCATTTGATCTCACCGTCATTCGTTCATTTCTAACTCAGATCTCGCTGGGCAAGTATTTGGCCTTCCAAGCGCTCATGGCATTGGTTGTGCTGCTCTTTTCATTTACTTCACGAAAGATCGAAGCGCTGATCATCTTGCTTGGACTCTCGATTGCAGGTCTGGTTGCACCTGTCTTTGAAAGCCATGCTGCATCAGGTGGCTCTCATATGTTGGTGGTTGGTTCTTTAGTTGTTCACGTTATTGCTCTTTCATTGTGGGTAGGCGGCGTCATCGCTCTGGCCTTTCTCTCTGCACAAGATCGAGCTGCAGCTGTGCCACGTTTTTCTCAAATCGCGCTGTGGTCTGCGATCGCTGTGGTTATTAGCGGCTCGGTGAATGCCTGGGCACGTTTAAATTTTGTTGATGCCTGGAACTCTTCATACGCCTTTGTTGTCGCGGGAAAAATAATTGCTACAACGGTTTTACTATTGATTGGTTACCTGCACAGAAAAACTCTTTCAAATAAGGATTCCATTAATTGGGTTGCATTTGCACGTTTGATTTCAGTAGAAGCTCTTATCATGCTGGTTACAGTCCTAATGGGAACATGGCTATCTACTAACTCATCGCCAGATCGTCCCGGTGTTCAAGAGTTCAATCCAGCACTTGCAATTGTTGGTATACCTACACCGCCACCACCAACTTGGTCTCGAATACTTTTGAGTTACGAACCAAATGCTTTGATGATCGGCATCTTGACTTTAATGGTTGCTCTTTACATCAAGGGTGTTGTGGTTCTTGCAAAACGTGGTGACAAGTGGCCGGTTGGCAGAACGATTGCATTTGCCTTAGGAATTACAGCAACAGATTTTGCAACTAGCGGTGGCTTAGGGCTGTATGCGCAGTTTTCCTTTTCGTATCACATGACCGCACACATGGTGCTGGGAATGATTGCACCAATCGGCTTAGTTCTTGGCGCACCAATGACCTTGGCGCTTCGTACTTTGCCACAGGGACGCAATAGCGATGAACGTGGAGTTCGTGGCTCTTTATTAGCGGCGCTTCATTCAAAGCCCGGAATCTTCTTTACCAATCCCATTGTTGCACTTGCCATCTTTGATGGCTCTTTGTTTGCACTTTACTTCACTGATCTATTTTCAGTTTTGATGCAATCACATACAGGTCACTTGTTTATGAGCCTGCACTTCTTAGCTGCTGGCTATCTCTTCTTCTCAATCATTATTGGCATAGATCCCAACCCTCGTAAAGTTCATTACCTCGTTCAAATTGTTATCTTGTTCGGTGCTATGAGCATTCATGCATTTTTCTCTGTCGCGCTTATGTCCTCAACCACTCTTATCGATGGTGGATATTACGCATCACTGCAAACCCCTTGGCTTGGCGATTCTCTGACAGATCAAAAACTTGGTGGATCAATTGGTTGGGCGATGGGAGAGATTCCTATCCTTATTGCTTTGGTCGCGACATTTATTAACTGGATGCGAGATGATTCGCGAGAGGCCAAGCGAATCGATCGGAGCACCGCCCGCCAAGCGGCCATGGGGCAACCCGATGATTTAGCAAAGTACAATCAGTACCTACAAGAACTTGCGCAGCGCGATAGGAAAGAGCCCTAATGGACAACTTGTTTGATCTTCCCTCTGAATACAAAGAGTTGTGTTCTAGCGTTCGCGCGCTTGCCGAAAAAGAGATTGCACCCTTTGCGCAAGCTGTTGATGAGGAACACCGCTTTCCAATTGAAGCGAAAAATGCGCTGGTAAAAAATGGTTTGTTTGCGGCCCATGTTCCAACAGAGTTTGGTGGCGATGGCGCAGATGCATTAGCCGCAGTTTTGATTATTGAAGAAGTCGCTCGTGTGTGTGGATCATCATCATTAATTCCTGCAGTAAATAAGTTGGGATCTGTCCCATTGATTCTGGGCGGAAATGATGAACAGAAAAAGCGTTGGCTGCCACGTTTGGCCAAGGGCGAAGGTTTTTCTTATTGTCTATCTGAATCTGAAGCAGGCTCTGATGCAGCCTCACTTCGCACCAAGGTTGAACGCTCTGGTGATGGTTGGGTTCTCAATGGCAGCAAGAAGTGGATCACAAATGCAGGCGAGTCAGAGTTTTACACCGTCATTGCACAAGGTGATCCATCACTTCGCACTAAGGGAATGACAGCGTTTGTCGTTGAAAAATCAGATCCAGGTGTTTCATTTGGCGCACCTGAAAAGAAGATGGGTATGCGCGGATCTCCAACTCGCGAGGTTTACTTCGACAATGTTCAACTCAGCGATGATCGCAGAATCAGTGAAGTCGGACAGGGTTTTGCACTAGCGATGGCTACCTTGGATCACACAAGAATCACAATCGCAGCACAAGCAATTGGCCTAGCGCAGGGTGCATTTGATGTCGCAACAAAGTATGCACACGAGCGTCATCAATTTGGAAAGCCAATCTTTGATTTCCAAGCGATCCAGTTCATGCTTGCAGATATGGCAATGAACCTCGAAGCTGCACGCTTGCTTACCTACTCTGCAGCTATCAAGAGTGAGAACAATGAAAAGGACTTAACCTTTTTCTCTGCAGCAAGTAAGTGTTTAGCAAGTGATATGGCCATGAAGGTGACTGAGGATGCAATTCAAGTTCTTGGTGGCTATGGATATGTCAGTGATTATCCTGTTGAGCGCATGATGCGAGATACAAAGCTGACACAGATTTACGAAGGCACTAATCAGATTCAACGAATCGTGATGGCCCGTAATCTGCCAAATAGCTAACGGTTAAATCTCACAACTATTGATGGTGTGGCTGCAGCATCTAGCGGCACATCATGGCTTTCATGTGGCAAAGTTTCGCTAGAAAGTTCTCCGGCATAAACCAGACCAATCTTCCATGCATCTAAATGCACTAGAGCGCGATCGTAATATCCACCACCCTGACCTAATCGGAAACCAGATTGATCGATCTTGAGCGCTGGAACAATCACAGCTTGAATCTGAGATAGATCTGAAAGAGCATCTCCAGTCGGCTCCATGATCTTTTTCTTAGAGACCAACTGTGTTGGCTCTCCATCCCAGCGAACCCATTCCAGTTGATCGCCATTGATTCTTGGCAGAACTACGACCTTTCCATCTCTCAGGAAGGCCTCATTGATCTCAACGGTGCTGGGTTCAAACTCGTAGGAGATGTATGAAGCGATTGTTGTAGCTGACACAATTTCAGGAGCCTTCAAAATGACATTGAAATTTGAAGGTATGAATTTCTGAGAACGCTCTCGACGGGCACGATCCCGCAATGCCGCTTTTTGATCTGTCATTTAAATCTCCCGTGAAATCCCAAAGATCAAACTGTTCAACAAGTAGGGTTCGATTATGTCAGAACACACACGGGTAGATGAGTTTCTCACCTCTTTGTTAGCCACCTGCAAGCCACTTGAATCCTTTGATATGCCATTACTGGATGCACATGGTGCAACCTTGGCGGCAGATATTTATGCAGGTGATCGCTTAGTTCTTCGCGAAGGTACCCGTATCCGTTCAACGCAAATTGGATTAGCCGCTTCTATCGGTCGCGATCACCTTCCTACACGTCCACATCCACGTGTAGTTGTACTTTCTGCAGGTCCAGATTTAGTTGAACCTGGCCAGGCGCTGAAGAACTCGCAGGATGAGTACGAAACAAACTCTTGGCTACTAACAACGGCCGTTCGCGAAACCGGAGCAGTTGCCTACAGAGTTCATTCAATTCCTGACAATGAAGAGCAGTTGCAAAAGGTTATTGAGGATCAATTAGTTCGTGCGGATCTGATCATTGTTAGCGGAGAACGCCACGATGACTCATTTGATTTGATTACTCGAACCTTGTCAGGTTTGGGTGAAATCACCACAGTGGATATGGCAATTGAAGCTAGCGGACGTCACAACTTTGGAACAATCGGCCCAGACAAGACACCTGTTGTAACTCTGCCTGGTGATCCAATCGCTGCCTATATCTCCTTCGAACTTTTTGTTCGCCCAATGATTCGAACCATGCTTGGTGCAGCGATGATTCACAGACCATCTGTAAAGGCAGCACTTGAAAAGCCGATCGCATCTGCTCCAGGGGTTCGTTCCTATATTCGTGCGGTCTTGTCAGATGATGGTAAATCAGTTGTTCCACTTGAAAATCAGGATGAGCAATCAACCCTTTCAGATGCAAACGCCTTCATCGCTGTTTCTGAAGGTGAAACCTCGCTCAAGACCGGCGATCAGGTGACGGTAGTAGTACTCGAGCGTCGCTACATCTAATTTCATGAAAAGTTCTTGGCCCATTGAAATCAAAGGTCATGATATTTCTCTTCGCCCTCTGAGATTTCGAGATAGAAAAAGATGGAATCAGGTTCGCGCAGAAAACCGGGACTGGCTCTCGCCTTGGGAGGCCACAATTCCCTTGATCAGCCAGGAGAGCTACTCCGAACTTCCCTCATTTTTTGGGATGGTAAAGATCCTCAATCATGAAGCACGCAATGGCCGCTCACTTTCCTTTGCAATCTGGCATCAATCACAGTTGATCGGACAGATCACATTGGGCGGGGTTATGTACGGTGCAATGCGCGGTGGCCATATTGGGTACTGGATTGATCGAAACTTTGCTAACAGAGGATTTACAACCCAAGCGGTAGAAATCCTTACCCGGTATGCATTTGAGGAGCTAAGGCTGCATCGACTTGAGATTAATCTGCGCCCTGAAAATGCTTCATCCCGAAGAGTGGCTGAAAAAGCTGGATATATTTTTGAGGGAGAACGTCCTCGCTACCTACATATCGATGGCCAATGGCGGGACCACATCGTTTTTGTTAAGGAAAATTCCGCAATCAATTAGCGCTTAAATCCCCAAAAAGCATCACCCCTTCCTTTAGATTTATCCATCATGACTTCGGGACTTATTTATATTGCGATCATTGGAATGTGGGTCGCCTATTTCGCGCCCCGCTGGATCCATGATCGAAATGAGTTCTCCGGAAAATCTGTAGAACGATTTAAGGGCGCCCTTCGAGTTGTCGCCAATCAATCTCCGCACGCTTCAACAAATAGTGGTGCGATCCATATTGATTTAGATCAAGAAGCTAAAAATCGCCAGACACTACTTCGTCGCAGAATTACATTTTTACTAATTTCATTCACACTAGTTACAACAGTTGTAGGTGGAGCCATGAACACAATGCCATTTATTTACGCACTAGTGCCAGCATCTGGTTTGTTGATTTACATTGCAAGTGTGCGACGTCATGTGATCGCAGATCAACTGCAAAAGCGTCGCGTACAACAGCTCAATCGACAAAATTCAGGTATCTCCAATACAAATCTTGCTGAAGTTGTTCAGCCAAAGCCAAGTACTGAACATTGGATTCCATTGTCAGAACGCGAATTAAAGGGTGTCGTTATTTTGCCTCAGGGCACCGCAGCTGTGCGAAATGCATGGGAGCCAACAGAGGTTCCGGTGCCTACTTATGTAAACGCCCCTAAGGCTGTTGCTCCAAAGCGTGTTATTGACCTGACAATTCCTGGCCAATGGAGTGAAGAGCAAGAGCGTCTTGAGCGCGAGGCTTTAGCAGCAGCTTCACCTTCACGTGATGAGATCTTTGATCAACAACTTGCAGATGAGGCTGTTGAACGCCTCAAGCGTGCTCGCGCAGCTAACGAGTAATTAGATCCACGAGTCAAACCACATACGCATCTTCCATTGATCGTATGTGATGGTTTGACCTGTATATAGCGGCAAGAAGTAAAGAAAAGAGAGAACCACAAGGGCAAATAACCCGCCCACAATTGATTGTGAAACCGAAGGCTTAAGTCCACTATCTAGCAATAACTTTGCGCAGTAAACAACAGCAAGAATCATAAACGGCTCAATAATGATGGCGTAAAAAGAGAACATCGTGCGCTCTTGCATCGCAAACCAGGGTAGGTATCCAGCGATGATTCCAATCACCACAATATTTGCAGCAGAATCAGTTGTTCGATTAACCAAAGATTTAATCCAAAAACCAATCACAACTGCAATAGCAATAGTTCCCATCCACCACAAGATTGGTGTACCAAGAGCTAATACCTCTCGTGCGCAACTCTTTGCACCACAATCATTGGGAGAGTCATAAAAGAAAGATGTTGGTCTTCCCATTACCAACCAGCTCCAAGGATTTGCCTCGTATGGATGAGACTCAGTTAATCCGGTATGAAAGCTCAACATCTCTGAGTGATAGTTCAACCATGCAATAAATGGATTAGCTGATGATTGTCGATCCCAACCACGATCAGATAAAAACCAACCAGCCCAAGTGATGACATACACCGCAATTGGCAACAACCCATACTGAGCAAACTTTCTTGCAATTAATCTCAGTGAGTCACGGACATCCATGTTGACCAAGATTCGGTACACAGCAATTAATGCAATAACCGCTATGAAATAACTTGCGCTCCATTTACAGCCAAGTGCCAATCCAAATGCAAGGCCGGCCCACCAATGTCTATCTCGGTGCCACAACAAAACACCAACAAGCACAAAGAAGGTCAAGAACAGATCAAGTAAAGCGGTACGCGAATGCACCAGTAATAAACCATCTAACGCCATCAAAGCTGCGCCAAATGCTGTTAGCAATGGTGAGTAAAAAAGCACATGCACTAAACGTGCAAAGACCAGAATCAACAAGGTTCCAACTAGCGCGGTCGCAAAACGCCAACCAAACTCGTTGTCTCCAAATATCGCTATACCTGTTGCTATCAACCACTTTCCGACAGGTGGATGAACAATGAATTCTGGGTTACTTCCGCTTACCTCGACACCATATTTCAGTAGATCACGTGCTCCATCTACGTAATACACCTCATCAAAGATAAAACCCTTGGTCGAACCCAGATTTACAAGACGCAGCACAAAAGAGGCCAGTGCGATGATTATCGGAGCGATAGCTGCGGGCATAGGACAAGAGTATGTGCGTTTAGCCCTAATGACTGAGAGGATTAGGCCATGACGCTCATTTTGGCAGCAACTCCTTTGGGTAACCCCGGGGATGCAAGCGCGCGCCTGAAGAACGCGATTGAAAGCGCATCGATTATCGCCGCTGAAGACTCACGACGTTTTCATCGCTTATGTGCCGATATTGAAACCACCTTTACAGGTCGAGTCCTATCCTTCTTTGAAGGCAATGAAGAGGAGCGAAGCCGCGAACTATTAGCAGAGCTCAGTAGCGGTGCAACGGTTTTGGTTGTCTCTGATGCGGGAATGCCAACAATTAGTGATCCAGGTTTTCGTTTGATGCGAGATGCAATCGCACAAGGCATCGAAGTTTCAGTTATTCCGGGTCCAAGTGCTGTCACTATGGCGGTGGCTTTATCTGGATTACCAACAGATCGTTTTTCTTTTGAAGGTTTCCCACCACGAACCGCAGGAGCTCGTCTTGCTACATTTGAAAAGCTGCGTTTTGAAGAACGCACAATGGTTTTCTTTGAAGCACCACACAGGCTTGATGAATCATTAACTGATTGCGTGAATGTATTTGGTCCAGATCGGCAGGCAGCTATTTGTCGCGAAATGACCAAGCGATATGAGCAAACAATCCGCGGCACCTTGGCAGAGCTTTCACAGTGGGCAAAGGCAAATGAAGTTCTTGGGGAAATCACTTTAGTAATCACAGGTGCCGTGACCGACTCTGCATCGTTGACCGCCGCTGACATGGTGGCTCGAGTCCGCGAATTTGAGTCAGCAGGAATGGATCGAAAGGGTGCGATTGCGACTGTGGCGCAAGAGTTTGGCATCGCAAAACGCCTCGTTTATGCCGCTGTGGTCGATGCGAATAAGATGAGCCAGTGACTAAGTCTTTCTACCTAACGACGCCGATCTATTACGTCAACGATGCCCCACATATCGGGCATGCCTACACAACCGTTGCCGGAGATGTCCTTACCCGTTGGCATCGTCAAAAGGGTGAATCTGTTTGGTTCTTAACTGGAACAGATGAGCATGGTCAAAAGGTTATGCGTACCGCTGAAGCAAACAATGTTGCGCCTCAAGCTTGGGTCGACAAGTTAGTTCAAGATGCGTGGAAGCCAAATTGGGAACATCTGAATATCGCAAATGATGATTTCATCCGCACGACTGAAAAGCGTCACACCGAGCGTGTGCAAAAGTTTTTACAATCCCTGAAAGATTCCGGACATATCTACGCCGGCAAATATCAAGGTCCTTACTGTGTTGGCTGCGAAGAGTTCAAACTTCCAGGTGATCTCATTGAAATCGATGGTGCAAAGTGCTGCCCTATTCATAGCAAGCCAATCGAATTAGTAAATGAAAACAACTGGTTCTTTAAGCTATCTGCATTTGTTGAGCCTTTGCTTGCTCATTACAAAAATAATCCCGATGCTTGCCAACCAGAAAGTGCACGCAACGAAGTAGTTTCATTCCTCGAAGGTGGCGTCTCAGATCTTTCTATCTCACGCTCAACCTTTGATTGGGGAATTCCAGTTCCTTGGGATACTGATCAAGTTGTCTATGTTTGGTTTGATGCTCTACTTAATTACGCAACAGCTGTCGGCTTAACAGATGCGCCTGACTCTGAAGGTGGAAAAAAGTTTGCTCAGACCTGGCCAGCAGATGTTCACTTAGTTGGTAAAGATATTTTGCGTTTCCACGCAGTTATCTGGCCAGCGATGTTGATGGCAGCTGGTCTTGATGTTCCCAAGAAGGTCTTTGCTCACGGCTGGTTGTTAGTCGGTGGAGAAAAGATGAGTAAGAGCAAGTTGACAGGTATTGCTCCAAAGGACATTACCGATCACTTTGGCATTGATGCATTCCGTTACTACTTCCTGCGCGCAATTCCATTTGGAACAGATGGCTCTTTTTCTTGGGAGGACATGAGCGCTCGATATACATCTGAGCTTGCAAATGACTTTGGAAACCTTGCCTCACGAAGCGCTGCAATGGTTGAAAAGTACTGCGCAGGCTCACTTCCAGCGGTTAGCCATGATGCAGGGCTTGAGACTGCTTTAAAGGAAACTGTTGCAAAGGCAGATGCAGCGATGTGCGCATTAGATTTCCAGGGCGGAATCATGGCGATCATGGATTTCTGCAAGCAAGTAAATGGTTATGTCACTATTAAAGAGCCATGGATTCTTGCTAAAGATCCGGCAAACCAAGCGGTATTAGAAGAGGTTTTGTACAACACCGCTGAATCATTGCGCGCACTTGCGGTATTGCTACACCCTGTTATGCCACAGACATGTGAAATTTTGTGGCAAAGTCTTGGCGCACAGGCATCACTTGGTGAACTATCTGCACAAAAGATTTCAGATGTTTCAACCTGGGGGCAGTTGCCACAAGGTGCAACAGTTACAAAGACTCCAGTTTTGTTCCCGCGACTAGAAACTCCTGCTTCGTAACAGATGGCTGATCGCCACAACCGCGATATAGATCGACCTCGCGCACCACTGCCAGAACCGCTACCGGTTCCAACAGTTGATGCACATGCGCACATGGAGATTGTCACCGATGCAGCCTTTGATTCCCAAGAGGTCGCAGATGTCATTGCAGAAGCAAAATCAGTCAATGTAGATCGCATTGTTCAGGTTGGATACTCAGCAGAGCAGTCAAAGTGGTGTGTTCAAGCTGCAGAAAAATGGAATACCTCAGTTTTAGCCGCGGTTGCATTGCACCCCAATGAAGCACCCGTTGTCGCAGATCTTGAAGCGGATCTCAAGATTATTGAAGAGCTTGCACAGCACCCACGTGTTCGAGCAATTGGCGAAACTGGACTTGATTACTTCAGAACTCCTCCTGAACTACGAAAGCGCCAACAGGATTCATTTAAGTGGCATATCGAACTAGCCAAAAAAACCAACAAGGCTCTTGTTATCCATGATCGTGATTCACATGATGATGTCTTATCGGTTCTGCTCGAAGTCGGCGCCCCAGAAAAGACTGTCTTTCATTGCTTTTCCGGCGATGTAGCGATGGCCAAGATATGTATCGAACGTGGATATATCCTGTCCTTTGCTGGCACTTTGACCTTTAAAAATGCTCCCGATCTTCGCGAAGCGGTAAAGCTGGTTCCGCACGATCAGTTGTTAGTAGAAACAGATTCGCCATTTCTTGCACCATCTCCACATCGCGGCGCCGGAAATACGCCGGCACAGATTGCAAATATTGTCCGTGCAATGGCGGTCGAGCGTGACCAAGATTTAGCAGAGCTTGCAACTGCGCTGAGTGATAATGCTGAGCGAATCTTTGGATCCTTCGCACCATGACATTGCTAGGTGCGGCACAGATCCGCGAACTTGCAGCCAAGTTAGATTTAAAGCCATCTAAATCTTTGGGTCAAAACTTTGTTATTGATTCAAATGTGTGCACCAAGATTGTAAAGACCGCAGGCGTTACCAAAGATGATGTCGCCCTAGAAATCGGACCAGGGCTTGGTTCATTAACCCTTGCGATGTTAGAGGCTGCACAATCTGTGATCGCAGTAGAGATTGACCCCCGGCTTGCCCAACAACTCCCGTTGACCGTGGCAGATCACTTTGAACATCCAGAGAATCTAACGGTGATCAACAAAGATGCGCTAGCGGTTAATGATCTACCAGTTGCACCAACGGTTCTTGTCGCAAATCTGCCATACAACGTTTCAGTGCCGGTATTGCTACATCTTTTGGAAAAGTTTCCAACGATCCGCACAGGTGTTGTAATGGTTCAGGCAGAGGTTGCAGATCGCTTAGCGGCAAAACCTGGCGGTAAGGAGTACGGAATTCCCAGCGTTAAAGCTGCATGGTGGGCCGATGTTAAAAATGTCGGAACGGTTTCACGTTCTATTTTTTGGCCAGCACCAAATGTTGATTCAAAGTTAGTTGGATTTACCCGCCGCGAAACCGCCGGCAGTGAAGAGATGCGGGAAAAGGTTTTCACAATTATTGATGCAGCCTTTGCACAGCGCCGAAAGATGCTCAGATCAGCACTTTCTAGCCTTTATGGCTCTTCATCTGCAGCAGAGGAGATCCTGATCAAAGCTGGCATAGATCCGACCTTGCGAGGTGAGGCCTTGGAGGTTAAATCTTTTTGCCAGATCGCAGCCGTTGCACCTGACATTTTCTAGTAGCGGTTATAGGGTCACCGCATGCCTGTAAAGAGTGTGACCGTGCGCGTACCTGCAAAGGTCAACCTTCAGCTTTCTGTTGGGCCAAAAGAGTCAGATGGTTACCACAACCTGGTTTCGGTCTTTCAAGCGATCTCAATCTTTGATGATGTAACTATCAAATTAACTGAACCCGGTGCGGGCTTAACTATCTCGATCTCAGGGGATCAAACACATGGCGTGCCAGCAGATGCCAACAACTTGGCAGCTAAAGCGGTTTCACTTATTTCAAAAGAGTATGACCTAACCGTTGATGCACATATTGAGATTAAGAAATCTATTCCGGTTGCAGGAGGAATGGCTGGCGGTAGCGCAGATGCTGCAGCAACAATTGTCGGTATCGATTATTTGTATTCATTAGGAATGACTCGCGAAGAGATGGTTGAGATCGCAGCACAATTGGGTAGCGATGTTCCATTCATGCTCAGTGGCGGAACCGCGATTGGTCGGGGACATGGTGATCAATTAACTGCAGCGCTTTCTCGCGGCACTTATCACTGGGTACTTGCCTTATCGACAGTTGGTTTATCAACTCCTGCGGTTTACGCCGAATGCGATCGCTTGCGTGCTGAACTTGAAATTGTTGAACCACAAACTAACGAAGCCTTGATGCAAGCTTTACTTGCTGCAGATGCAGCTGCTGTTGGTGGTGCGTTAGTAAATGATCTTCAAGCCGCTGCATGTTCATTGCGACCAGCGTTGCGCTTAGTTCTAGATGTAGGCCAGGAGTACGGCGCACTCGGTGCGATTGTTTCTGGATCAGGACCCACAGTTGCCTTTTTAGTGGCAGATGAAGAGGCGGGCCTTGATTTAGCTGTCGCATTGACCTCTAGCGGGGTAGTTGGCAGCGTTGCACGTGCCTACGGCCCTGTGGCTGGCGCGAAGG
>JACCDV010361970.1_pt1 | contig 20037 bp, 15 predicted proteins | sample 7446131 | NCBI WGS metagenome assembly JACCDV01 (sample SAMN15323448, study PRJNA562643) | freshwater metagenome | isolation source: river surface water | place: USA:Blue River Watershed | collected 2017-08-17 | reverse complement strand
AGTTGATCTGCATGATATTTCCACCCAGGGCCTCTCTCCATTTGGAGAATATAAGTTTGTTGGCCAACTTCAATTGGACGTCATACCATCCTCCCATATCCGCCGCAGGATCGTACTTGAGTCCCAATTCCAAGGCCCAGAAAAATAGTTTTTTCTTCACTCCAGTGAGTTCGTACCCTTTGGCAACAATCTTATCATACACTTTTTCCAACAAACGTGGTACCGTATTGAAAAGATGCGGCTGAACTTCCTTCAGGTTATCTCCGATCGTCTCCATATTTTCTGCATAGTAAATGGAATAACCCATGTACATAAAGCAGAAGGAAGCCGTCCGCTCAAAAATATGGCAGAGTGGAAGGAAACTCAATACCTTGGATGTACCCAAAGGCGGGGACATAATATGAGATACGGACATCAAATTTGACAATACATTCGCATGGGTCAACATCACCCCTTTTGGCTTGCCTGTAGTCCCTGAAGTGTAAATGATTGTAAATAAATCTTCCGGCTTTACCTTAGACTTATATCCTGCCAATGCTGCATGATCTCCTGATTTTCCTTCCCCTTGTAACTCAGTCCAATGGGCTACTCCGGACAAGCGATCAAAAGTATAAATGGTTCGATCTTTTCCAGCTTGAACCGCTTTGTTGTAAATCGTTTGGACTCCAGCAAAAATAAGTTTCACCTCCGCATGATCAAAAATGTATCCATAATCGGCTACCGTAATGGTAGGATACATGGGTACAGAAATTACTCCGATTTGCTGCAAAGCCAAATCAATGAAATTCCACTCTGGACGGTTTTCTGAGATGATGGCTACTTTTTCTCCAGGAAGAATTCCCTTAGCTAAAAAACCCAAACTCAACTCATCGATAATGCTTTGCACCTCTTTTGAAGAATAGGTTTTCCAAACTCCATCTTCCTTTCTGCTAAATGCAATATCCTTATTGTACTTTTCAATTTGATAGGGAATAAGATCAAATAGACGGGTTAGTTCCATGTCTCAAGTCAGTTTGGGTAGATTGATTTTTTAATATTAGCAAATCATTGTCGATTCCACAAGAATAGGATTTCCACACCTTTTTATTCACTATAAGTATATTAATTTATTTAATTAAAAAAACATACAATTGTTATTAAGGCTGTGGATTAGTGGAAAACCTAACCGGGATTTATTAGCAACAAGTTAGCTAGCATTATCACGGTTGTATACACGGTTTATCCACGAACTATCCACTTCTATTTATTTGTAAATCAATAGATTAAGTATTATTAATTCTATTTGTGGATGGATAGTGAATGAGGCCTCGTGTACAAGTTACTTGTTGACAACTTGCGTTCGGTTAGTGGATAAGTAAGCACTTATTCCCAGTTAAATTTTTACAATCTGATTTTAAAAGTTTACCGTGGATAAGTTCTGAGTTATAAAAAGTAATGGGTTAGTTATCCACAGAAAATTTAAGGCTTATCCACTGATTTTTTTTCATAATTTTTCAATCCAGAAGCAGGATTTGCTTGGATTAGGAGATCTTCTAGCGTCCATCCCCCCCGGATAATCAAGTCTCTGGTTTTGTTTTCCCCTTCGTAATAGAAAACTCGTTCTCCCGTTCTTTTTAGTGTATAGTTGGATGGATCCCAGATTCCATTCTCATTGCGGTCCTCTATCACGCGCAAACTGTAGGTTCCTGGATCGAGTAGCTTAAAAGAAAATTTACCACCTTCTTTTAAGATTTGTTCGTACGCAATTTCTTTTTTCCCATTGATTAATTGAATTACCAGAGGTCCAGATGTACCGTCAATTGAACCACTGATGCCATCTGCTAGGTTTTTTCGTAAGAGTTTACGGTAATTAGCCTCTACCTTCTTTTCGTTAAATTCACCTTCGATATCTTGAAAAGTGGAATCTGGTGCAAAAAGTGTGACCAATTCAGTATCTAGGGAATCGGGTAAAAAAGCCTGGATTCGCAAGACATCTCGCCTACTGGAATCTGCGAAACTGAGCATTTCTTGTCTAATAGGGATAAATAAGCTGTCTGCTTTGATGCCCAAGGAATCCAATCGAACCTGCATAATGGGTTTGTTGAAGGTCAGCTCCATGTTCAGGTTTTGGTAAAAACTCTTGCCTGAATTAACCTGAAGGCTAAGTTTTTCTGGTTTACGTTCGGAAACTGGGAATTTGGCCCAAATTAGAGAATCCTTACCAAATCCAACCGAATCTTGCACGCTGAGCTTTACCGCAAGGCTATCCTGGATGGAGTTTTTTGGGTAGAAACGAAGCCGTTTTTCCCCTTGAACATAAAAGATGTCTTTGCCTAGGCCTTTGATTTCTACGGTACTTTTTACTGGATTTCGGTTGAGCACGACATCGAAATTTTTCCCAAAATTGCCTGTACGCAGTACTTTGATGGGTGTTAAATCTGCCTTTGCTAAATTAAAGTAGGCTGAATCGATTTTTTCAGGATTGAGGTAGAGCGTGTCTGGTAAAAAGTCGTAGTCCTCACTTTTGAATTCTGCCTTCAGGTTTCCATTGTTATCCTTCCAAGCATAGGCTCTGTAAGCCCCAGCTTTGAGATTGCTGAGGTTAAATTGACCCAAGGTGTCTACTTGGCCCAAGTAGTAGGGAGGTGCTGTAAAAACGTCCGTACTATCGTTTAGCGGATAGATTCCTACCAAAACGTTCTTGTAGTCTTCTTTACCTTCTGAAAACGCAAATCGTAGTTTTCCCGACAGATTCAAACTGTCAATTTGATTGCCAGTAGAAAAAACTAATTTGAGCTTCTCTGCAGGGTTTCTTTCGGAAATGTCTACTACTGATTTTTGGAAGTCAAATACATAGGTAGTGCTATCCTCCAATTCTTGCTTGAGCAGTACGGTGATTGTGTTTTTTAAGGCGGTAAATTCCACCAAGTCCTTGTTGATTTTGGGCGTGATGACAATTCCTTTTGCAGGATTGTCCAGTCCCACATATTCATCAAAGGTCAATACAATTTTGTCCGGCTTGATGGAGGTGCTTTGATCTCCAGGGGTACTCGCGGTCAACTTGGGGGGCTCTTCATCCTTTGGTCCTCCCATAGGCGAACTCTGCTTGGCACACGAAATGCATGCCCAAGCGGCTAGGAAAAAGAAGAGGATGGAAAAGGGCTGTTTCACTTCTTTCTAAAGATAAAAATGTTGCTGGAGTAATTTCCCGGTAGGCTTGCACTTCTGTTGGAGCGGTATCCTTGTACAATAGCTTTTCCGTATCGTGATAACAGGCCCGCCTTGGGGTTTTTGTATCCTTCAGACAAGAGACTCACGTAGTAGGAATCAAAAATCATGGGCTTTATCTGAAGCAGCTCCAAATCAAATTCATCTTGGATGACCGCCATGGATTTTTTGGAGAAGTGGTAGAGGTGTCTAGGGACATCGTAACCTGCCCATGTGCTTCCGTAGTATTGGGCATCTTCCGAATGTGGATTAGGTACTGCTATTATTAAGTAACCGCTTGATTTTAAATGTTTTACAATTTTTTTCAGCGTCTTGCGTAAACTGTGGATGTGTTCCAAAACATGAAACAAGGTGATCACATGATAGGTCTCTTCCTCTGGGAGTTCGTCCAGAGTCGCAACGATTTGCTTGGGAAGTTTACCCAACGCTTGGCCTCGAGCCTTCTCACTCGGTTCTACGCCTCGAACTATCCAATTTTGTCTCTTTGCTTCTTGTAGAAATTCTCCGGTGCCACAGCCGTAATCCAAAAGAGCACCACCCTTACTTAAACCATAAATTAGGGATACTTTCTTGCGGATGCTGTAGTTCCTGATTTTTTGGTATACCCACTGGGTAAAGTTTTGAACCTTATCCTCGTGCGAATAGTATTCTTTAAAGTCGTAGTAAGGCGCGATCTCATCTTCCTTGGGGCGAGGATTGGTAAACAGCAATTCGCAATCACCGCATCGGCAAAGGGTAAACTCTTTTTGGCTCACCGCATAATCCTTGACCAGAGAATGGTTGAGGATGTTTCCGCTTTTGCAGAGGGGACATTTGATCAGGCGTTCAGACATTATCTTCCTAGGTAAACGGTCAAGATGGAAAGATCGGCAGGAGACACCCCACTGATGCGAGAGGCCTGACCGAGTGTTTCAGGACGAATTTTGTGTAGCTTTTGTCTGCCCTCATTGGAAAGCGCCGTGATGCCCAAGTAATCGAAGGTAGGGGCAATTTTGAAATCTTCCATGTTGGCGAGTTTTTCTACCATCAGCTGTTCTTTCTCCAAATAGCTCTCGTATTTGATTTGAATTTCTGCCTGTTCGATGACTTCAGCCGGGTACTTGTCCAGATAAGCGGCCAATTCCTCCGAAAGGGTGGCCAATTCCTTGATTCCAAGTTGTGGGCGTTTGAGCAATTTTTCTGCCGAGATTTTTTCGGTAATGGTTGCTGTTTCTAGACGGGCAAGCCCGGCATTAATTGCGTCAGGGCTAAATTTCTTTTGCTTCAAATCATTGACCAGCTTGGCGGTCTCTGACTTCTTGTGGTTCATCTTATCGAAGCGCTCTTCACTAGCTAGACCGAGTGCGTGACCTAGAGCTGTGAGTCGAAGGTCTGCATTGTCTTGGCGTAAGGAAAGTCGAAACTCGGCTCGTGAGGTAAACATGCGGTAAGGTTCCTCGGTCCCTTTCGTGATCAAATCATCAATCAACACGCCGATGTAAGCCTCAGAACGCTTTAAGATGAGCGGGTCTTTCTCCTGTACACGTAAACTTGCATTGATGCCTGCCATTAAGCCTTGACAGGCCGCTTCTTCGTAGCCTGTCGTTCCGTTGATTTGACCAGCAAAGTACAGGTTCGGAATGGCTTGGGTTTCTAGGGTCAATTTAAGTTGGGTAGGCGGGAAGAAATCGTATTCGATGGCATAGCCTGGGCGGAACATTTTGGCTTGTTCAAAACCTGGTATTTTGCGTAGCGCAGCGTATTGTACATCTTCAGGAAGCGAGGTCGAAAAGCCGTTGACATAGATTTCTACGGTATTCCAGCCTTCGGGCTCCACAAAGATTTGGTGGCGCTCACGTTCTGCAAAGCGGTTGATTTTATCTTCAATACTGGGGCAGTATCGAGGACCTAAACCTTGAATTCGCCCATTGAACATGGGAGAGCGATCAAAGCCTGTTTCTAGGGTTTGGTGAACGGCTTTGTTGGTGTAGGTAATCCAGCAGCTTCGTTGAGTTTGCAAGGGACTGGTGCTATCCAGGTAGGAGAACTTTTCGGGTTGTTCGTCTCCGAGCTGCTCCTCCATTTTGGAGTAGTCCAAACTTCGTCCATCTACGCGAGGGGGTGTTCCGGTCTTCATTCTACCAGCTTCTAGCCCAAGTGACACGAGTTGCTCTGTGATTCCTTTTGCTGCTCCTTCGCCGGTTCTTCCTCCTCCAAACTGCTTTTCACCGATGTGAATGATGCCATTCAAAAAGGTGCCATTGGTAAGTACGACTGTCTTGGATTCGATCTCGATTCCTATGCCGGTTCGGACACCACAAACGGCACCGTTTTTAATCAAGAGGCCCGTAATCATCTCTTGCCAGAAATCCAGGTTTGGTGTGTGTTCTAGCGCAAGACGCCATTCTTCCGCAAAGCGCATGCGGTCATTTTGCGTACGTGGAGACCACATGGCAGGTCCTTTGGAACGGTTGAGCATGCGAAACTGAATCATGGACTTGTCGGAAATGATTCCCGAAAGCCCACCCAAAGCATCTATCTCACGCACGATTTGCCCCTTGGCCACCCCTCCCATGGCGGGATTGCAGGACATCTGGGCAATGGTATTCATGTTCATCGTACAAAGAAGCACGGACGAACCCATTTTGGCTGCAGCATGTGCTGCTTCGCAACCCGCGTGTCCCGCGCCTACTACGATGACATCGTATTTTGGAAACATATGTTTTCAGTTGTGTTTCACGTGAAACAGTGCTGCGGCGAAGTCAAACTTCACGCGTACGTTCCACGTGGAACTTTAATTTAAGCGATACAATTCTATGGCCTCTTCTTCTTTGGAACGCATGAGCAAGGCCTGTTCTTTGGTTTTGTCTTTGTAGCCCATCAGGTGTAGCAAGCCGTGAGACAGCACCCGAGTAAGTTCGACTTCTTCGGCCACCTGTAATGTTTTGGCGTTTTCCCGTACGCGATCGACACTGATGAAAATATCTCCCTCCAATTCCCCTGTTTTTTCAGAGTTGTCAAAGGTGATGATATCGGTATACGTGTCGTGATTCAAGTAGTCTACATTCATCTGGTACAGGTATTCATCTGAACAAAACACGTAATTCAATTCCTTGATTCGAAAGCCCGCAGCATCAGCCAATTGCTTTAGCCAGCGCTTTCGTCGCAGTTTTTCGGCCAATTGAAAGGGGGTGTCTTCAGAAAAAAAATGAACAGCCATCTTCTAATCGAGGTAAAAGGAAAGGATGGTTTTCTTACCCCCATCTTCAAACTTTACTTCATCACTGAGGTGTTTCATCAAGAAGATGCCCCTACCCCCTACTTTTTCAATGTTTTCCGGATCCGTAGGATCGGGCAGTTGGTTGTAATCAAACCCATTCCCCTCGTCTTCAATGCTACAGCGAAGTAAACCGGCATCCATTTGTAGTTCCAAGTGAACAAGCTTTCCGGAGTCGCTTTGATTGCCATGAACGATGGCATTGCTGATGCATTCGGTCACCGATATCATGATATTTCCATACAAATCGTCGTTGATTTCAAAGGATTCTTTGGCATTGTCGATAAAACTTTCAATAATTTGAATGTTTTCAATCAAAGACGGAATAGAAATTTTAATGGATTTCATCAGAATAATACGGCGCTAGGTAGGTGTTTTTATCTTTTTCTCAGTGAAGTTCAAGCACGACGGGACAATGGTCTGAATGGACCACATCTGGCAAAATTACGGCACTTTTTAGTTTGTTTTGCAATTCTTTGCTCGCCATGTGGTAATCTATTCGCCAACCTAGGTTTTTTTGGCGAGATCCAGCTCGGTAACTCCACCAAGAATAGTGGCCTGAAGCCTCATTAAACGCGCGAAAGGTGTCGATAAATCCCAGGTCTACAAACTTATCCATCCAGGCCCGCTCCTCGGGAAGAAAGCCGGAGGTGTTCTTGTTGGAAATGGGATTGTGAATGTCGATTGCTTTGTGGCAAATGTTGTAATCTCCGCTCAAAATCAGTCCGGAATGTTCTTTTTTTAAGTCTTGCATAAAGCCATAGACATCGTCCAAAAAGGCGTATTTGAAGTCCTGGCGTATGTCCCCTGTGGTACCCGAGGGGAAATAGGCGGAGATAAACGAAAATCCGTCAAAATCCGCTCGAATCATCCGGCCCTCGTCGTCGTAGGCCGAAACCCCCATGCCGTAGTGTACCGCTTTGGGGGCTACCTTACTCAAGATGGCCACCCCGCTGTATCCCTTTTTCACGGCCGGATACCAGTAGACATGGTAGCCCAGGTCCTGGAATAGCCGAAGATCTAGGTCGGACTCTAAGGCCTTAACTTCTTGTAAACCAAGCACATCTGGAGATTCTTTGGCCAACCAATCCACAAATCCCTTGTTAAGCGCGGCCCGAATTCCATTGACGTTGTAGGAGATTAATTTCATCAAATTTCGAGTTGATATTCTTTTTCAAAATACTCCAAAACCTGGAGTTTTAGGAGTTTTTCTTGTTCCAAGAGGTCAAAATGTGGCAATTCTTTCACCAATTTCCAGTGTGGCCACCCTTCTTGATCGACAAAATCTAAAGTATAAAAGCCTGCATAGCTGAGCACTTTGCAGACGGCAATGTGCATGAGGTCTTGTTTTTGTTCCTTGGAAAAAGGGCGCGTGCCTTGGCCCAACTCCTGCACTCCGATCAAAAAAAGCACCCCATTAAGATCATTGGGTTTTTTCCCAATGCTCTCTTGCAGTCCATCCAAAAGACGGCCCCAGCGCTTTTCTAGGTCTAAATCCCGTTTAAACATGGTTGGGGGCTTGTTTTTCAAGTTCCTCCCAGTACTCCACCGCACGACGCAGGTGTGGAATGACAATGGATCCTCCAATGATCATGGCAATGGAAAAAACCTCAAAAACTTCCTTTCGGCCCACACCCGCTTCGAAAGACTTGCCTAAGTGGTACTTGATGCAGTCGTCACAGCGAAGTACCATGGAACAGGCCAAACCGATCATTTCCTTGGTTTTCACGTCCAATTCCCCTTCGGCATAGGTGTTGGTATCCAAATTGAAAAAGCGCTTGATGACCTTGTTGTCTTCGGCCATAATTCGCTCGTTCATTTTGCTTCGGTAGTCATTGAATTCCTCTAATAGATTCATTATCTTAATCTTTTTACACGTCCAATGGGTAAATATACGGCATATCCCCCCATTGCAGGTTAACCTCCCTCCTAGCCATGCGGTTATTTTTTTGGAAAGATTTTTTGGATCTCATTTTCCCACGGAATTGTCCGCTTTGCAAGCAGGCACTTTTTGACTTTGAGCCTTGCCTCTGTACCGTTTGCCAGGGCACGCTTCCTCGTGCTAATTTTCACCTCCGCCCTTTGGATAACGAACTGACGGCCAAACTACAAGGCCTGATGCCCGTGCGTCGCGTGATGGCTTTTCTCCACTTTACCAAAAGAGGGAAAAGTCAACAGCTGCTGCACCTGCTCAAGTACAAAAACAAGCCTGAGATTGGGGAAGAAATGGGCCGACTCTATGGGCTTGCGCTGGCTCAGCATGGGTTTTCTGGGCTTTGGGACCTTCTGGTAGCTGTCCCGCTGCATCCCCTCAAAAAGGGACGCAGAGGCTACAATCAGAGTGAATGCTTTGCCAGAGGGCTCTCCAAATCTTTGGGCATTCCTTACCGAGAACTGCTGGAGCGCAGGAAGTTTACGGATACCCAAACCAATAAATCCCGTCTGGAGCGCCTTTACAATGTAGAAAACGTGTTTGCCCTTCGAAAGGGAGAGGCGGCCGCGGGACTCCGAATCTTGCTGGTGGACGACATTTTAACGACAGGAGCCACGCTCTGTGCTGCGGCTCAAGCGCTTTTGGAAGGTGGCGCAAAACATGTAGATTTGGCTACCATCGCCGCTGGTGGTCACTAAGCCATTTGTTATGCAAGACAACCTAGAATCTTTGAAGTACCCCATAGGAAAGTTTATTGTCCCACAATCCATTGATAATGAAGCGATTCAGGGGGCCATTCAGCGCATTTCGGAGCTCCCCACAGCACTCTTTCAGGTGGCTAGCCCCTTGACTCCAACACAGTTGGATTGCCCATATCGCCCTGGCGGATGGACTGTGCGGCAACTCCTGCACCACTGCGCGGATAGTCATGGACAGGCCTTGTTTCGCTTTAAGCACGCCCTTACCGAAGAAAATCCAAGCATTAAAGCCTATGACGAAGGGGCATGGGCTCAGCTTCCAGACTATCAACTCCCAGTAGCCGATGCATTAGAGACCCTTCGGCTTGTGCATTCCAAGTGGGTTCATTTGCTGTACAGCATGACTCCTGCGGATTTTAGCCGAACCTACTACCATCCAGAAAAGCAACGAACGCAGGCGCTAGCCGAGGTGACGCTCATGTATGCTTGGCATGGAGCCCATCATGTTGCCCATATTTCAGGGCTGATTCAACGAAATTTTGACCGTTAAACCATGCAGATTTCCCTAACCAACCAACGTATTCTGGTGACTGGTGCATCACGCGGAATCGGTCGTGCCATCGCAAAGCAACTTTCCGCCTCTGGCGCCGAAGTCATCGTGCATTACAATACCCAAGAGGGAGAAGCCAAGTCCCTATTGGCCGAGTTTGCAACTCCAGGGCACCTTGCCGCGTGCGACCTTTCCAATGCCGCTGAAGTAAGCGGTTTTGTCCCCCGTTTGGTGGAGAAATACGGCCCCATTTCCGCCTTGGTCAACAATGCAGGCATTTCCCCTGCTGCGGCAGATACCCTTCCTACGGCCGATTGGCTAGAAGTATGGGATAAAGTCTTTGCGGTGAACACCACCGCTGTAGGAATTCTCTGCAAAGAATTTGTGGATCAGGCGCGAATTCAGGGCAAGGGTCGCATTGTGATGATCTCCTCCCGAGCGGCCTTTCGAGGCGACACCCCGGATTACCTGGCCTATGCGGCATCCAAGGGGGCTTTGGTGAGTCTCATGCGCTCGATAGCAAGGCATTATGGGAAAGAAGGCATCAAAGCCTTTTTGATAGCACCGGGATTTACCCGCACGGATATGGCTGCAGAGATTTTGGCGCAGTATGGGGAAGATTTTGCGCTCAAGGACATTGCACTCTCCGAGCTTACCCGTCCTGAGGATTTGGCGCCCATGGTGACCCTGCTCTGCTCTGGCCTTGCCGATCATGCCACTGGCACTTCCATCGACATGAATGCCGGTTCCTACGTGCGCTAGGCAAACAATGCCCTGCGCTTTGTGTTTTAAAGCCAAAGCCCCTTTTCATGTCTTCCAAAGCCCCGGTATTTACCCCCGATTTGATCAAGGTCTTGAAGATTTTCTTGGGTTCTGCCTTAGGGATTGTGCTGTTGCTGTCTTTTTTTGACGGATACCGAGCCGATAATACCGGAAAAGACCGAAGTTTTCAGGTAGCAGCTGCGGATCGGCTATTCTTTCTCAATCTCCGAAGCATTCATTACGACCGAGAGCTGCGACCAGAGGCGAAAATGGAGCTCTTTCGGCATGGGAAAAGACAAATTGACTCCCAGAACCCCAGCTTTTTTCCTGCCATCCTTTTGCCTTCGAAAAAAGAGGAGGCCTACCTATTTTTTGAATTGGAAGGAGGAGATTATCCCATCCAAATTCAGGTGCTGGATCAAGGAAAGGAAACCTTGATTTCCTTCGATTTGGCGGGAAATGCGGCCCACAAGGCCTTGGCGGAGCAACTTTGGCCTTTCTTGCAGCGCGAAGCCTCCTTTACTTGGGAGGTCAATGGAAGCAAATACCCGTTATGGCAGACAGAATCCGAGAAAGAAGTTTTGAAAACCGTCTTGACCGACTATTTTCGGATTCTCAACCAACCCCAACCCTAGTGGAAAACACTCCAAATTCCCCGCTTGATTATTTTCGAAGCCAGATAGGCAAGACTCTAGACCGCAGCCCTTCTGCTGCTGGAAACTGGCTAGCAGGAGTATTGCTGGCTGTGGATAACTCTGAAATCAAGGTTTCCTACACCGTGCGTCCCGACATGTGCAATCCCGGCCGAATTCTGCATGGGGGTATTGCCTCCTTGATGCTGGACGACGTGATCGGGATGGGCAATTTTGTGGCCGGATCGGAGTTTCTGATGACTAGCATCAACCTTTCTGTAGATTTTTTGTCTGCAGCCCAGATTGGAGAGCAGCTCGAGGTAAGCGCCAAGCTCGTTCGTTCCGGAGCCAATTTGAACCATTGGGAGGCGGTCATCCGCAAGGACACTGGCAAAATCGTGGCCAAAGCGAGCTCCAATTTGATCAAGACGCACGTGAGGATTGTTGATTTGAAATAGGAATTTGTCTATGAAAGGCAGAAATACTGTGGAAATAAAATGGAAATAGACTCCGCGTCGCTCCGTGAAATGATTAAGGGAAATACGATGGAAATACAGTAGAAATACAGTAGAAATACAGTAGAAATACAGTAGAAATACACTACGCTTCGCTTGGTGAAATAAGTTGAAATCGCAGCAGGTTTTACTATTTCACCGAGCTCGCTCGGTTTATTTCCATCGTATTTCTATTATATTTTTATTTCCTTTTCCCCCTAAGAAAAATTCAATTCTCTTTGAAATATCACTTTTTGAAGCGTATTTGGTAACGGAGCAAAAATTCGCGAGCACATGTATTCCGGGTGTATTTTAGGAGAAAAAATAACAAAGGGCTTCAAAATCCTCATTTGTGGAGCTTTAGGAATGATTTTTTTTGGGTTCTGGACCCTTGAAAGCCGAGCACAGTCCCTTTCCTCCCAACTGGAAAAAATCCAAGAACTGCAAGACCGAGCGGCTTACGACTCGGCACGTATTTTAGCGAATCAGTTGCTCTCTCCAGGTAAGTTATCCACAGCCGAGCGGCTGAAGGTTTTGATATCCAAACAGTTTTCCTTCTATTACTTAGGGCAATACGACTCGCTCCGCGCAGGATTGCCCGTGTTGGAAAAAGACATCGAGGAGGAAGATGCCCTGTATCCAGAATTGTTGATTGTGAGGGGCTTGCAAAAGGGGGAAGATGCCCTCTATGTGGATGCAATTGGGGATTTTTTGGAAGCTGAAAAGCGGATGATAGCCGCTAAGAATCCCGAATACCTGGGGATGATTTACAACAGTTTGGCGGGCAATTTCAAAGACTTGGACGATATGGCCAGTGCCAAATCCTATTATGGGAAGGCGAAAAAGGCATTTGATGGGCAAGGAGACAAGCGAGCAGTGGTCATGGTGTACAATAACCTGGGCGCGATCTACCGAAAGGTCAAGCTCCTAGATTCCGCCCTCTATGTCTATGGGGAGGCGAGTAAGCTGTTGGTCACGCTAAACAATTCCTTTTTACTTGCCCAAAATACGCTAAACATGGGCAATGTCTACGAACAAAAAGGTGAGCTGGACGAAGCAGAAGCGGCTTTTTTACGGTGTTTGGACTTGTCCGAATCTTCAAAGTTGCAGTATGGGGTATTGTTATCCACAGTTAACCTTGGAAACCTCTACCGCCTGAAGAAGGACTATCCCCGTAGCAAAGACTGGCTAAATCGGGCCTTGGAGCTTTCCAACAACATGGGTTTGGCACGAGAAAAAGGGCTGGTATTGGAACGATTGTCCTGGTTGGCGCGTGATACGAACAATTTTGAAGAGGCCTATGCGCAATCCGTACAAGCTTCCGCCATCCAAGACTCCTTGGCCTCCGAGTCCGTAAAGAAAGAAGTGCAAGCCTTGCAAGCTAAGTTTGAGAAGGAAAAATCAGAAAATGAGGTTTTGAGTCTAAAAGCTAAAAACCAGCAGGCCACCTTGGGTTTATTGGCTGCAGGAATTGGTATCCTCTTGCTGGTCACCTTTAGTTTGTATGTGCTGTATCGGCAAAAGCGTTTGCTAGCGCAAAAGCTGCTTGCTGAGTCCGAGCGGGAGGTTTTGAGTAAGGCGATCCAAGTCAAAGACATGGAGCTGACTGCGCAAGCTTTGCAGCTGCTGCAGTTCAAAAAACGCATGGAAGAAAGTACGGAAGATGCAGAAGGTACGAGTGAAGAGAAAAAGGAACGCTTTCCGGCTCGAGAATCCTTTGACGTATTGCAGCAGGAGTTTGAGAATCGAATAACTTCCTCTAACGAAGATTTTTACCAAAAATTGTTGATCGCCTACCCTGACTTGAAGCCCTCCGAACTGAAGCTCTGTTCCTACCTGCGGCTCAACTTATCCACCAAAGAACTGGCCGAAATCCTCAACAAGAGTGCGCGCACCGTTGAAAACACCCGCTTTTCGATTCGTAAGAAGATGGGTTTGGGCCCAGAGGACAATTTGGTAGGAAAGTTGATTGCGATGGAAAACACAGCAACTTCGGCTGTGGATAAGTCTTAAAATCCAGATGTTTTTCGATTTTCTTGTAGCGCGAATTAATTCAGCAGACCAGTTTCTGCTTTGAACCAGGTTCAGTTTGGTTGGGCCGGTTTTTCAAAAACAGCAAAAACAAACCATTGATAATCAGCCCACTAATCTAAAAAGAGTATTTTTAGAGTATGTCGGTTTTCGTATTCTATCGCTACTCAGTAAGGTGAAAGGATATATTTGTATTTTAAGTGAAAATGTTGTTTATTCTTAATACTCAACTTTATCATGAAAAGTAAAATGCATTTGGGGATAAATGCAAAGGCCATCATGACCAAATTGTAAATTTTATTAAAAAATAATACGCAATGCAAGAATTAGTAAAAACCCTTTTTTGTAAATCAGGAGCTTTGAAAAGGATAGTTTTTTTAGGGATTTTTCTTTTTCTCTTGGCCCCCGGTTCCTATGGGCAGCAATGGCAGACGTTAACTAGCTTAACCGCTAATAGATTTCAACATGCCGCCGCTGCATACGATGGAAAAATATATGTAATTAATGGGTCCATGAACGACAATACAGGGCTTAGCTCCTTGTTGGTCTATAATGTGCAAAACAACAGTTGGACTACTGGAACCGCTCCTAGTGGTATTGCCACTAGAGGAGGGCATGCGGTAAGTGACGGGAACGGGACAATCTATTTTGCTACGGGCATAGGTACAGGAGAAAAGACTTTATACAAATATGTAATTTCAAGTAATACTTGGTCTGAAGTGCCTGGATCTTCAGGTAGGACAGCTTGGAACGGAACATTGGAATACCACAATGGAAAGCTCTATTTTTTGGGAGGTGAAGGGGTTGGTGTCTACACTAGTTTGAATATCTATGATATCGCTTCAAGCACATGGAGCACAGGTGCATTAATTCCAGATGGTGGGGGTATGATGCACGCCTCTGCAGTGATTGGTAATAAAATTTATATGATTGGCGGAGGTACGGGATATTCTGCAGGCACACAAACCGTTAAGGTTTATGACATAGCAAGTAATACATGGACCTTATTGCAATAGTCTGCAAATTTTCCTCATGTAGCGTATTATTTTGATGCAATTGGATACTCTGGGGAAATATATTTGACAGGGGGCTCATCTTCAGGAGGAAATTTCCAAGGGACTCAATACAATTACTACTATAAATTTAAGCCTACAACGAACACTTGGGAAAGATTGCCCGATCTTCCAACAGGTCAGGGGCAACATACGCTTGTGCAATTGGATTCAAAAATCTATTCCATTGGTGGAATAAATGCGACTGTTGCCAGAAACTATGTGTACATGAATGTACTCGCCAATGGAGGAGTTGTGTCAAGCAATCAATCTTTTTGTGCAGAGAACGCTCCCTATGATCCGTCAACATTTACTTCTGTTTCTGTAGCATCAGGAGGACAAAATAGTTTCACCTATCAATGGGAAAAAAGCACAAATGGGACCTCTTGGACGCCTATTTCTGGGGAGACAAACTTAACCTATGACGTACCTTCTTCGGACGCGGTTTCTCAAACTACCTACTACAGAAGAAAAGCGGTAGACACAAGTTCTTTGATCGTCTATTCCAACACGATTACAGTTGAGTTAGCTGCCCCACCAGCGATTACAGTTCAGCCTTCTATTGCAAATCAGTCGATTTGTACAGGCGGAACCGCTACAGCTCTTTCTGTAACTGCGACTGGAGCATCGTTAACCTATCAATGGTATGAAAATGCCACGAGTTCTAATTCTGGCGGGACTGCGATTTCTGGAGCAAACTTATCAAGTTACACTCCTTTGACCAATGTTGTGGGAACAAAGTACTATTATGTTGTAGTTTCTGGTGCATGTAATCCCTCCGTTACCAGTGCAGTTTCTGGCGCAATTACTTCTACCACTGCGATATCTTCAGGCACTGTAAGCGCTAACCAACAGGTTTGTTCGGGGTCTTCTCCTAGCCCAATAACTTTAACTGGCCATGTGGGAAATGTACAATGGCAATTCTCTACCAATAACAGTACCTGGACAAATATTAGTGGCGCAACATCGGCTACCTTAACTAGTGCACAAGCGGGAAATCTAACTGCTATTCGGTATTTTAGAGCTGTAATTTCAGGCACAGGCTGTACAAGTATAAATTCAAGCACAGTACAGGTAAATGTTAGCACCCCTCCGGTTATCTCCACACAACCACTTTCCACAGTAACCGTTTGTCAAAACGCCAACTATACTTTAGCGGCGACAGTAACGGGAGGCACTTCTTTTCAATGGTTTTCAAATGCTACAAATTCGAATACAGGGGGTACAAGCATGGGCTCAAGTCGAAATGCCCAAACTTCAGCTTTAACTCCAAACACTAGTGTTCCTGGTACGTATTACTATTATTTGGTGGCTACTTCAGGGGCTTGTTCCGTAACAAGTAACGTGACGGTCTTAACGGTAGAACCACTCTCAGTAGCAGGGACAGCATCTGGAACGGCAACAGTTTGTAGTGGGTCTTCTACATCCCTAACGCTTGCGGGAAGCACGGGTGCTATTCAATGGCAACAGTCTGCTAACGGCACTTCTGGATGGGCCAATGTGTCGGGGGGCTCAGGAGCCACAACAGCGAATTACACTACTGGCGCATTAACAGCCACAACATTTTACAGAGCGGTAGTTACGAGTGGTACTTGTGCTTCATTAAATAGCAATGTTATTACGGTTACGGTTACTCCTGCGCCAAGAATGTTTAACCAAGCATTAAACTTTGATGGTTCCAACGACAAGGTTTCCGTCCCACATAACACTTCGTTAGCTTTGCCAAATACCTTTTCCATTGAAGCTTGGGTGAGGGTGGACCCTAGTGTAACCATTTCGAGTTCTACAAGAATGGGAATAGCTACAAAAGTTATTTGGTCTTCTTCAGGCTTGGGATATGGATTAGATATTGATGGTGGTAAACCGCGGGTTTTTTCAGGTCAAGGCTGGAGCAACTGGGGTGGAGTTTCAGCCCCAACAAACATTACAACAAACACATGGGTGCACCTTGCAGGTACCTATGATGGTACAAATTTCAGATTATATGTAGACGGACAGTTAGTGGCTACACAAGCTAGTGCAACTGGAGTTTCAAATAACACTCAAAGTTTTACAATTGGTTCTTGGCCTGGAGAGAATCATTTTTTTAGAGGAGAGATTGATGAGGTTCGTGTTTGGAATGTAACTAGATCGGCAAATCAAATAGCTCAATCTAAAGACATGGAATTAAATGGTAATGAGGCAGGATTAGTGGCTTATTACGATTTAAATCAAGGAACGCCGGCAGGAACTAATTCTACGGTAACGAATGCAATCAACAGAACATCCAATACATCAACCGGAACATTAGAGTCATTTGCCTTAACAGGGGCTACATCTAACTGGATTGCTTCAGGCCCGATGATTTTAACGGATCCGTCTGTATGTATAAATAGTGTAACGACAATAATCCATACGGTATCTGGAGGGACATGGTCTTCGTCCAATCCTGCCGTGCTATCTATCGATCCGTCAACAGGCGTGGCTACTGCCAATACAGTAGGAACGGCTTCAATCTCCTATGCCTTCACGCAAAATGGTTGTGCTTACACAAGTACTAGGTTATTTACGGTTAGTGCATTGCCAGTGGCTCCAGTGGCCCCGACAACGGTAAGCTTAGTTCAAGGAGCGGCAACAGCCTTAACAGCAACAGCCTTAACAGGTCACACCTTGCAGTGGTACACCGTTGCTACGGGTGGAACCGGTACTACAACGGCTCCGACGCCCAATACAGCGACAGCTGGAACGACGCTGTTCTATGTAAGTCAACGTAACAATGTTACCGGTTGCGAAGGTCCAAGAACCGCCATTACGGTTACCGTAAGCCCCATCGTAAGCATCACAGCAATTTCCCCGGTAAAAGCAAACGCGGGTGCTACGGTTACGATTACCGGAACAAATTTTGACGCTACTGCTGCGAATAACGTGGTGCGCTTTGGTGCAGCACAGGCACAAATAGTATCTGCTACCGCAACCCAAATTGTGGCAACGGTTCCTTTTGGGGCCACACATGCGCCGGTATCCGTGACGAACCTAAGCAGCTCAAAGACAGCAACATCCTCCCAAGTATTTCTACCTACTTGGTCCAACCCAAGTCCAGGCACTATTGTGGCCGCTTCCTTTAATCAATTCAAACTAACCTCAACCACTACCCCAGCAAGTGTAAGCTCAGCGGGCTGGAGTGATGTTAGACATAATGGAGGTATTGGTGATTTTGATAACGATGGCAAAGTGGACCTGATTAAGGTGAATAGCGCCAATAGTAGGGTAGCCATATACCGTAACAATGCTACTTCTGGTACGCTTTCTCCGGCAAGTTTTGTGGCGACCCCCTTCTTTTTTACCACGGTTACCAACCCAAGAGATGTAGCGGTTGGAGACTTGAATAACGATGGAAAACTAGATGTGGCGGTAACCAATAATACCACATCAATTACTGTATTGATAAATACCTCCACGGGGACAGGAAACATCAGCTTCGCGCCCGCACAGACGCTTACGGTGGCATCAAGCTTGTTGATTAGAATTGCAGATATAGACGGAGACGGTGTGAATGATGTCATTAGTTCACCAAACAACGTGTCTGTCCATGCGCACAGAAACACGTCTTCGTTGCCAGGAAATACGATTCAACTGGGGAGCGCGATTTCCACGGGAATTAATGGAAGTACAGATTTTGTTTTAGGAGACTTGAATAGGGATGGTAAAGTAGACATTGCATCCTCAAGTGGTCAACAATTTCAGATTCTTCAGAACAACTCTACGCCGGGGTCTATTGAATTTTTAACCCCGCTCTCCATCTCAACAAATAATAGTTATTCCTTGGGGATTTCAGATCTGGATAGTGATGGGAGATTGGATATTATTCAAGGTGCGGCTGGAGCTACGACTGGTCGAGCTTGGAAAAATAACCATAGTTCTGGGAATTTAGCCTCTTCCAATTTTGCGGCTACAACTGTGAATAATGTTCAATCTTCCAGTTCAAATTTCGCATGGAATTTTGAGTTTGGGGACTTTAATGGGGACGGCAAGCCGGATCCGATTTCTGCTGACTTTAATGCAGGATCAAGCGTTGGGATTGTAACCAACAATCTTGCAACAAACAGTGCTTTTCAGACCGCAAACTTTGTGGGGACGCCAACTATTCAATCCATGAATTCTTATGCAAATAGTTTTGCGGTGGATTTGGACAATGATGGAAAAGTGGACTATGTTTCATTTGATCAAACAGACATTGCAATAGGTAGAAATAAACTGAATGAGTCACCGACCCTTACTGTAGTTGGAACTATTACTGCGCTGAATGGTTGTATTAATACTGTTTCTGCATCACAATCGTTTACCGTTGCTGGAAATAACCTAGGAGCCAATGTGACCATTGTTTCAAACAATTCGGCCATTGAGTTTTCCACGGACAACAGTACCTTCAGCGCGAGCTTGACGCTAATCCCAACAAATGGGTCTATTGCACAGACTACGGTTCACATCCGGTTGAGAGCCTCTTCTACCGCGTATGCTGCTACAAGCACCACCTTTACCATTGACGATGGTACTGGTGGAGCAACAGCCATTACCCAATCGTTTACCAGGTCTGTTACTACAGCGCCAGCAGCGCCAGGCATTACCAATGCGACCTATTGCCTCAATTCAACCGCTACCCCACTTTCCGCCACCGCCCTTAGCGGGCATACCTTGCGCTGGTACACGGCGGCTACAGGGGGCACTGCAGCTACTACGGCGCCAACGCCATCCACTTCTGCCGTGGGAACGACTACCTATTTTGTGTCTCAAGTATCGGCAGGTGGATGTGAAAGCCCAAGAACAGCGATTACGGCTACTGTATCTGCTGATCCAGCAGCACCTGTGGTGAGCAATTTCACCTATTGCCTCAATTCACCTGCTACTGCTCTTTCGGCCACCGCCCTTAGCGGCCATACCTTACGTTGGTATACGGTGGCTACTGGAGGAACTTCATCTACTACAGCGCCGACGCCTTCCACTACTGCCTTGGGAACGACCACCTATTACGTATCTCAAGTGTCGGCAGGGGGCTGCGAAAGTCCGAGAGCTTCGCTAACAGTTACCGTAACAGATAATGCACCAGCCGCCCCAGTAGCGGATGCTGCACAGTTGTTCTGTGGATCGGCACCTACCTTGTACAAGTTTGCACGTATTGTGTTTTCGGATGTGAAGTCTTTTGGATCCGCAAATAGTATTCAGGTATCGGAATGGAGATGGATGACTGGCAATACAGTTATTTCACAATCAGGAACTACCGTTACCAACCCAGGAGGAAGTAACCCAGGCGGCGAAGGGCCGCAGAATATTTACGATGGCAACACCTCTTCCAAGTGGTTGGACTTTAACATTAAATCGGGGAACAATACCTCAACGCTACAATTTGCCTTCCCAGGTCAAGGGTTTGAAATTACAGGCTACTCTT
>JACCDV010785269.1_pt1 | contig 20042 bp, 18 predicted proteins | sample 7446131 | NCBI WGS metagenome assembly JACCDV01 (sample SAMN15323448, study PRJNA562643) | freshwater metagenome | isolation source: river surface water | place: USA:Blue River Watershed | collected 2017-08-17 | reverse complement strand
TGTGAGTTGCCTAATCCACTTTTTGTTCTATTTTTAGAAGTACATAACATAGCTAATTCATAATAAGCTTTTGCTTCTTCTTCTGTTTCAACAGTTTTTGTCTTTGTATTGTAGTAATCACCATCATTTTCCCAAGATACTACTGTTAAGGTATATCCTTTTTTAATTACTAATTCTCTTTTTGGTCCGACAGACTCATTAAATTTTCTAATTGCCATATTTTATTTTAATTTTTATTTTACAAGAATATATTTTTTCCAAAACTCAACACTTTCTAAGTAAGTTTCTTTGTTTAATGTTTCACCATTTCCACCTTCTTCTATACCTAGTGCATTTCTCATAATAGTAACTGGTACAAGAGGATCCGGCTTTGGTTCCATTGTTCCCATAATAGAAACAATACCCCACTCAACAGAATCATCAAAATAAAATTCTTGACCTTCTTCTTTAGGTTTGAATTCTTTTAATAATTGCTCTCTTGAGTAAAGCACAAATACTATATAATTTGCTTCTTTATTTGGAAATCCTGGAGGTAGTTGAACAAATCTTGTTAGGATAGGAAGTTCATCTGGAGTTCTACTAACATAGTCAGTTCTAATGTAAGGATATAAGTCTAAAGTGATTTCTCTAACAGCACACTTTACCTCAAAATCATTAGGAATAACAAAGTATTTACAGAAATCCCAAGCAGAATCTAGAATCTTTCCTGGTGCATCTGTTTCTTCTAAGCACCATTCATAAACTCCGTTAGCAACTTCTAATAATTCTTCTTTTTGTTCTTCTTTTACTTTTGTACCAGCGAATGACGGTGAAAACTGTCTAAGTACAAAGGATCGTATTCTATTTTTCTCATAGTATTTTTTCTAAATTTTATTCATTTTTCAAAAACATGTAACATCATGATATAATATAAACTTATATTATAACTCTAATAATTGTTTTAATTTTAATTCTCTTTTTAGAGAATATGGCTTTTCATAATGGTCTTCATCGTTTTCAATAATGAAATCAACTATTTCTGACAAAAAGTCATCTACTTTAGTATATTCACCTTTTGAGTAATCTACTTTGTACCAAGAGTATTCTTCCATATTATCACTACCAAAACATCTTTTCTTTTTAACATCATCATATGCTAACCATTCTAAATGTATTGCTTTTCTTCTATGTGACCACCCACCTGACCAAGTTGTGGCAAAAAAGTCGGTTACTAATTTTTCATTCCCATAAGATTTGAGAGTAAATTCTATGTCACTTCTATGTAAACTCCATTTACGTTCATCTATAATACTATTATCACATCTTGTGGATATACCATAAAATGAACTAAAAAATTCGTATAACTGACTAAAAGTATAGCAGTTTTTTCTTCTTAATTCTTTTCTTTGTTCAACACTACTCATAAGCAATAAAGTTTGTTAGATTATAAATTTTTGTAAATCTTGTTGGTGTCTTTATATAAAGACTGTATAAACTAACAGGATCTTTTACAACTAATGCACTACCTACTTTTCGATAATAACATAGTCCATTTTTTGTTGAAGAAAGAATTTTTATTTCAAATTTTTCATCTTCTCTTATGTAAAAAAACTTTACGTCTTTTTCTCCTAATCCTAATCTATTTAATAAAGTTTCGTGATACATTATTCTAATTCTTTTAACCAGGTTCCTATTTGTGTAAATTTATTATCAGTTTTAATCCATAAAGTATTTATAGGTACAAAAAAGCCCGCATAATTAGTTCTACCATTTATTTGTGATAAGCGTATAATCTCACAATCACCAGACTTAGTAGAATTAATTATTTTAACTTCAACTGGCTTATCGTCAGTTATATTTTTGTAATAAAAAGTAACATCGCTATAATTTAGATTTACTTTTTTAAGGAAGTCTTTTACTAACATAAAAATATATTTTTACAAAAATAAATAAAAATTTTAATATAAACAAAAAAGTCCAGATTAACTGGACTTTTTTATTACATCTTTACCAAATACGATCACATCGACTTTGTTTTCGATTTTAGAAAGTGGTGGTAAATCTACCTTATCAACAATCCATCTTTCTACACAAAAATTAGGATCTTTTCTAGCATTGTGTTTAGCTGGAAGTTTTTCAATTTCCTCTGCTGTAAATGGAGTCACAACTCTTTTTCTTTGTACATAAGTACCTCTCTTGAAGAAAGCAGGATAATCATTCCAATTAATACCTTTCTCAAAAAGCATTTCTTGTTTTTCTGAACCACTCTTATTCATAAGTTGAGAGTGTGAATAAAAAGCTTGTGCTGCCATACTAATAGAGTTTTTAGTCGCATCTTGTTCTCTCCAAAGGAAAGAGTTAACAGCTTCATCTAATGTTGGAACATTATAAACTCTACAATCGAATCTTGGCATTTTATCTGCTTTTTCTGGAAGATACTTAATAAGTTCTCTATTAAAAAATACAGAAGCCATAGATGCTAAATCTCCAATCATCTTGAACAATCTACCATCAAAGTAAATAGATGAATCAATCTTATCTGTATACCACATAAGAGTAATCTCGTCAGATTGAGTGTAACCACAATTAGCATTGGTTTCTTTAACCAAATACTTAGTTGTTTCAATCATAAGATTTGATAGTCTTTCATCATAAGGTCTTTTAAGACCTTTAGTGAATTTTGAGAATCCTTTTCCGTCAAGTCTAGCAACTACAGGAATTCTTGGCATCATTTTGATACCACAAGTTTGGTTTTCGTAGAACTTCATTCTGTTCCCGAAGGTGTCTTTGTTTGTTTTCATAATACTACATTTTTCTTTTTATTCAAATTTCTTTGAAATTTTTTTAGCTCCTTTTGTCAAAGAAAAATGATAGTTATTAATTATTTAAGTTTGCTTTTTATTTCTTCATATTCATCTTTTGATAAACCAACCCAACTTCTACATTGAACTACATTATCTATATATGGTACAATATTACTAATTTTATCATCAATTACCAAGTATTTATCTACTTTATTTTCACTTAACCATTCTTTTATTTCTAAACCTCTATCAGCTTGATCGATATGAGGTGTATAATCATAAATAGGTCTTTCAATTCCTTGTTTAGTAAAAATCTCTTGTAACTCTTCAATTGTATGATTTATTCTCCAAGTTGAAGTAATTACAGGTGTTAGATCAAAATCTCGACAAATCTTATTATATTGCTCAATAGCAGTCTTGCTCCACTTTGTTTTCCAATGTGGATTAAGAACACCATCTATATCTGTAAAAATTACATTCATTTTAACGATTTTAAGTAATTTATATTCCTTATATATTTTCTCTTATCAATAAGTTTATCCCATTCAATCATCAATGGTTCAGGTATTTCTATATTCCTATTCTTAAACTCTTGTAAAATTTCTTCTTGAGTGAATGTCCAATCTATTATGCCATCAGTCCATTGAGATACCCAAAGACCCCAACCTTTTTTACCAATTATAATAGCTCTTAATATATTAGGATGTCTTGATATAGGTGTGATATTTTTGAATCGACCATTATCATATTCTCTGAAAGCAAATTTTGCATCTGATCCATTGATGTTAAAATCTACTTTAACATTATCACCACAAAATGTTACCATACCACTTCTATAAATCTTGAAGTAAAACTCAAACATTTTAATAAAATTATTTGAGTATTTTTTTAGTTTACGATCATTTCTTGATCCAACTAATTTCTTAGTTTCGTGTATTCTATTTAGCTTATCGCTCCCATTGTTTCTATATTAATTTTGTGGAACTACGGGGATTCGAACCCCGATATCTGAGTTGCAAACCCAGTATAATCGCCTTTATATGATAGCCCCTTATCTGTGGAGAATACCGGAGTCGAACCGGTGGCCTCTTGCGTGCAAGGCAAGCGCTCTAGCCATCTGAGCTAATTCCCCAAATAAGTAGAGAAAGTTTGATTAGTGAGTTTTTACTATGCTACCGTTACACCACATCCGCATTTTTTGAACTTGAGCGGACGCCAGGATTCGAACCTAGATCAGTCGTTTGGAATACGAAGTATCACTTATTCATTACTACTACTTTATAACCTATGGCTTTCACTATAACTTAAATACTCGTCAGTATTCTAGAGGTTATAATGTCCACCATTTCTGTGAGCGAAAAACGGGATTCGAACCCGCGACCCCCACCTTGGCAAGGTGGTGCTCTACCAGCTGAGCTATTTTCGCATTAGCATCCCGTTACTCGTGCACGAGCCATGGCATTACGGGACCGATGTTATTCCATATTCTGAGCGAGTGACAGGATTCGAACCTGCGATGTGAACCTTATCTGACTGATTTGGAAGACCAGTGCCATCGACCAACTAGGCGACACTCGCAATTATTGTGCAGTAGACCGGATTCGAACCGACACCACCTGATTGGAAGTCAGGTATGCTAAACCATTAGACACCACTACTGCGTTTTGTTGGTAAGGTGGGTATCGAACCCACTATCTTCTGTGTATAAGACAGATGCTTCTACCGTCTAAGCTACTTACCAATATTTTCGTATAAATATATGTAATTTTTTCCATATTTAGTAATTACATAATTTACTATTTCACTTATATCATCTTTGTATAAGGTTTTTAGATTATTATTTATTGCTTTATATTTTTCTTTATCCTTATCTGTCTCATATCCTTTTATCTCTAAGAGGGTACCATCTTCTAAAATAAAATCTGGGTAATATTTATGTAGTTCATTTTTATATAAATATTCATATCCTTCTTTATTTCTTTCAAATTTTATATTATGTTCTAAATTATAAATAACAAATGCTAATTCCCAACTACTGTCACACCAGTATCCTTTATACCATCCTTTTTTACCAATTCCTGAACCTTTTCTATATCCACCTTTGCCATTATTTCTATATAAAAGATTTTTATCATCTAAATAACATAGTTTAGAACAATATGTTTTACTATATGATTTATTAAAAGTAGATTTACATATTGGACAAATATCTAATTTAGGTTCGGATAATTTCCCACTAGTATACCAAGAATTTTCTAAACCGATATATCTACCTTTTAATGATAAAGATATTTTACTATTCTTTATTTCTTTATTTTTATTTGATGAAAATGATGTAGAACATTTTTTACAACAAAATCTTCCACTACCAAATTTACCATCATGTTCTATTTCACAATTTTCACATTTCATAGACATTAATTTTTTATAGTATATATAAAAAACGAACTCGTCTCTTAATCGTGATTTATTGTAACCCGACAGGGAATCGAACCCTGATTGCAAGGATGAAAACCTTGATTCCTGACCATTAGAAGACCGGGTCATAATTTGTGGGCTAAAGGGGTCTCGCACCGTGTGGTTTGGTTACCACCATTTTCCTTAGCTTTGTTAGCTTCCTCCCTTACATGAGGACGCCGGTTCCTACACCGGAAGTTAACCCAATTTGTACTATCGACGGGGGTCGAACCCGCATCTACCAGTTTGAAAAACTAGTGTCCTACCTTTAGACGACGATAGCATATTTTTGTGGGATGCGTCAGACTCGAACTGACCTGCTAGGGTTTTACAGACCCGGCTATCACCATAATCCATCCCGATTATATTTTGTGGGTAGAGAGGGATTCGAACCCCCGAACTCGAAGAGAACAGATTTACAGTCTGCCAGCTTTAACCACTTGCATATCTACCCATTATATTTTGTACTCTTGACGGGAATCGAACCCGCATTTACATCAGCTTGAGAAGCTGGAGTCCTACCGTTAGACGACAAGAGCATATTTTGTAGTGTATGTCGGATTCGAACCGACGTCCTCCGCTTTGAAAAAGCGTAATCCTTACCGCTAGACGAATACACCAATTTTTTTGTGGGTGTGGTAGGATTCGAACCTACTCAGCACTAAAGCAACGGTTTTACAGACCGCCCCGACTCTCCAACTCCGGCGCACACCCTTATTTAATTCAATAAAAAAACCCAATCTGATTTTTTAGTCAGATTGGGTTAGATAATATAATGTCTTTTTTAACTACATTACTTTATGCCATAACTTTTCTGACCGATGGTATTCTATACCCCGCTTCATATCCGCCTATCGCTTCTATTGTTATGTTAGTAATTGTTGTCATTTTTTCTATTTTTTAATTGTTGTTTTTAATTCTTGTACAAAGATACGATAAGTTTTTTAACTACCAAATCTTTTTTTAATTTTTTTTTAGTAGCGGGAGAAGGATTCGAACCTCCGACCTCTGGGTTATGAGCCCAGCGAGCACGGCCTACTGCTCTATCCCGCGATATATTTTCTTTGTAGCGTATCGTGGATTCGAACCACCCCGTCGAGTTTATGAGACTCTCATGCAACCTTTACACCTTAACGCGATCTGTATTTTATAGTTGTATATATTAAAAAGTTTTTCTTCCTTTTTAATTTTCTTCAACTTTTTTTAATATTTTTTTAATTTCTTCTTTAGATTTCTCTAAATCAACATTTTCTATTACAAAATCTGCTAATTTAGATTTATCTTCATCTGACCATTGACTTCTAATTCTTTTAAGAACTTCTTCTTTAGTAGTGTTATCTCTACTAATAACTCTATCAACTCTTACATCTTCTGGTGCTGTCACTAAAATCGTATAATCACAATCTTTATAAGCACCACTTTCAAACAAAATTGCAGCTTCTTTAATTACAACGTCATATTGTTTTGACCAGTTGATAAAATGTTGTCTTACCTTTGGATGAATAATCTCATTTAACTTTTTAAGATTATTCTCATTTCCGAATACAAAAGTAGCTAACTTTTTTTTATCTACCAAATTATTTTCGATAATTTCTTGACCAAAAGTATTTTTCAACTCATTTACTACTTCTGGTGTATCTATTAATTTCTTAGCTTCATCATCTGCAATATAAATAGGATAACCCAAAGATTCAATATACTTTGTAATTGTTGTCTTTCCAGAACCAATACCTCCTGTTATGCCTATGATTTTCATTATTTAATTATAGGTGCAAATATATAAAATATATTTAATATATAAATAAAATAATAATTTTTTATGTATAGATCCGAAGTAAGAATAATCGAACCACAATCAGAACAGACTGCACCAGCTAATATTCCAAGTTGGGAAGCTGAACAACTATTAAGAAAATATGGATACGAAGATCAACATATTGTTAATAGACCTAATGTTGTACAACAACCTGAAAGTCCTAATCAAAATCTAACCTTTGATGAAATGATTGCTCAAGAAGAAGCAAGACAAAGGGAGGAAGCGGAAAGACAAAGATTACGTCAGCAACAACAAATGGGTCCAAAACCAATGACATTTAATGGTCAAAATGGCTATGAAAGCGAGGTAAGATATACATCAGATGAAGGATTTAGCTTCAAAGTTGAAATAACAACTGATATGCAAATACCTCGTTACTAAAGTTTATCACTATTCTTTAATTCTCTATATTTAATATGGTCAATAAAATTACCATCTACTTTGTAACCCCATTCTCTTTTGGTTTTACTTACAATAAATAAAGTCCATACAACTGGTGAAAGTAATTTTTTAATTTTGTGAAAATCTTCACCGTTTCTTTTATTTACTTTACCTGGATATTGGGTAATCATTCCGCTTTCAGTTTCTTCAATATAAGAACCTTTTAGAACAACTGATCTAAAATCCCAAGGATGATTATGAAGATGTTTATCTTTATCTGCTTTATAAATAGCGTGTAGCCAAATAGAACCCCATCGAGTTTTAAGTATTTCACAACGTCTAAAATGGACTTCCCCCGTTTTAGATTTAATTTCTTTTATTAGTTTCATTTTAGTATGTTATTTAATAGTCTTTCTCGATTTTGGTCAATTGTTGTATGATACCAAATTGTTTTTTTATAAGCTTTTTTTAATTCTTTCCAATTTGGTTGTGTTTCCCATTTACCATATATAAAGATATTATCACCCCAATCAATAAAAGATTTTAATTTACCTTTTTCTTCACACGCTAAAGAAGTGTATTTACTACCATTATAATCATATTCATATTCTACTTTATATTCCCAAGTTCTTCTAACATCAATATATTCAATTTCAGGTGCCATATCAATAACATATCCATTTATGTATATTGCGAGTCTTGGATAAAATAAAACATCTTTTTTATTTATATAATCTTTAACAATTGTTTCATATAAAAAGAAATTACCTGGTTTTGGTAGAATATCTAACACATTATACTTTTCATACTCTTTCATATTAAAATCTTCTGGAACTACAAACTCTTTATAAAGGTCTCTTTTATCTTTTATCTGCTCTTCTGTTAAAATCATCATCTTTATTTTATTTTACAAAATTAAAAAATAATATATACATTATAAAATTTTTTATTAAAAATATGGCATTAGTTATTTTTGAGAGTCAAGTTAATATGTTAACCGTAGCAACACCTTCAATTGGTGGTTATGTAGTTGCTTATGATTTAGATGGTAAGTTAAAACAAAAAGATTCAAACGGTATAATAACCTTAGTTGGAGCAACTGGTTATGCAGGTCCATTAGTAGATACTTTAGCATTAGGTAATAATTCTGGTACTTATTCTATTATAATGGGTAATAATACTGCAATAACATCAGAAGTTGGTACAGCAAGTATTAAATTAGATAACAACTTTATTAGATTATCAACAGATGGTGATAACTTTCAAGAGTCTTATCTTACAATTAGTCCAACACAAGTTAATTTATCTGCTAAAGGTGCATCAAGCTCAATAGTACTATCTGATTCAATTGAAATAACGTATAAAAATACGGATAAAGTATATTTAGCAAGTGACTTATTTTATGTTACTTTGAATGGTGATAAAGTTATTAACTTCACAACAAGTACTGCTTCACAACCAGCAGGTGCAAAAATCAGTGGTGTTATATCATCTGAACAATCTTATTTCTCAGAGAATACTAATAACTCTCTTATTTTAGGAGGTGATAATATAATTGGTACTCAATCTAATTCTGTTTATGTTGCTAATATTTTATCAAAAGGTCCAATTAAAGGAATTGATGGAATAGCACAATTAGAATTTAATCAATATAATGAAGCTTTTTTAACATCAGGTGATTATATTATTGGATTTGTTTCATCATCCGCATCGTTAGCACCTAATAATAATGGTATATTAATGGTTGATACATTAAATTCATTCTCAACTACTGGAATAGTTAATACTGGTATTACTTATATATCAAGTGTAAACTCATCAAATACATCAGGTATAGTAAACTCTGTTGTTATTGGAGGATTTGGATTATCTGCGACAGAATCAAATACTGTTTATCTAGGTAATAATGTGAATATCAATAATGCTTATAAATTACCTACAAATGATGGTTCTGCGAATCAAGTTATTATAACTGATGGTGCTGGTAATCTATCTTGGGGTAGTTCAGTTTCAAATCAAGTTATCTCAATTACTTCTGCATCATTTTCTTCTTTGAGTTCATATAGTGCTAATACAACATATAGAATTACAGATGCTGATTCATCTTTATATGGTGGTACTGAGATTTATTTATCTACGAATGCAAATGGTGTTCTAAATGATAAAGGAGTTGGTAAATTCTATAATCCTAAATATAATCAAGCAATTACTGGTTACGGAATATGGGCTGCTTCTGCATCATATGCTACTAGCTCAACTGCAATATGGGGTAACTATTTATGGGAAAATATAAATGGAACTAATGTTAGTGCGGCAATTGATCAGTTTACATTGAACCCTACTGAGTGGAATTCAATTCCATATAATGCAATAAATTATAATATTTCATATGATGAGATTAAATATGATGTTATAAATGATAAAATTACTTATAGAAATGAAAGAAATACTAATATAGTTAATACTTCATATGATAAGATTTTAACAGCTTCATATAGTGCTATAAAATCATTTCAATGGGGCAATTTATATAATACATCTACACAAATAGGTATTGGTTCTGTAAAATTAGATGGAACATTTATTAATTTAATAAATGCTACTGGTTCTAACTTTACAAATAAGAAATATTTTGGGAATGCTGTTTATATTGGTACTGCTTCTGTTTCAGCAACAACTGATAGATTCGTAGTATCGAATTCGGGTACTGCATCATTAATTGTAGATACAAATGGAAATGTCTATAATATAAGAAAAGGTCTAAATAATACTTTATTTGGATTTGACTCATTATTATCTAATACAACTGGTATAAATAACGTATCTATGGGTTATAGAGCATTAAGATCCAATACGTCTGGTTCATCTAATACTGCTTTTGGTGATTCGGCACTTTTATCAAATACTAATGGTTATTATAATGTTGCAGTTGGAACTAGTACCTTATTTAATAATATAGGTGGACATAGTAATATAGCGGTTGGATTTGCTGCATTATATAGTAATATAAATGGTACTAATAATACTTCAATTGGAATTGATTCTTTATTCTCGAACACTTCTGGAACTCAAAATTTAGGATTAGGAGAGAAGTCTTTGTATAGTAACACATTAGGTAATACTAATATTTCAATTGGTAATTACTCTTTATATTATAATATTTCAAGTAGTGGAAACTTAGCAATTGGTAACTTCTCAATGAGATATAATGAAGCTAATAATAATACGGCATTAGGACATTTCTCTTTATATTCTAATACAACTGGTACTGTTAATACTGCGATTGGTTATAATTCTTTATTCTCAAATACATCAGGTAGTGATAACGTATCAATTGGTCCAGATGCATTAAATCAAAATACTGTAGGAGTTGCTAATATAGCAATAGGTGGTTCTTCAATGTTTTATAATATAAGTGGTGATGATAACATATCAATAGGTCTTCAATCTTTATATGAAAATGAGACAGGGATTGAAAATGTGGTATTAGGTAATTTAAGTTTAGTAGGTAATTTATCTGGTAATGGTAATACGGTTATAGGATTTAATTCTTTTACTCAGAATGAAATTGGTGGTTATAATATATCAATAGGTCATCAATCAGGTCCTACAACTATTTTAGCAACAAATTCAAATAATTGTATTTATATTGGAAATGCTGCAGGTAATTCAAGTACTTCTAATACAAATGAAATTGTAATAGGATCTACTGCAAATGGTAATGGTTCTAACTCAGTTACTTTAGGTAATGATAGCATAACAAAAACTATACTAAAAGGTAATATAGGAATTGGAGTAACAGCAACACCTGCAACAGTAAATATTGAAGGAACATTAAATTATGTAGTTGATACTTCAAGTACTACATTTACTGCAAATGGTGAAATAGTTTACTATGGAAATGGTGTAGGTATGACAGCAGGATATTTATATGCACTTGAAAGAGATACTGGTAATTGGGTAGAGGCTGAGAATAAAAATTACTATGATTGTCATTTAGCAATTGCTTTAGGTTCTACAACTGAATTTGGAATGTTAACTAAAGGTTATGTAAGTTCTACTCTTCCTTGGTATGAAATGAAAACTGGTAGAGCACAATATCTTGGAAATACAGCATCACAATTTCAAGAAGACCCGCCAAATAGTGGTACTCTAAGAGTTAGAATAATTGGTTATCCTGTTGGTTCAACTGCAACAACTAAAACACTTTATTTCAACCCAGATAATATGTGGTTAGCACAATCTGTATATAATACCGTATAAAATAAAATAAATAAATGGCGCAAATTAACTTTAACTATCGAGTAGATATGACTAATATAGAAGGTCCACAAGATCCTTCTGGATTTATAGTTGGATATGATTTAGATGGTTCACTAAAGCAAAAAGATTACTATGGTAATATAGTAGTTATATCAGGTACTGCTAATATTGGACTTCAAGGACCTCAAGGACCTCAAGGTATAGCAGGACCAGTCGGTCCAGTAGGACCTGCGGGTTTAACTTGGGCTGGTGCTTGGATAGCAACACAAAGTTATTTACAAAATTATGCAGTTGGATATGCATCAGCCTCTTGGTGGTGTATATCTGATGTTATAGGTGCTACTGGTGCTACCGCACCTGATTTAGATAATATACATTGGACACTTCTAGCTGCACAAGGACCTGCTGGTGTACAAGGACCTCAAGGTTTACAAGGTATTCAAGGTTTACAGGGTATTCAAGGTCCTACTGGTCCACAAGGTCCAACAACTTCTAACTTTTATCTATCAGGAACAACAACAGATTCTCAAGATAACAAATCTTCAAATATTTGGAGAGATGGTTATATTGGTTTAGGTGTTAGTTCACCATCTGCATCAATTCATAGTTATGTTCTAAATACAGATAATAATATAGTCTTAGAAGGAACTCAATCTGCCTCTATTTTATTTAAGAAAATTGGTGCTACTGGTTTAAGTTTATCTGTTGATGAGCAAGGATTATATGTTAAAAATCAATCAAATAATAAACTATTTATATCTAATGATGGTGATTTAGAAATAGGAACTTATTCAAGTGGTAATAGATTTATTGTTTCTTCACAAGGAACAGCATCACTCATAGTAAACTATCAAGGAGATACTATATTTAGTAATAATACTAAAATAAATGGTCAAACATTTTCTGTTTTACCACCGGGATCTATCGCATTTAGTGGTAAAACCGCAATATATTCTACTGATGATGCTGAAATAATAATTGGAACAGATAGATTATCTACATATAATTATAATTATGGATGGAAATTTGATAGATATAAAATTCAAAATCTTTGGGGTAATCCAATAGAAATACAAAATACAATAGGAACTATTGGTAATTTATGGATTGGTTCTAATTATAACTTTGCTGGATATGGTATTTCACCTTCTCAAAAGAGTACACTTTTAGTAAAAGGTACGACATCATCAGTGTTAAAAATTGTTCCAAGTGGCTCAACCTGGAGTTCATCAACATCTATTTTTGAAGTATTGGATAATGGTTTAGTTTATGTTGGTGGTACTTTCTCATCTGCATTCACTGCTATGTTATCGGTAAATGGTGATATTGAATCTAAAGGAGATTTTTATAATACTAAAGTTGGTGGTAGATATGCCTTTTATGACGGTGGTTCAGGTATGTATGATAATTCAGGTGGTTTAATTTTTAGATCTTATAAAACAGATGATCTTTTTCAATTTATACCAATGTACCCTGGTTATGTTTCGGATGTCGGTATAGCACAACGTGTTATGTTTCAAGAATATTCAATTACAGCATCATCAGGCAACACTTCTGTGAGGATGATTGAATTAAGTCCGACGATAAATAAATCGGGTACTGCATCTGGTATAGATAGAGGAATTTATATAAATCCAATATTAGTTAGTAATCTAAATCAATTTAGATCAATTGAGACAACAAGAGGTCAGATAATATTTAATAGCTCAGGTAGTACAAGTAGTGTAATTATAGGTGGTACTAATTCTAACGGAAGTCAATTATTCATAGACTCAGCAACATCATCTTCTACTTTTGGTAGTAATGTTATGTTAACTTTGAATAATCCATCAAATGCTGCTAATTATGGTATGGTATCTGAGTTGGCTTTTTCTGCAAGAGGTCAAGCTATTTCTAGTGATCCTTATAATATAGGACATAGATATGCACTTATCTCTGGATATGTTACAGGGTGGAATAATCAAAACTCAACTGGTGGTTTGGTATTTTCTACAAGAGAAAGTACAGGATCTAGTTTGACACCGAGGGTTACGATTGAGCCGGGTGGTAATGTAGGAATTGGAGTTATTGGTGGATCAATAACTGCTAAATTACACGTCTCCGGTAATTTTAGACTACAAGATGGAACTCAAGGAAATGGGTATGTATTAACATCTGATTCAAATGGTGTTGCTTCTTGGACTGCTTCTGTATCAGTTGCAGTTATAACAACAACTTCTAGTATAACAACCAACACATTAGATGATAGCGGATTTAGTCAAAGAGGTAGATGTGTTATTATCAATAATGGCACATATAGTGTTAATATAACTGTAAATGCTACAAGTGGATTTAGTTCTACATATTTGAAACACGGTACAGCAAGTATATCATTTGTACAGGGATCGGGTAGAACATTAGTACAAGTTGATGGTACTTTGAATTTAGATGGTTCTGTTGGCTCTACTGCAACAATTATAAGTTATGGTACAACTGACTATTTAAGAATAAATAATGCTTAATTATGTTTAATACGTTATTCTATGAATTTGGTGCTGCAGAAATCAACTATGAACCTGAATATATAGCTGTTTTGCAATATGCTATTTCTAATGGTTATAATACACCTAAAAGAAATCAAAATTTCTTAAATAATAAGAAGATTAAATTATTGAAATCTGAGGGTATATTCTCAGAATTAGATATACTATATAACTTTAAGCAACAATCAGGATTAGAAGATTTCTGTAAAATAAATTGGATTAATCCTGGTGTTTATAATGCAACACAGAGTAACTTGTTAAGAGCACCACAATTTGAAGCTGATAAAGGATTCAAAGGAACGTTTGCAAGTAGTAGTTATTTCTCAACTAATTATATACCATCATTAAATGCGAATAATGCTTTACTAGATGATGTTGGTATTTTTTTTAAGACTTATGATGAAGTTCTCGGTGTTGTTGCTGGTACTAGAAATGGATCTGGAAATAATTTCGTTTTTAGAAAAGCTAATGCATCTGGTGGTAATGTTTCTCAAATAAGTGCTGGTACAGGTGATCCTAGTATAAACCTATTTAATGATAATTCACATATTTTACATGTTAAAAATGGAATCACGCACAGCTATTATGTAAATGGTACTTTAACAGCATCAGCTACATATTCATCAACAACATTAAGTACTTCTGAATTAACTTTATTTGCTTGGAATTTATCAGGTACTGCAACACAATCTTTTACAGGTGGAATTGAATATTTTGCTTTAGGTAGTTCTTATTTAGGTACTAAAGCATCTGTAATAAAAGATATTTTTAGTTAGAGGAGAGCAAGGAACTCGAATCCTAACCGAATTAACGATCCACTCGCTTAGCAGGCGGTGACAGTACCCTGACTGTTTTACTCTCCATTATTTTAGCAGTGAGCAAGGGAATCGAACCCTATGCGATTCAACGCACGTGCTGCTTTCCAGGCAGACCCAATCACCATCATGGTTTACTCACTATATCGAAGTTTCAAGGTTGTCATCCTTGGTATTGACTAGATACGTTCTCAACGGACTTGCACCGTGAACCTCAAGGGGTACGTTACTTCTATTGAACAAAACTTCTTAGCGGAAGAAGTGAGACTCGAACTCACACGGGTGTTACCCCCAACGGTTTTCAAGACCGCGACCCATAGACCGACTTGGCTTATCCTTCCTTAATTTTTTGAAGAGGATAGAGTAATCGAAACCCGTACAGTTGCCCGTACCCCTGGGGTTCAAACCCAGTTTGCCACCTTGGCGGTACCCTCCATATTTGTGATTCTAGTAGGATTCGAACCTACAACCTCTTCGGTCGTAACGAAGTGCTCTATCCAGTTGAGCTATAGAACCAATTTAGTATTCTCAGAAGGACTCGAACCTTCATCCTATGGGTCGAAACCATAGATTTTATCCATTAAACTATGAAAATAAAAAAACCCTGAACTTTATAGGTTCAGGGTCATAATACGATTTTTATATTATCAGTATTAACAATACACAAGAACCTCCCTCAATTTACTTGAGCGACTAGACGAACTTGACGATGTAATGTTAATAGTTTTCATAATTCTATATATTAAATATTTTTTCTCTCTTTCTGATTTATACTACAAAAGTATAAAAAGTTTTTTTAATTACCAAATTTTTTATTCACGATACATTTGATTTTTTGCAAATCCGCCATTTGTATCATTAAATATGTGAAATTTCTGATTAATTTTAGGTTCTACATTAGTAATTTCAACTTCTTGCATACCCATTAATTCTGCATCACCATACATAAACCTGAATGTATCCATATAAGGAAACTTACCAAATAAGTCAGCTTTTACAGTTTTAGATACTTTAGAACCTAAATCATATCTTAATTCATATCCATTTTCGGTTGCCCATTTTCTAAAAAGAATCTGAATATGATCTTGTCCATAAACACGATCCATATATTTACCTTCGTTAGTTTCCCATAAAAGTGAGCGACCAATTAATCTACCTGCTTCATTTTTTAAGATAAGCATCTGTACATCATTATCCGTGTAAATATTAAAATATTCTTGACACTTATCATATCTCATACAAGAGTTACTTAATGTACCTTGACGCTTTTCATACATATCTTCATGATACCACTTTACTAAATCAGTACCACTTACTACTGAAATATATTTATCAATACTTTTGATGTAGTCTTTATAACTTTTATAAGAATTAACATACTCTTCAATAAGTTTATTCTTATTTGTTCCCTGAAGAAGCCAACTTTCCTTTGCTTCTTTAGTATCAAATAATCTTGATAAAAATCGACCAAGTTTTACTTCTTGCTCACCTTTAACCTCAGTGAAAATTAAACTTTCATCACCACGTTTATTAAGTATATGTAATATCTGATATTCTCCATCAATAGACTCAAGATGTAATATATCATGAGTATCGACGTATTTATTCGGACCATTATAAAAATCAATAATTCTAAATATAGTAGTACTATAATTTATATTTCTATTGTGTGATATTTTTGATTCATCAACTTTATTTCTAATACCATCATAAATATCATGATCTAAGCTACATAAAAGTGCTGATCTTAATCTAACAGTACTAGATTTAAGTCTCTTTGTTGGAAGAATTTTAATATAATCATCTTTATCTGAATAATCCACAGTAAATATATCATCTAATGGTAAATGTGTGATTAAAGAAACTGTATCAATATCTTTGATTATTTGACGTAAAATACTTACTAATTCGTTTGAGTATACCATATGTTTTGTTATTATGTTGCAAATATAATAAAAAATAAATTTACTCGGAAAATAATTGAGCCATTTTTTCTGCTATAGCTATTTTTAATTCTAAGTTCATAGTAAAGCTGTGAATATCGATACCTAAATTAGTTGCAATCTTTTTAAGGTTTTCTATACCTTCTTCGTTTGAATTAGCTGCCTTTAGCTTTGTAGTATAATTTTCATCAAATAAATATAAGACTCCTTTTTCACCACTTGATTTGGACATTTTTTTACTTGGATCAGATAAAGACATTATTTTATCTACATCACCAAACTCATATTCAAAGTATTTATCTATACCAACTCTTTTTGAAATATCATTACATAAATCTAAATGAGGTACTTGATCTTTACCAATTATAACAATATCAGGATCATTTATAATAATATCTGCGGTCATTAAAACCGGATAAAGTAAAATACCCATATCAAATTCTAAAGATTCTTTTTTGTCTTTATATTGTGGCATTTTTTGTAAAGTACCTAAATTCATTTTACAACATAACTTGAAAAATAATTCAGTATATTCAGGAGTTTGTCTTTTGATATTTTTACAACCAAGTTTGATTAGTTCTTTTTCAGTTTCTTCTGTATAACTATCGGTTGTTAAAGAGTGATAATTGGCTATTAAGAAAGTAACATCATGTCCTTGTTCCTGATATTCTAAACCTTTCTTTAAGCATCCTAAGTAATTACCTATATGCAATTTACCCGTTGGTTGTATTCCTATTAAATATTTCATAATTATTTTATTTTAGTAAATTACGGTAGAAAGGTGGGACTCGAACCCACAACCACGGCTTTAACAGAGCGAAGTAACTTATTTCATTACTACTAATTTTGTTAGAGAAAGACTGATTAAGTATGATTACGTGCTCTACCAATTGAGCTACTTTCTACATTTGTGGAGACTCCAGTTATCGAAGCTGGGTCGCAAGGGCCCTTCCGCCCTCCGCTCTACCATTCTGAGCTAAATCTCCATTTGTGGAGCAGACGGGGGTCGAACCCGTTCCTCTGGTTTTTCAGACCAGCGCAATGACCGCATCTGCCACTGCTCCAATTTTGGGTGTAAGACGGGACTTGAACCCGCAATCCCTTGGCTCACAACCAAGTGCTTTGACCAATTAAGCTACCTACACAGTGACCCCGGTGGGGCTCGAACCCACGACTCCCGCATTAAAAGTGCGGTGCTCTAGCCAACTGAGCTACGAAGTCAAATTATTTTGTTCTCCCGGTAGGACTCGAACCTACGATCCACGCATTAAGAGTGCGTTGCTTTGCCAACTCAGCTACAAGAGAATATCTTGTTCCCCCTACAGGATTCGAACCTGTGACCCTCTGATTAAAAGTCAGATGCTCTAAGCTTTCGCAAACCAACTGAGCTAAGGAGGAATATGTTGCACGCCGACTAGGACTCGAACCTAGAACCTTGGTTTTGGAGACCAAGATGATAACCATTTCACTATCGACGTATATTGTGCGGACTATCGGAATCGAACCGATCTCTTAGGTGCTTCAAACCTACGCTAAACCGTCTCAGCTAAGTCCGCAATTTTGGGTGAAAGACGGGATTCGAACCCGCATTAGAAAATTAATTCATTCCAGATCCACAATCTGGTCGGCTGCCTTTACCGGTTACAATCACCATATTTTCGTGGAAAGGGTGGGAATCGAACCCACGACACACGGATTTTCAGTCCGTTGCTCTACCAACTGAGCTACCTCTCCTTTTGCACACTCGTAGGGATTTGAACCCTAAGCCAATCGTAAGACACCTTGCGGTACTGGGTTGGAACCAGCTGGTCGCGCCAATGAGCGAGTGTATGTTTGCACAAGCCAAGGGAATCGAACCCTTTCCTTCCGAGGTTTTGGAGACCTGGTGCATACCATTATGCTGACCTGTATTTTTGTTCCCCCGCTGGGAGTCGAACCCAGCCCCATAGGTTAAAAGCCTATTGCCTACACCAGTTTGCTACGAGGGATTATAAAATAAAAAACCCGAACTTTTTTATAAGTTCGGGTATATGTTATGCTTTTAATTTCTCTTTACATCATAGGTTATCCAATTACGGTATCCTGTTTTGAGAACGACATACTCATACATCCGAACATGTGGCTAAACCACTTGAAGGATTTACTAAAACTTGTATGTTTGAAATTTGTTCTCATTGTTATATATATTAAAAGTTTATTCTCTCTTTTTGTTATTTTGTTAATTTTATAGTACAAAAGTATAAAAAGTTTTCTAATGTACCAAATGTTTTTGTAATTTTTTTAATTTTTTAATTCAAAGTTATTTGATAATAGTATAAGTTCTATATCACTTACACTTAAATCAGTTGATAATCCTAAAAAACCGTTATCATCCATCTGAATTTCTCCTAAATTTAATCTGTTGAATATAGGAAAACTAGATAATATATCTTGATCATACATTTCACCAGTTGGAAGAAAAAATGTAATACCTACATTAACATCTTCATCTTGATATAAATCATTCTGCCAATCAATATTGGAATTTGAAAAATCTTCTACTTTTAGTTTCATAATTTCTTTAATTAAAACAAAGATAATAAAAATTTACTTATCTACCAATTTTTTTATTAAATTGAGTGATATGATGATGATAAAACAAGTGTATAATATTTATAATCTATTTCAATATCATTATATTCACGTCTAAATTTATTACCATATGCTTGAGTATTATCTATAAAAACTAACTCTTGATTAAAGATAGAGTTAATTTTTACTTCTTCTCTTATACGTTTGTTTTTTGAATCATCTAAAAAACTAACATTTCCTACAATTTTGTTTTTTGGATGAATTAGCATTTCTTCATTATTAGATTGATATATTTTTAATTCTACTCTACTAATAGTTTTTTTGTTATTGTTTAATGATTTTATTAATTTATCTAGTGTATTATCAACTTTTGTGATTTCTGTGGAAATTTGGTTCTTATCATTAAAAATTGGTGAAAATAACATTGATGATTCTCTGTTAATTCCTTGATGTGGACTTGTTAAGTGCTTTGTCCAGCCACTTAAATTTTG
>JACCDV010989925.1_pt1 | contig 20048 bp, 21 predicted proteins | sample 7446131 | NCBI WGS metagenome assembly JACCDV01 (sample SAMN15323448, study PRJNA562643) | freshwater metagenome | isolation source: river surface water | place: USA:Blue River Watershed | collected 2017-08-17 | reverse complement strand
TCTCGCCTCTTCTTCCTCGAGACGATGTCCATGGCAGTGTAGCTCCTAACATGACCGACATGTAGGCCATCTCCAGATGGGTATGGGAACTCAACAAGTGTGTAGTATTTGTCTCCCTTGTCCTTGGCATTGTATATACCACTCTTCTCCCACTCCGCTTGCCACTTGGCTTCTATATCTTTCGGATTGTACTCCTTCATTACTTAGGTTATCTCTTTATTTGAGGATACAAGAGTGGGTCTATGGCGCGGGAGAAGCAGTGCTCGCCGGCTTCGTGGTCCCAATTTTCTTCCTGTCCGCCATAGTAGACGCTGCTTCTAGCTGCAAGCCCACCCTCGCTCATAGGTATACCAAGTCTTGTCTCACGGTTAAAGTCGGCACAGAGCTCGAAGGCTAGTGCTCCTGTCTTCTTGTACACATACGCCTCGCCAGTCTGTGGATCGTTTGAGACAAGTCCAGGCTTTAGAGAGTCGTTGAGGTCTGTAAGAGCCTCTGGAAGCACGCCCTTCATCTGGTAGTAGCTTATAACCTGCCACTGGATGTTCTGTAGCTCAGATACCTTCTGTGAGTCGTACCTATACTCTCGCTGTGCACGAGGTGAGCCGATAACCACAAAACCAAGGACGATAGACGCAAGAGTGAAGATGAGTACCAAGGCTCTCCACATTGTCCTCTCCTTAGGGAGGATAATGTTCTTTATCTCCCTCATGTAGTAGACGAAGACACCAGAGGAGATGATGAGGAGAGTAAGCACCTTAAGAAGGAAGGCTGTGGTGAGCTCCTGTCCGTCTAGGAACATGTATATGACTGTGACGAGGTCTCCAGCGACGATAGCACCAGCAATGAAGATAGTGATGAAGCTAAGCCACCTCTTGAGTGGCATCTCACGAAGAGATGCATCCACGGCATACGCCTTCTCGAAGAACCTAGATATGAGGAGGAATATGGGTAGAGCGACGACGAGTATGGCCACCTGCATACTGATGGATGGGAAGGCGTACATATACGCATTCGTCACCTTAGGGTATGCGAAGTTAATGACCTCGAAGAGCAGGGTAATAAGAGCAATAACGCTAGCGTAGAAGCTGATAACAGCACCCAAGTGCAAGAAGAAGTCCCTTGCGGTTATTTTGTTGTTCATAAGGCTATTATACCAAAAATTCGATAACGTCGCCGTCTTGGACGATATACTCCTTACCTTCTATCCTCACCCAACCCTTTGCTCTGGCATTCGCATAAGAGCCTGCCTCTATAAGTTTGTCGTAAGCCACTACCTCTGCACGGATAAACTTCTCCATAAAATCTGTATGTATAGACTTCCCTGCCTCAGGGGCTGTGGCGTTCCTCCTTGTGGTCCAAGCTCTAGACTCCTTCTCTCCAGTAGTAAAGAAGGTTATAAGATCGAGCAAGTCGTAGCTTGCCTTGATGAGGTTGTCCAAGCCCTTGCCGAAGACCGCGTCTATCTCTATATATGGACCTGGAATCTTGTCGAGGACATCGCGCTTGTTCTCCGCAATTTCGGAAGTATTGACCACGTAGAGAGTAGGCTTGTTGATACCTCCAGCTTGTAGCTCCATATTGATAACCTCAATGTCGAAGAGTGGGTCCACCTTGTCGTGCACGTGGATGATGTCCTTGTCCTCAAAGATGCGTACAACTTGTATGATAGCGTCTACCTCGCGGATATTTTGCAAAAATTTGTTACCGAGCCCAGCCCCCTCGCTTGCTCCCTTCACAAGCCCTGCAATGTCGACGAACTCTACTACTGCTGGTACAACCTTCTTGGACTTACTCATCTCTGCAAGCTTATCCAAGCGAGTGTCTGGCACAGGCACAATACCCACAGATGGGTCTATAGTGCAGAAGGGGTAGTTCTCCGCTGGTACACTCTTCTTAGTAAGTGCGTTGAAGAGCGTAGACTTACCTACGTTTGGCAGACCCACAATACCGACAGAAAGCTTGGACATATATTAGAGACCAAGAATATCCTATTTTAGGACGTTTATCGAGTCCTCTTCTCTTTTTGGTTCCTGTCCTCGCTTCTACCTCTCTCGCGCTCGTCTCTCCTATCGTCATCTTCCTTGTCTAGAGTCCTTATCGCTGTATCCTTAATCTTCCTCACCTTCTCACTCTGCTCAATCTTTTTCTCTCTCTTCTCTATTTCTTCTATTTTATTTTCTTTCTCCTCTTCTCTTTCCTCTTCTCGCTTCTCCTCTATGTACTCTACCTTCACTTCAAATTCCTTTGCTTCTACCTTCTTCCTGAACTCCTCCTTCCTCTTCTCCTTCTCTTCTTCATCATCCTCATCTCTATACTCTACCGCCTTAGCGAACTCTATTGAGCTCTTCCTTATTTCCTTCTCTAACTCCTCTGCCTTCTTATCGTCTAGCTTGTCTTCCTTCGCCAGTGCATCGGCTTCCTTGATACGTCTTGTGACCTTCTCCTCACTCCAAGCCACCTTCCTCTCTGGACTCACATTAACGACATCAAGTATTGGCTCGACCACCCTCACCTTCACCGAATAGAGTATGTCCCCCGGTAAAGCGTCGTTTGAGGCGTAGGTCACCCCACCAGTAGAGAAGACTAGTACCAAGATCATCACAAGAGCAAAGACCTTATTGCGCTTGAAGTAGGGAGTTGGTATAGGCGTGCGGAAAACCTGCTCGAGCATCGCCTCTGACTCAAGCTTGGTCATCCTCACTTCTTTGAGCTCGTTTAGAGCTTTTTTTAGATTTTCTTCTTTCATATTTATGTATTATTTATACCAAGCATACGCCTAAGCTCCTGTATCCCTCTAGTGATACGCACAGAGACCACACCAGTACTAAGCTTTAAGATTTGAGCAATATCTCTTGGTGGCAGGTCCTCCACAAACCTCAAGTACACAACGTCTTTATACTGTGGGGGTAGCTTGCTTATCATATTGGCAACTCGCCTAGCATCCGAGCTTGTCTCAATCTCACTTGCCCCGCTCTCGTCAGCTGGCTCCCACACATCATCAGACTCGCTCGTATAAGAGGCGTCCAGAGAGAGAGTCTTCTTCTTCCTGTACCAGTCGACGATAAGGTGTCTCGCAACTGTGAAGAGGAAGGCCTTAGAGCTCTCCATCTCTCCCTTGTTACCGAGCATCTGGACCCAGAGTCTGGCGAAGGACTCTTGAGTAATATCGAGCGCCTTCTCTCTATCAGAGACCCTAAAGAAGCAAAACCTAAAGAGAGCGTCGTGCTCTGCTTCGTATATGAGGGTGAAGTCTTTTTTGCGGTCATTGATAGACATAACGTTTTGAGAGTCTCTCTCTTACAGAGGGGTACCACTTTTCTAAACCGTACTACAAAAGCACTGCCCTGTCTACGAAAGAGTTCCAAGGCTCAAACGTCTGCCTATACAAGCGGACTATAGAGAACACCTTCCGCTTAGATTACTACTCAACAACAAATTATGTCTAAAAATCGTTACCAGAGTTTCGTTACCCTTGCACTCTTGATTGCTATTGGCTTCTCACCTGCTATGGCCTTCGCCAAGAACGAAAAGAGCAATAACGGCAACAAGAACAAGGCGAGCGTTGCCCAAGTCCAAAAGTTAGAATACAAATCAGAAAAGAAGGAAGAGAAAAGAGAAGATTATAGAGAAGAAAAGAAAGATAAGAGAGAAGATAAAAGAGAGGAGAAAAAAGATAAGGCAGAGTTTAGAAGGGAGAGCACCAAGAGTTGTCTCAAAGCCTTCGGTCACCTCATCGCTCCCGGATTCATCAAAAAGAACGGAGAGCTAAACCCTTCTAGCTACTGCTTGCTCCCCTTCGGCATTTCTAAGAAGTTTAGTGGTTGGAACAACGGTACCACCACTCCCGACACAATAGCTCCTCTTATAAGTAGCATCACCAGTGTCACAGGCACAAATGATGTAGTCGTAAGGTGGACCACCAATGAGAAGGCAGACAGCACCATCTTCTGGAGCAAGGTCTTTCCAGTAGACATGAACACTGCATCCTCAAGCACCAAGAGTGACCTCACCCGAGATCACAAGCTTACTGTATCTGGCCTACAAGCAAGCACTACCTACTACGCCGTAGTCCGCTCTAAGGACAAGGCGGGTAATACCGCTACTTCGAGTCAGTTCTCCTTCACTACTAAGGGACTACCAACAGACACTACTGTTCCAGTTATCTCCTCTGTAGCACTCGTAGTTGGCACCTCAACAGTGAATGTCGCATGGAGTACTAACGAGCAAGCAACTTCCAAGCTCTTCTACTCTACTGTGAGCCCACTAGTACTAACTGCTTCTACGACAAACGTAGTTGCCTCTGGTACCTTGAGCACTAGCCACAGCCTACAAGCGACAGGCCTAGCCACAAGCACAGCCTACTCCTTCGTCGTCCAGTCTACTGACAACTCTGGTAACATCACCAACTCTCCAGAGTTCACCGCTACTACCACTTCCGGTCTCTAGAAGTAAGTAGTTAAGCAAACAAACAAAAAACACGGGGCTCCCGTGTTTTTTGTTTGTGTTATGTATTTTACTTTGCCTTTTGACCTAGTCTGTAGACCTTCCGCTTCATCCTATCACTTGCCCACATACCAAAGTGCTTGAGGTAGCCAAACTTGTATACCCGCACAGGAGAGAAGCCAGAGAAGCCGAGGATTCCTTTCCTCAACTCGTTAGTCGTATCGCCAAACATAATCCTCTGGATGATAGGCATCGTGTCAGAGGTGACGACCATGGTAGCCGAGCGACCCTTGAGGAGCTTCTGCCACCAGTTACCCCCGTGGGTGAAGTGGTAGGCGAAGCCTGGTAGCCACACGCGGTCTATGAGCCCCTTAAGGAGAGCTGGCATAGTAGACCACCAAGATGGGTAGAAGACGATGAAGTGGTCAGCCCACTTCACGTTCTCTTGAAAGGCCTTTAAGTCGGGCTCTAGCTCTTGGATAGTCTTGTACCCCTTGTGGAGTATGGGGTCAAACTGCATGTCGCCCAAGTTCATCCTCCTTGTCTCGTGCCCTGCCTCCTCTGCTCCGTGCTCGTACTCACTAGCTAGAGTGCCATTAAGAGTGTCCTTGTCTGGGTGCCCTAGGAGTATAAATATCTTCTTTTTCTTCATTCTTATATCTTAACGCATCATTAATTCTTGTAACTCCTTCTGGTTCTCACGCATGACGGCCATAGTGGCCTCCATCTCGCTCTGACCACTCTTCTTCCTCTTCTCTATCTCGTCGCCTATCCGCTTGAAGAAGTCGGGATTCTTCTCTACAGCGCCAATAATAGCCTCTCTTTGAGCCTCTGGAAGGTTCTTTAGCTTATGCTTAAGAACCTGCTTCATCATGAAGTCCTTTATACCCATCGTCTTGTCCGCTTAAAAGTTAGGCTTGTGCCTTAGGGAGAATCTTGTACATACCTGTACCACAGACAGAGCAAGTACCCTTAGCCGCTGGGCGTCCAGGCTTGATCTCCACCTTCTGTACATCCTTCATCTCACGCTTCTCCTTGCACTTAACACAGTATCCTATTACTTGATCCATAAAATTGATTATATTAGCTAACCTCGACTATATTACCACATTTTGAGCTCAAATTGGGTGGACCCTATCGGATTCGAACCGATGACCTCCTCATTGCAAATGAGGCGCTCTACCAACTAAGCTAAGGGCCCAAGGGCTTTAATATACTCGACAATAGCTCGAAAATCAATAAAAATAGTGCTGTCAGGGCCTATAGTATAGCGGTAGAACGGTTCCATGGCATGGAACAGGTCGGGGTTCGACTCCCCGTAGGTCCACTAATACTTGACTTTTATATATATCTATGCTAATATTAACATTGGCAACTGGGCAGGTATATTCTGCTCTGGAGGACTGAGGTCAAGATACCAAATGACTCTCAGAGTTGCGGGGTAAGACGGGCCTTCCGGGACCTTACCACGGCATCAGCCAATCCATGGCACTTGGCCTTGCCACAACGGGACCCTTACACCAAAGCGTGTTGGGGTCCTTCTTTTTATACCGCTAACGAAATCACGTGATGCACAAACTCCTTTGGGGTAGTGCCTACTTGCAGGAGCGAGTTGTGGAGGTGTGAGTCGGGCGCGAGAGAAGGGAGGGCGTTGGTCTCCAATATGTAAACTCTACCCTTTGGGGTTATCACGAAGTCGGAGGAGGAGTAGTGACGAAGTCCTAGAGACTTGTGGGCGAGCTCGGCCATCCTTTCTATCTCCTTGTGTGTATCAGATTTGAAGCCTGCCCGATAAAGCGGGTCGTTTGGCATAGGGAGGAAGGTGTACAACGGCTTACCTCTGAAGCCCTCTGCCACAGAGCACCTAGCTTCTATCCCCCGCACAAACTCCTCCACCAAGACCCTCTCTGCGTGCTTGAAGGCGTGTATTACCGCCTCCTTAAGCTCCTCAAAGGAGTGGGCGATCCTCGTGCCTATACCTCCCCTACCTCGCACGGGCTTCACCATTACTGGATGTAAGTAGTTGCGGAAGACTCTCACCAGATCATCCTCCGACACGTGGCCAAGCAAGACTTCGTGCTTGGGTGTGAGCAAACCATTTTGCTCATAAACTCTTTTACTCATGTCCTTGTTCGAAGCCATCGCTAAGTGCATGGGGGTAGAGCCAGTATGAGGGACGTTTAGCTGATGCAGGAGTTGGCTAAGCTTGCCATCCTCACCATACTCGCCGTGGAGAGCGTTCCACACCAGGTCTACATGCTTGAGTAAATTATGGGGTTCGTAAGGCTTGCCCATGTGGTGCCACTCACCGTCTCTGGAGATGAAGATGTCTAAGGGCCTAAACTTCGGCTCCTCACGCAGGATAGACAAGACCGTGTTACCAGTCTGAAGCGACTCTTCATAGTGCTCGGATGGTCCTCCGCGAAGGACTGCGATTCTCATACCTCAATTATATACGAAAACCTTTGTTACGTAATTTGCGATGGTAACTTATAGCAAAGCGGTGTGCCTCTGCGTTGGCTAAGAGGATAGACTTCTCCCACTTCTTTATTATTTCTTTGTCCCCCACTATCTCTCGTGCTTTATGTCTTTCATCTTTTGTCACTGCAACTATATCTAACTTAGTATTCTTCAAAAGTTCTTTGGCGGCGTTTATCTGTCCTATTCCTCCGTCTATCACCACAACATCTGGCATTCTCCACTCTGGGTGGTTAAGTCGTCTTGTTAGTACTTCCTTCAAATTATTTACGTCATCATTCTTGTCTATCTTAATCTTAAACTTTCTGTACTGACTCGGAGCTCGCTCTCCGTCCTCAACTACAACCATTACTCCCACGGTATCCTTACCTGATAGGTGAGCGATGTCATAAGCCTCTATGCGAGTAGCGCTACCACCGTTCTCCACATCTCGCTCTATATCTCTCTTTATGAGCGCCATGTCGTGGATGTGCTCTAGGGCGAAGATTTGCCTTTTCACCCTCTCTGCTTCCTCAAACTTCTGACTCTTAGCTAGAGTCTTCATCTCTTTATCCAAAGTCTCTATAAGCTCTGACTTCTTTGCCTCAAAGAAGAGCTTGATCTTCCTGACCTGCTTACTATATTCTGTTTTGCTCACAAGACCCGCGCACACCCCGGGGCAAAGACCAATCTGTGCGTTGAAGCACTTCTTCTTCATGGTGCACTTCTCATCTCTGTAGGGGAAGATCTTACGAATAATCTTCAAGGCCTCCTTAAGCTCTCCCGAGTGAGGGAAGGGGCCATACGTCCCGGCACCACGAGTCACAACTATCTTGGGGAAGTCCTCATCCGTAATGGTGACGAAGTTGTAGCTCTTATCATCCTTGGCCTTGGAGTTGTAGAGTGGTTGGTGCTTCTTTATCTCTACAGCCTCAAGGATCATCGCCTCAAGCACGGAGTCAGTAGGCTTGAAGCTTATAGACTCGGCTTCCTCAACCATCTTGACCAAGAGTGGCCCTCGAGTGAGTATGAGGTCCTTGCCGAAGTAGCTCTTGACCCTGTCCTTAAGTGAGGTGGCCTTACCTACATACAAGATCTTTTTTTTAGATCCAAGGAAGTAATAGACCCCCGGGGAGTCTGGTAAAGGTGTAGATTTGTATGCTTGACTATTCATCATTTCTATTCTACTATATTTTTAGAACCCGCACAAAGGAGGCAGTCATGCAGTTCAGCGATGCAGAGATCGAGGCTGAAGTAGTTGTTCTCGAGAAGGTGCTAGACGCTTCGGAGTTCGATGATGCCAAGAATGTGAGCCGAGCCACTCTTCGGCTCCTCGCCATCAGGAACCTCGAGAACCGCGTGGAGAACAAGGTCAAGATGGCATCCGAGGGCCCAAGCGAACTCATCCCCAGGTGGAACGGTGAGTTCGAACCGGGAAGCATCTTCATCAACGACCACAAGCCGTGCTGAGATGCAGGGAGCAACTGATGTTAGTTGCTCTTTTTCTTTTTTCTCAAAAGTTTTCGCAGATACTCTCCTGTGTGAGTATCAGTGTTTGCCACCTCCTCTGGCGTACCCTTAGCCACAAGCTTGCCTCCCCCATCTCCACCCTCAGGACCAATATCTATAACGTAGTCAGAGGACTTTATAAGGTCCAAGTTGTGCTCTATCACAAGCACTGTGTTGCCCTTATCTACAAGCTTCTGCAAGATTTCTATAAGCTTCTTCACGTCCGCGTAATGTAGTCCGATGGTTGGCTCATCCAAGATGTAGATAGTCTTGGCCAAATGTGGTCGATATAGCTCCGAAGCAATCTTCACCCTCTGAGCCTCTCCTCCTGAAAGAGTTGTTGCTGATTGTCCAAGCTTCAAGTATCCGAGCCCCACATCTCCCAAAGTCTTAAGTCTGTCATATATAGCTGGTATATCCTCAAAGAAGTTTATAGCCTCCTCAATGGTCATCTCTAGCACGTCGTATATGCTCTTCTTCTTGTACTTTACTTCCAAAGTCTCCTTCATAAATCTCTTACCTTGGCAGACATCACATGGCACATAGACTGTGGGGAGGAAGTGCATCTCCACCTCTATAAGCCCATTACCTTGGCAAGTCTCACATCTACCTCCCTTCACATTGAAGGAGAAACGGTTCGCCTTCCAACCTCTTGCCCTCGCCTCCTCGCTTGTGGCAAACATATCACGGATGAAGGTGAAGGCTCCTGTGTACGTCGCCGGGTTACTCCTCGGTGTCCTGCCAATTGGTGACTGGTCTATGAGTATCGCACGAGAGATATACTCACTCCCTGTAAAGCTCTGTGCGTTAAAGGTCTCTGCACTTCTGTACCTCTTCTCCAGCCTGGCTTGCAGGTTCTTATACAAGATTTCATAAACGAAGGAGGACTTACCCGAGCCAGAGACTCCGGTGACAGAGACTAGTTTACCAAGCGGTACATCCACGTTCATGTGCTTGATGTTGAAGATGTTCCCTCCTCTTATCTGTATAGTGCCCTTATCGCTCTCGCGCCTCTCCTCAGGTATTGATACCTCCTCCTCACCACGAAGATATGCGAGAGTAAGAGAGCCCGAAGTGTTCTTCTTCGCAGTTAGGAGCTCCTCCAAGTCGCCAGCTACTACTACCTCTCCACCATGTCTACCTGCACCAGGACCAATGTCCACGATGTAGTCAGAAGAGTAGATGGTGTCCTCGTCGTGCTCGACTATTAGTATGGTGTTGCCGAGGTCGCGAAGGTTTACCAAAGTCTTGATGAGTCTGTCGTTGTCTCTAGCATGGAGCCCAATAGTTGGCTCGTCTAATACATAGAGAGCTCCCACAAGACCCGAACCAAGTTGGCTAGCTAAGCGGATACGCTGGGCCTCGCCACCGGAGAGGGTGTGTGCACGACGGTCAAGCGCAAGGTAGTCTATACCAACGTTTAGCATAAACTCTAAGCGAGAGGCTATCTCCTTCGTCACCACGTTTGATATACCCTTCTCTCTAGCTGTGAGCTTCAGCTTCTTAAAGAAGGTGTCAGAGTCTTTGATAGAAAGACCTGTGAGCTCCACAATATTTTTCCCTCCAACCAAAACGTTAAGTGCCTCCTCACGCAAGCGCTTGCCCTTACACTTTGGGCATGGCTCTGTGCCGAAGAAGTACTTGGTCCCAAGACCATTACACTCTGGGCACGCTCCGTATGGCGAGTTGAAGGAGAAGAGCCTTGGCTCTATCTCAGGGAAGGAGAAGCCGTCGTGAGGACAAGACCACTTGGCTGACATAAGAAACTCGGTGTTGTCTACCTCCTCCTTCTTGTTCTTGCCCTTCTGCTCGTTCGCCATATCTCTAAAGCGAAGTACGACCAATCCTTCTGACTCCTGCACAGCCTTCTCTACCGCCTCACTAAGTCTTTCGTTGGCTGACTTAGCATCCTTCTCGAAGTCCGTAAGACTTATAGCATCTACAAGCACGGAGATGCTGTGAGTCTTGGTCTTGGTGAGTTCTATCCTCTCACGGAGGTTATGACGCCTACCATCTACAAGCACCTCTATATAGCCCTTACCAAGTAGGTCGTAGAGGAGTTGGTAGTACTCACCCTTCCTACCTCGTACAACAGGAGAGAAGATTTCCGCATAGTATGGGAAGTCGATTTTTTTGCCCTTCGTTACAACTTTGGCCTTCTCCTCTATCTTCTCTAAAATAAAGTTTTTTATCTCTTCATTAGAGAGCTTCTGTATCTCTCTGCCACAGACAAGACAGTGTGGGCGTCCAATGCGGGCATACAAAATTCTTAAGTAGTCATAGATCTCTGTAATAGTCGCTACAGTAGAGCGAGGGTTGTTGGAGCGACTCTTCTGGTCTATGGAAATGGCTGGCGAGAGACCAATAATCTCGTCTACATCAGGCTTCTGCATCTGGTGAAGGAACTGTCGTGCATAAGAAGAGAGACTCTCTACATACCTACGCTGTCCTTCGGCGAAGATGGTGTCGAAGGCGAGTGAGGATTTGCCAGAACCCGAAAGACCGGTGAAGACCACCATCTTATTGCGTGGCATCTCAACCGTAATGTTCTTAAGGTTGTGAGTACGAGCCCCCTTCACTATTATCTTGCCTTCTGTGTCGCTCTTTTTGTCTTTAGACATATGGTTTTCGCCCCTGGGCTAAGCCCTAGGGGTTGGTATAGAGCATACTAACATGTGTATTACTTTCTGGACACTTCTGGTCTTAGGTCTATCATAGGAAGCAGAGCAGTACCGTACGTCCACCACCACCTTCCGCCTGGAGACAGAAATCCATGGTGACTCGATGATTAACCGACCCGAGAATAGCTGGTTCCTTCGCCACCTCACGATCAAGAGGAGACAACGCAGAGGAGGGTTTCGTCATCATGGTCACTACTTCTCCTGGAGGTGATCCGGTCTGTTCGTATAGCACTATCCCCTCGACTTCGGTCGGGGGGCGCTTTTCTTTAGCTTCTCCTCAAGCGCACGAATCTCATCTCTAAGTATTGCAGCCGTCTCGAAGTCTAAGTCGTGCACTGCATCCTCCATCTCCTTCATCTTGTCTTTGATGAGTTTCTTAGGATTCTTTTTGAAGAACTCTTCATCAGTCTGGAGGAGTACCCCCACAGCCTGCTCATGCTCTCGCTTCAAGGTATCAGTGATATCTTTGATCTTTTTAATAATAGTCTTCGGGGTTATGCCGTGCTCTTTATTGTAAGCAATCTGTATGGCACGCCTCCTGTTGGTCTCATTAATAGCTCTCTCGATAGAACCTGTGACGTTGTCGGCATAGAGGTAGACTCTACCTTCCACGTTCCTCGCGGCACGACCAATAATCTGTATGAGCGAGGTCTCAGAGCGGAGGAAGCCCTCCTTGTCTGCATCCAGGATTCCTATAAACATCACCTCCGGTAAGTCCAAGCCCTCTCTCAAGAGATTCACCCCCACAAGCACATCGAACTCACCTCTTCTAAATGCAGTCAGTATCTCGATCCTCTCAATAGTCTTGATATCACTATGCAGATAGGTAGCCTTGATCTTCTTCTCTTTTAGATATTCCGATAGATCTTCAGCCATCTTCTTGGTGAGAGTGGTGGCAATAGCACGGCCTCCCTTCTTGATAACCTTCTCCGCCTCTTCTATAAAGTCGAATATCTGACCCTTATAGCTTCCTCGCTCCTGTATAGGTCTTATCGTTACCTCTGGATCTATAAGTCCTGTAGGACGGATAACTTGCTCCACCACCCTGTTTGAGTGCTCCCTCTCATAAACTCCGGGGGTTGCAGAGGTGAAGATGACTTGCCCCACTCTCTTCTCGAACTCCTCAAATCTCAAAGGTCTGTTGTCCTTAGCACTTGGAAGTCTAAATCCATGCTCAACTAGAGTCTCCTTCCTCGACTGGTCTCCAGCATACATACCACCTATCTGTGGCACCGAGACGTGCGACTCGTCTATAACAGTGAGGAAGTCGGGTGTGCCATCTGCTTTGTGTGGGAAGTAGGAGAGTAGTGTGTCTGGTGCTTCTCCAGCCTTCTTACCCGAGAAGTGGCGAGAGTAGTTCTCTATCCCACTTGTGTAGCCTATCTGCTTTATCATAGCGAGGTCGTAGGTGGTGCGGCGCTTTAATCTCTCTGCTTCCAAGATCTTCCCCGCTTTGTTTAGTTCCTTGAGTCTCTCATCCAACTCCTTCTTGATAGTCTCGAAGGCGCGCTTCGACTGTGCATCCTCGGTGATGAAGTGCTTAGCTGGGAAGATGAAGTAGCTTGTGGGCTTTGAGATAATGGAGTGTGAGACGGCGTCTATCTTCTTTATGTTCTCTATAAGATTGCCCTCTATCTCTATCCTGTAAATAACTCTCTCACCTGTAGGCATAAACTCAATAGAGTTACCAAGCGCGCGGAAGGTACCAGGAGTTACATCGGCGTTCGTCCTAGAGAAGTGGATGCGGATAAGCTCTCGTATTAAGTCAGCTCGAGAAATCTTCTGCCCTACTTCTATCTTTATATTCACCTTCTCATATTCTTCAGGACTTCCCAAGCCGTAGATACAAGAGACAGAGGCAACGATGATAACGTCCTTCCTTGTAAGCAGAGCTTGAGTGGAAGCGTGGCGGAGGCGGTCTATCTCCTCGTTTATCATCGCCTCCTTCTCGATATAGGTATCAGTAACTGGCATATAAGCCTCTGGTTGGTAGAAGTCGTAGTAAGAGACGAAGTAGTGCACCGCGTTCTCGGGGAAGAACTCTCTATACTCCTGTGCAAGTTGCGCAGCGAGAGTCTTGTTGTGCGCAATGACGAGAGTAGGCTTGCCGATGTTGGCTATCACGTTGGCCGCGGTGAAGGTCTTGCCAGAGCCGGTAACACCAAGAAGGGTCTGATATCTCAACCCTTTCTTAACCCCCTCTGTGAGCTCCTTGATAGCCTTGGGCTGGTCCCCCGCAGGCTGAAACTCGTTGTTGATCTTGAAGATAGACATTAAGGCCTATATTACGACACTAACTCAAGGAAAACAAAAGCCCCCGACAAAGCAAAGCCTTGTCGGGGGCACATCTTGGAGCTAGGCTCCACCAACGAAGAAGGGGTTCCACTCTTTCTTCGAGTGCCTACGCCTGTCACCGAAGGTGGCACGGTTCCTCGCAGCTCGCTCGGACTTGTGCTTGAAGTACTGCTCCACCGTGAGCAGGGCCCCACCCGAGTAGATACGCTCCTCTCGATTGGGTCGATCCCCGACCCAGACGATGAGACCGTGCTTCAACTCCGACTGCGGGATGACCTCGTCGGACTTACACTTGTGGCGGTACACGAGCATTTGCCTATCTCCTCTTGGTGATGGTGAAAGAACTTGATGAACAACGAGACGACTACAAAGAACGAACAAGCCCCCGAATCTCGAGGGCTTGTCTTTGGTCTTGCGCTCTGTCTTAGAGACTATCGCAATTTGCCAACAACAAGCCCTCCTTGGGTAAGGAAGGACATGCTGAGCTTGGCAATAATGCGATACCTATTCATCACTCCAAACACTCTACCACAGCCGCCTTATGAGGCAAATGTACTAATCAACATACTTTGCTAGAAAGTCTTTCTTAAACTCTTTGAAGTTTCCATCAAGTATCGCTTGTCGGGCTCGCTTAACTAAATTAATAATGAAATAGAGATTGTGGATAGAACCAAGTGTACCCCCGAGCATCTCGTGAGTACGGAAGAGATGGCACAGGTACGCACGAGAATAACTTTTGCATACGTAGCATCCGCACTCTGCATCTAATGTATTTGTATCGTCTCGAAATTCCGCATTTCTGATATTTACCTTGCCAGTATGTGTATACAAAGTTCCTCCTCTGCCATTACGAGTTGGAGCGACACAGTCGAAGAGATCCACCCCGTTCTCTATCCCCATCAGAAGATCTTCTGGTTCACCAATACCAAGGAGATGCCTCGGCTTCTCTTCTGGTAAGATCTCGTTCACCCACTTTACTGCTGTCTCCATATCCTCCTTAGCAAAGGAGCCACCAATACCAAAGCCGTCAAAATCTAGAGAGCCTATATACTCTGCAGACTTCTTCCTCAAACTCTCTTCCCTACCACCCTGGACAATACCAAAGAGTGCTTGGTGCTTGGAGTTCTCCTTAGATTTGTGGAAGTCTAAACTCCTCTTGGCCCACCTGTGTGTCCTCTCGAGTGCTTCCTCTTGATACTTAAAGCTCTCTGCTGGAGACGTACACTCGTCGAAAGCAAAGATGATGTCGGCTCCTATGTGGTGTTGAATGTCTATAGACTTCTCTGGGGTTATGTAATGCAAGGACCCATCATGATGTGAGCGGAAGGAGACACCATCAGCCCCAATATTGGCCAAGCGCGGTACCTCCCCCTCAAGCGACCTCTCTTGTAGTATCCGACTGGGGTCAGTAATCTTCACCACCTTAGAGAGCTCCTTACCGTAAGCGGCACCAAGCGAGAAGACTTGGAAGCCTCCAGAGTCCGTCATAGTGGGGCCTGACCAATTCATAAACTTATGCAGACCTCCAAAGTTCTTTATCCTCTCTGGACCCGGGTCAAGATACAAGTGATACGTATTGGCGAGAACCACCTCTGCACCGAGCTCAAGGAGTTGCTCTGGTGTAATAGCCTTCACAGTTGCCTTGGTACCCACAGAGACGAAGGCGGGCGTGTGTATAACTCCGTGTGGAGTCTCTATGACACCAGCTCGACCAAGAGATCCCTCTATCTTTTTTTCTATTTTGAATTTCACTATCGCTGTTTTATCTCTTGGAGATTATGCTCTTCTTGTAAGTGTCCAAATGCTCTAGAGCCACTCCAGTGCCCTTGGCCACACAGTATAGTGCCTCCTTAGCAAGGATGGCCTTCACTCCAGTGCGTCTCAAGACCAGCTCTGGGAAGTTCCTAAGTTGGGATGAGCCACCCGTCATGATGATACCTCTATCAATAATGTCACTTGAGAGCTCTGGAGGCGTCTCTTGGAAAACGTCTTTAATGGCCCCCACCATCTCACGCAGTTCCTTGGATATTGCCTTAGTAATCTCATTACTCTTGAGCTCCACAGTCCTTGGTAGTCCTAGGACGAAGTCTCTACCCTTCACCTCCATAGAGAGCTCACTCTCTGGTGAGAGTGGTATGGCACTGCCAATCTTTATCTTTATCTCTTCAGCTGTCTTGTCACCTATCGATAGATTGTGATTACGCTTAACATAGTCTTGTATAGCAAGGTCTATCTTGTTGCCAGCTACTTTGACCGATGTAGAAGCGACGATACCTCCAAGTGAGATGACTGCCACATCAGTCGTACCTCCTCCAATGTCTACTATCATATGCCCAGCTGCCTCTTGTATTGGTATACCGGCGCCGATAGCTGCAAGAATGGGCTCCTTCACAACATAAGCGTTCTTGGCCCCCGCCTTAAGTGCTGCCTCTATTACCGCACGCCTCTCTGTAGAAGTAACCCCTGCAGGCACAGACACAAGTACATCTGGCTTAAAGATATTCCACTTACCCAAAGCCTTATTAATATAGTACCTAAGCATGGCTTCGGTGACCCTATAGTCAGCTATAACTCCATCCTTCATTGGCCTATAAGCCACAATATCCTCAGGTGTCCTACCTATCATAGTCTTGGCCTCGGCTCCTATAGCTAGGATGTTGTTCCCATTTTCTGACACCGCCACCACTGAGGGCTCGTTTAAGACTATCCCCTTTCCCGGGACAAAGACCAAGATATTCGTAGTGCCTAGGTCTATACCAAGCTTCCTCTGGAGACTGATCATGGGCACAATCATAGCTCCTCCGCTATAATGAGGCAATCATGCGAGTCATCGAGGTTATACCGATAGTCAAAGGAATTACCAAGGCGACTCTTAGCTACTTCAGCAAGGACAAACTCCCTCTAGGTAGCTTCGTGAGGATACCCGTCCGAAGTGGCTACTCACAAGGTTTGGTAGTCGGATCTAAGGATGCTCGCTCAGCCAAGAGCTCTATAAAGCGAGCCGACTTCAGCCTAAAGAAAATATCCCTATCGAGTGGCCCAAATGGCATCCCTCCCTCGCTACTCAAGGCTATAGAGCAAACTGCCATGTATTACACAACAACTATCGGCAACATACTCAGCTCTGTCTTAGCAAAGACGTTCCTAGAAAACCCAAATCTTATAGGCAAGTCTATCAGAGCCAAACAAACTGGAGTGAGAGAGGTCAAGGTCATACAACTTGGTGGTGATGAACGCTTTAGGGAGTATAGAAGCGTAATAAGAGAGAGCTTTGCTAAGGGCTCCTCGGTACTCTTCGTAGTACCAAACAACGATGATGCACTCATGGCCAAAGAGGAACTCTCTATGGGCATAGAGGACTTCGTCTACGCACCAACACTAGCAAAGCCAAAAGTACTAGAGAGCTTATTGATAAAAGCCCGCGACGAAAAACACCCCATCCTCTTCATCACTACACCTCTCTTTATTGCCTTTAGTCGCGGAGACTTAAGGACCTTTATCCTTGAGCGAGAGAGCTCGAGGGCATACAGGACTCTCTCCAGACCTTACATAAACTTCAAGACCTTCTTAGAGTACTACTCCAAGAGTTCTGGGGCCAACCTCATCTTGGGTGATGCGGTGCTCTCTATAGAGACTCTCTGGCACGAGAGAGAGGGGCGCTACACCGAGCTAACTCCCCTCTCTTGGAGACAAAAGATTGACTCCCACGTAGAGATCGTAGACATGAGAGAGAAGAAGGACTTCCACATCCTTTCGGAAAAGCTCTCAAACTCTATCAAGGAGGCACTGCTAAATGGCAAGAACATCTTCCTCTTTGGAGTCAGGAGAGGTGTAGCTCCGACAACTATTTGTGGCGACTGCGCCTCACTCCTCTTGTGCAGGAACTGCTCTGCCCCGCTTGTCTTACACAAGGACACCTACCTTTGCCATCACTGCGGCGCCAAACGTAGCACCGAAACAAGATGCGACACATGCCAGAGTTGGAAGCTAAACCCCTTAGGCATTGGTATAGATAGAATAGTAGAAGAGTGTCAAAGCTACTTCCCCGACACTAACATCTTTGTAATAGACAAAGACACTACTAACACCAAGAGCAAGGTACGCGAGACCCTGAAGAACTTCGAGAGTACACGAGGAGCAATACTCATAGGCACAGAGCTTGCCTTGAGCAACATGAAGAAGGCATCTCTTGTTGGAGTGGTCTCACTTGATACCCTCTTCTCTATACCTGACTTCCTCATAAACGAGAAGATCTTCCACCTCATCACTCGCCTAAGAGAAGTGAGCAAAGACAACTTCCTCATCCAAACAAGAAATGCAGGGGCAGAGATACTAAAGCATGCCGCTACTGGCAATGTTTTAGACTTCTATCGAGTAGAGATAAAGGATAGAGAGGAGCTCTCATACCCACCCTTCTCTATCTTTATCAAAGTGAGTATTGAGGGCAAAAGGAGTAGACTAGAGACAGCCTCTGTAGAACTTAAAAGCAACTTCTTAGAGTATGACCCTCATTTTATCCTTGGGAAGAAGAGTGGCAAGGACACAGAGACTCTCTCAATGATATTAAGATTGAAGAAAGAGGTTTGGCCGAACCAAGATCTAGTAGAGAAGCTCCTTTTGCTAACTCCTGAGTTTTTGATTAAAGTAGACCCCGAGAGCATCCTCTAATGCCAACTCAAACCAAAAAGCCAAAGATAGTACAGAAAGACTCCCCCGTCCTAAGAGAGATAGCTAGAGACGTGCCAGAGAAGCTAATAGGCACGAAGAAAATTCAAAGCATCATAGAGCGGATGAAGACAGCTATGCATGGAGAGGAGGACGGAGTGGCTATCGCTGCTCCACAAATTGGAGAGAGCTTAAGAATATTTGTAGTCTCGGGTCGCGTACAAGCTCTCAAGGATAAGAAGGAGGGTGAGGAGAAGCTTTATCCAGATTTGGTCTTTATAAACCCAGAGATAACCAAGCTCTCAAAGAAGAGGAAGAATATGGAGGAAGGGTGTCTCTCTGTACGCTGGCTCTACGGCAAGGTGGTGCGCCACGAGAGAGCTAGCATCAAGGCACTTGATGAGTACGGCAACAAAGTCGTGCGAGGTGCCTCAGGACTCTTGGCCCAAATATTCCAGCACGAAGTCGACCACCTCAATGGAGTACTATTTATAGACAAGGCTACAGACCTTGAGGACTTACCTCCACACAAACACAATGAGTAAAGCAGATTTTGTCTTCTTTGGTTCTTCTAAGTTTTCTGAATACGTTCTAAACGCTTTGCGAGATAAGGGATTCGAACCCAAGCTCTGCATAGACAAGGCTAAGGGGTCTCTGCCAGAGGTGCCAGATGCAGATATATATGTCGTAGCCTCCTTTGGAAAAATACTCAAGGATGAGCTTATATACAAACCCAAATTTAAAACTCTAAACGTCCATCCGTCTCTCTTACCCAAACTTCGCGGCCCCTCTCCTATACAAGGAGCAATACTTACTGGTGAGAAGACTGGTGTAAGTATCATGCGACTAAACGACAAAATGGACCAAGGCCCCATCTTAGCCCAAAGAGAAGTCGAGATGCCGGAGGAACCAATGCACTACACAAAGGCCGAAGAGATATTGGGCAAGGCCGGTGGCGAACTCTTAGCAGAGGTATTACCAAAGTGGTTGAGTGGCGAGATAGAGGAAGTACCTCAAAGCGACACAGAGGCAACCTACACCAAGATGATAAAAAAGGAAGACTCTGACATTACTAATGACTCACCGGAGACAGCCTTAAGAAAGATAAGGGCCTACGAAGTCTGGCCAAGAGCAAGGGTTGGAGAGCTTATAGTTACAAACGCACATATAGAGGAAGGCAAATTGGTCTTAGACCGCGTTATCCCACCAGGCAAAAAGGAGATGGTCTATGCCGACTACCTCCGAGGCAAACACTAACTCCAAGGACGGTCCTTGGAGAAACTGTGGATAACTTGTGGATAAATCCCGCCAAGGCAAGGGCTTGGCGTCCTGCCTAAATACTGCTATTTATGAAGGTCAAGACTTACCTTCTCCACTTAATCCAAGGGAAGCCACGCACCATATCCTTGATAGCTCTCTGCCCTCTCCTCATGAGTCCACGCTTCTTGTCCTTGTCCTTGGTTATCTCTTGGACGATGTCGTTCTCCACTTGGTCTATGGCGGTGTAGAGGTTGTCTGACTCGCGAGAGACGTACTGATCCATACCTCCTCCAGCGACACGAACCTCTGCTCGGAAGATCTCTCCCTGCTTGTGGTGGTCAGATGTCTTGCCTAACTCCACAGATACGACGACATCCTCACTCAAGTACTTCTCCAACTTTGACAACCTCTTAAGTGCATACTCTCTGATAGCGTCTGTCAGCTCAATATTGGTTGCTTTGATATTGGTTTTCATAAACTCATTATAACTTATTTGCTTTGGTCGTGAGGATCAAAAATGGACGCTTCCATCTTCTCTTCATTTAGGTATCTGGCTATCTTCCTTCCGCCAAATATAGAGGGTAAGATACCTACCCCATTGCATCCTAAATTGTAGAGAAGGATTGGGTTCAACGGCTCTGGACCGATGCGTCTCACTCCACTTGGTGGGTAGCCCATAAGTCCATGCCAACAGAAGGCGTACTCTGTCTCTCTCTGATGCTTACCGTAATTAGCAAG
>JACCDV011116372.1_pt1 | contig 20062 bp, 21 predicted proteins | sample 7446131 | NCBI WGS metagenome assembly JACCDV01 (sample SAMN15323448, study PRJNA562643) | freshwater metagenome | isolation source: river surface water | place: USA:Blue River Watershed | collected 2017-08-17 | reverse complement strand
TGACACGCTAGCGCTCACCACAAAGCCGTCTGGCACTGCTCCTGGCTTTATGTATTTCTTAGGTATTAAGAGCGGCGCACTTGAGCGCATTATCCCTGGCACTTTTGGCTTAACGACATCCGTATCTCCAGCTGGCGATTACATTCTCTATAGTGAGTCAGTAGAAGGCGAGCTACGCACGTATGCGTACAATAAAAGTTCTCGCAAAACACTGCTATTACCTATAGCAACACTGCCTGAAAAATGTGCCTGGAGTGTCGTGCAGGCGGGGATTGCATATTGTGGCGTCCCCGATGCGCTCCCCGACTCGCAGTATCCAGATGCATGGTATATGGGCCTTGTTCAATTTAGAGACCGCCTCTGGCGTATTGACGCAACATCTGGCGGAGCAACGCTGCTCGAGATATCAGGCCCTATTGCGGAGAATGGCATCGATATCGTTAATATGTCACTGTCCAAGGATGAGAAATTTCTCGTATTTAGAAACCGCACTGATGATTCCGCTTGGGCATACTCTTTGAGCGGCCTGTAACTCTTATTGGGCAGGGGAGTCAGCCTTATTTTTGATGGTTGTGCGGATGTACCACTCCTGGCCAATAGCAAAGAGGTTACTGACCACAAAGTAGAGGGAGATGGCTGCCGCTATAGTGAAGGAAACAAGGGTAATTATTATAGGTAGCACATACTGCATCTGGAGCTGCATGCTACGACCAAAATCCTCAGAAAAGGTAGTCGTTTCGCCCTTTTGCACTGGCTTCATGGGGGGCATAGCGAGGCGCACCTGGTAGTACTGGGTAATACCAGCCACCATAGCGAGCACGTAGCTGACCTTGGTAACATCTATGAGGCCAAACAACATGAGATTGACTGACTCTGGAGCAGAAACAAAGCTATAGAGGATTTCCATGTTCACCTCAGGAAGCTTTTCGTAAAAGAACACCAAGTAGAGGGCAATAATAATAGGGAGCTGTATAAGGGCGCTACCTATAGCAGAGAAAGGATTTACCCCCTTTTCCTTGTAGAGAGCGAGAGTTTTAAGTGCCTGCTCCTCTTTATTATCCTTATACTTCTCACGAATCTCTTTGAGAGCGGGCTCGATCTCTCTCATGAGCATTTGTGTGCGTGCCGCCTTAAGAGAAAGGGGGAAAAGGAGCAATTTGACGGTTATCGTAAGCACAATAATGCCTATAGCGACATTGCCCAGCGTCAGTTCAGAGACAATGAGGATGAGGGCATTGTAAATGGGGTTATAAAAGACAGTATTGAATAGTTCAAGCATGGTGGTCATTCTACGGGCACTCGAATATCTAGGCAACTAAGGCACCGGACGCAACACTTGAAGCAACGAGGCGCGAATTGCCTCGTACGAGGCACTAACAGCCTCGGGTTTCATGTAGAGTATGCCGTGAACCGACAGGGGACCACACTCATTGATGGCCGCATACACCTTCCTGCGCAGCGCATTACGTGCAACGGCAGTCTTTGCGACCTTCTTGGACACTACGACGGAAAACTTCTTCGAAGCTACAGCTGCCCCATAGATTGGAAGCAAACGAACGGTAAATAGGGGAGTGTGGGTAGCCCTGCCCATGGCCACCCTCCCAAAATCATGCCTTGTTAGTCTTTCAGCGCGTTTTAACATGGTATGAAATAAGCCATATGTTAAAAATATGGCTTATTTCTTGAGTATTTATACGGCAAGCTTTGCTCGACCCTTCCTTCGTCTTCGAGCTAATACTCGACGACCCGTTGGGGACTGCTTACGCACGAGAAACCCGTGAGTAGTGGCGCGCTTACGCTTTTTTGGTTGATATGTTCGCTTGGGCATGAAGTAAAAAGACGATAAACAGTTGGTGATTCACACAATACCACACTTATCACCGTACGTTTATCGTAAATTAATTTATCCACAGCATATTAACATGTTTGTACAGGGCTCACAAGGTTGCGCAGCTTCCGCGGTACGTCATAATGGGTGTCACCTGTGTATGGAAACAAACACGAAACAGCTTTGGCAAAATACACTTACTCACATTGAATTGGGCGTTTCTAAGGGGAATTTCATTACATGGTTTCGAGACACCTTCATTCTTAAGTACGAGGATGGGGTTATTTTTGTAGGAGTACCAAATGAATTTGCCCGAGAGTGGCTTTCCAAGAAGTTTCATACCGAGATATTGAAGGCTCTTCGTAGTTTTGTGGACTCCGTGCGTGGTATTGAGTACGTGGTAGTTCGCAGTGACAAACGACCCAAGAAAATGGAGGAAGATTCTGTGGTTGAAACGCGAAACCCCGGCGAACTCCCCCTCAATGAGTATTACATCAACAAAAGCGACAACCTGAACCCTCGCTACACCTTTGAAACGTTTATTATCGGCAAGTTTAACCAACTTGCGCACGCCGCATCACAAGCGATAGTGCGTGAACCAGGCATTACCTACAACCCTCTCTTTATCTATGGTGACTCCGGGAGAGGGAAGACGCACCTAATTCAAGCCATTGGCAACCAATTGAAGAAGCAGGGAATGGCCCATAAGGTGTTTTACGCCACCGCAGAGCGTTTTGTAATGGACTATACGACTGCAGTACAAAATGGAACCGCAAACTCCTTTAAAGAGAAGTATAGGCAGTATGACGTCGTTATTATGGACGACGTACAGCTCTTTTCACGAACCGAGTCTTCTCAGGAAGAGCTATTTCACCTCTTTAACAACCTACACGACAACAACAAGCAGATTATTTTTTCATCTGATAAGCACCCGAGTACTATCCCTAACATCGAGGATCGCTTAAAGACTCGCTTTAATGCAGGTATGACAGTGGCAATTGAGGAACCTGACTATGAATCTCGCATTTCTATATTGAAGGTAAAGGCAGTTAAAGCAGGGGTAAACATCTCCGACGAAGTGTTGCAGTACCTAGCAGACACCATTCAAGGGAACATTCGTGAGCTAGAGGGGGCACTAAATGTACTTATTTGCCAAGTACAGCTCAGAGATCAGCCTATTACCGTCATAGACGCAAAACAACTCATTAAAGAGACGGAGAGACCAAAGAAAATGGTGTCAGTGAAGCTCGTTATTAAGAAAATAGCCGACTTCTATGACATTCCTGAGGAAACTATCTATGAGAAGACACGACGTCGAGAGGTTGTTCGCCCTCGACAGGTCATTATGTATATCCTAAGAGAGGACTTTCATATTTCATACCCAACGATTGGTCAAAAACTAGGGGGCAGGGATCACACGACAGTGATGCACTCCTGCGATAAAATAAAGACGGATATGAAGAAAGACCAAGTATTGGTCGAAGAACTGCAACAGATACGAACTCTGTTGAAATGATGGGGAAAAGTCATGCAAAACTACTGCAGATCGATGAGGATAAAAAGGATACTTTGTGCACAACTCGTCGATATTCAGAACACTCAATTTTCTCAGACTTTTTTTCCACACCATATACTTTCGAAAATTCTTATAAGAGCCATGTATTGCGCCATATTACTAACTTCTCCACATTTCCACAGGGCTAATAGTATTAATAGGATTTATATATGAATATTGAATGCACCAAAGAAAGTCTCGAAAAAGCTGCTGCAATTCTCCACAAGGTCAGTGGTAAGAATGTAAATCTACCTGTACTGTCATGCATTCTTATTGATGTTCAACAGAAGAAGGTTATCGTTCGTGCAACGAATCTCGACTTGGGTGTAGAAATTGAAATTCCTGCAAAGATTCATAAAGAGGGGGTAGCGGCAGTTCCAGCGGCCTTGTTTGCGCAATATATTCAATCGCTAGGCGCAGAGGTTAAAGTCACTCTATCTTTGGAGGGCTCTACTCTAACGGTGACAACTAAGAAGGGGTCTACGGATATCCAAACACTCCCGCCACAGGATTTTCCTTCACTACCCACCCCAGAAACATCAAAGGTGTTTCTACTGCCCACGAAAACGCTGCTGCAGGGTGTAAAGGCGGTAGCTTTTAGTGCGTCAACATCAAGTATCAAGCCAGAGCTTTCGAGCGTGTATATGTCAGTCTATGACTCTAAGTGCATCACTGTAGCCACAGACTCATTTCGACTTGCAGAGAAGAGTATTCCTCTCACTCAGGTGACGCAATTTGATCCCATCCTCATTCCACAGAAGAATATCGGCGATATTGTGCGCATCTTGGAGCAAATGGATGAGGATGTAGAGGTGAGGGTGACAAATACACAGCTCTCTCTCGTATCGGGTTCCATTTTTGTTACCAGTCGGCTTGTGGATGGCACATATCCTGACTACAAACAGATTTTACCGAAGAGTCCGACAACTGTCATAACGTGTCTTAAGGAGGAATTTCTAGCAGTACTTAAAAAGGCAACGCTATTTTCTGACACATTCCATCAAGTTGGTTTTGTTATAGACCCGAAGAAGCGTGAGTGCCTTATACAGGCCTCAAATAGCGAAATAGGGGCATTTAAAGAGCAGTTAGAGGTGAGTGTGACTGGTGAGCCATTAACGATCAATTTCAATCACCGCTACCTCATGGATTGTTTCCAGGCTATTCCCACAGACAGTATTTCTCTGTCTTTCAGTGGTTTAGGGAAGCCACTTATTGTAAGAGGTGTTGGTGATGCAACGTTTTTGTACGTCGTGATGCCGATGAATAGATAGTATGACTCGTTCGATTGGTGACTTGATGGGGAAGTATCAAGCGCTCGAGCCATCGGATAGAAAAATAAAACGCGCTGTCCGAAAGGCGTTATTGTCTGTTTGTGAAGTGGAGTTGCCGGAGTCACACATTAAAGTGCAGCAGAAAACTGTATTTCTCACGATGCATCCCATTGAGAAGCGAGATATTCTCCAAAAAAAAGATCGTATAGTGCAGGAAGTGGCAGTTTTGCTTGGGTTGCCGGCAATTACAGACTTTAAGTAGATGATTACTCGGTAAAGAGTATCGTGGATGTTACTTCGGTTCGGTTGAACATGCCGTCATAGACAACCACCGAAACAGTCGCAGGTCCAGCGGTAATACCTTGTTCTCCGGGAGTGGTGGTGTGTGAGAAGGGGAATCTGTTGCTGCTTCCCACCTGAATGCCATTTATGAAGAAGTCAGCCTTTGTTAGTGCGTAGGTGCCAGTCGCCTGAACTGAAATAGTGAGTGGTGTGGATAGGGTGTGTGTAGTGTCAGAGAGTGGGTTAACTATAGAGGCTTTCGGTGCAGATGCTGCTGTGTGTACAGTGTCGTATCCGGTGGGTATCCAGGACCGATCTCCTTCTTTAATGCCTTGTGTTAGTTTCCATAATTGGACTGGATATTCCCAGTGCATGTACTGAGCATCCTCGCCTGGGTTAGCTGGTTTAGGGCCTCGAGGGTTATTCTTATCAACCCAGTGCAGAATAGAATGCACATCAAAAACAACTCTTTTTTGTTGCGTCTCTTTTGGAGTAAATTCCGTTGCCAACTTACCTGACATAGTATCTATTGTGTACGATTCGCCACCTTGCCACTCTCCACGAAGCATAGGTGGTACCGTGTCTGGAGTTGCTAAGGGCTTTTTAAATGTCTCTTTTGGTCGTACGGCAATTGCCTTCTGCATAAAAGCATTCCAGAGTGGTGCAACAATAAAGCCTGCCACCTTTTTTTCCATGGGGGTGTTGTCATTGTTTCCAGACCAAGCTCCAACGACGATATTGGGGGTGTATCCAATTATCCATACGTCCTTGTAATCATTTGTGGTGCCCGTTTTAACGGCCACAGCGTCATTGGGGAAGTGTAGCGCTGATGAGTGACCAAATGCAGGTGAACGAGCATCGTTATCTGAGAGTACATCGCTGATTTGCAGTGCAGTCTGCTCTTCAAGTACACGAGTTCGCACGGGAGCTGTTTCTTCAATGAGAGTACCTTGTCTATCTTCAATGCGTAGTATAGATCTCGGCGCAATACGCTCGCCTCCGTTAGCAAAAACACCATACGCAGAGGTCATGTCGAGAAGGGTTACCTCTCCGCCTCCAAGCACTAATGTGAGTCCGTATTGTGAAGCGTTGGTAAGGGTGGTGATACCCATATCTTTAGCTAATTCAATTGCCTTATTGATGCCCACAAGATAGAGCGCCTTCACCGCAGGAACGTTTATGGATTGTGCGAGTGCGTCGCGGAATGATACTGGTCCTCGGTAAACATTGTCATAGTTAACGGGAGAGTAGCAGGGTGGTGTGCTTGAAAAATCATCGTATCGGCAACTCGTTGAAAATTGTGTTTCTAGGTCAAACACCATCGTTTCCGGTGTAAGGCCCTTTTCAAACGCAGCCGCATATACGATAGGTTTAAAGGACGATCCAGGTTGACGCTTTGCGAGGGCGATATTGAAGTTACCGTCGATGGCTTTGTCGAAGTAATCACGTGATCCCACCATGACCAATATCTCGCCGGTCTTAGGGTCGGTGGCAACAAGTGCGGCATTGCTCGCTTTAAACTTGGTCTCGTTCTCGTATGCGTATTCTCTCACTACAGCTTCTGCTTGTGCTTGAAGGTTTGCATCTAGTGTAGTGATGACACGAAAACCGTCTTCTTCAATAGCGCTCTTTCCATATTTCTCTTCAAGATATTCACGAACGTAAAATACAAAGTGTGGGGCGCTGATCTTCTGTACACGTTGAGCTGCAAATTTTGGCACAAATGCTGACGCCTCTGTAAACTCTTCATCTGTAATAAACTGCAAATCACGCATTCGTTTCAGTACAAGGTTTTTACGATCCTCTAATTTTTCCTTGTTGTTGCCATACGGTGAGTAGTAGGTGGGTGCTTGGGGAAGTGCTGCGAGGTATGCGGCTTCTCCGAGTGTAATGTCCTTGGCTTGTTTGTTGAAAAAAGTTTGAGCCGCTTCCTCAATACCATATATGTTGCCGCCATATGGGGACTCATTCAGATACAACTCAAGGATCCTTTCTTTCGTGAGAATTTGTTCTAGCTTGAGTGCAAGTATCCATTCTTTAATCTTTCTCGTTATCGTTTTGTCCTTGGTGAGGATAGAATTTTTTACTACCTGTTGGGTAATAGTTGACCCTCCTTGGGCGTATCCTAGGGTGCCTACGTTCACAAGTACTGCTCTGATAATCGAGCTAACTTTGATGCCTTTATGTTCGTAAAATTCTGCGTCCTCGATAGCGACAGTGGCGTTCTTTATGTGCACTGACACCTCGTTAATGGGTATGAGGGTGCGCTGAATGTTCTCATGTAGGTCATACAGCAGGACTTTACCAGTGCGATCGTATATTTTTGTCGACTGGGCAATCTTTCTCTCATTAAAAGTGGAAAGGTCAGGAATTTCCAAGGTGGACGCCCAGAGCAAAATTGCTCCAGAAGTGAAGAAAAAGAGAATGGCTCCTACTAAGGCTATTGTGGCGAGGGGGTGAGTGCTCTTCTTTTTATGCATACAGCCATACTAGCGTGGATAGTCAATACTGAAAACACCCTTGGTATTTGTAGGTTTCTACAAATACCAAGGGTGTTTTGCTTGTCACTTAGCGTGAGTCCCACTCACTGCTCTCCTCGTCATCATCATCTTCCTCGTCGTCGTCTTCGTCAAAGTCATTCATGTCGTTCGCGTCGTCGTCGAGGTCGTCAGCTGGGTCCGGTAGGGTGGCCTCATCGTCCTCCTCTTCTTCGGAAAGTTCATCCTCATCCAGTTCTTCTTCCTCCTCTTCTATTCGTGCCTCGTCAAACTCGCTATCCATAGTTTCTGCGTATCTTAAGTGTGGTAATGATGTGCCGGCGAAAAGCCAAAGCACCCTATTTGTATCAAAGCTGTTTGCTTTTGCAAGCTGTCGCCTGTGTCGGTGTGGATAAAAACCTCTGATTGGATTATCGAATGCAAACTATTCCCGTTATGGCGACTGCGATTGCGTCGAATTCGTCGTCTAGTCGTCGTTTTTGCATATCGAGAGTCAGTAGGCGGGGAATCATGTCCATTACTTGGTCTTTAGAGCTCTTACCGTAACCGGTGACGGCTATTTTCACTTGCTGAGGTGTGTATTCGTAGATTGGTAGTTGTTTACTGCTTGCACAATAGACGACGACTCCACGCGACTCTGCCACCTTAAACGCTGTTTTTTGATTGGTGCTCATATACAGCGTTTCTATGGCAAGTGCATGAGGTTTCCATTCGTCTACGCAGCGCAAGATTGCTGCACCCACCTCTTCGAGTCGTGAGCCATACGATGATGAGCGGTTGGTCTCAATGCATGTCGAGTAGAGTAGGGTGTCTTTACTGCGGAATCCCTTTTCTATGATGGCTATACCTAATCTATCGTATCCGGGATCTATACCTAGCACGCGTAGGTTATTCATGTGCATTCGTATAGACTTCCTCAACATCATCATGGTCAACTAGCTTCTCTAACAGTTCCATGAGGGCGCTTTCGTCCTGTGAGGCAATCGGAACGCTGGTCACTACTTCCCATCGGTCACCTGATTTTTTAAATGCCCACGATGCACTGCCGGGCTCAGCAAGAGCGTACCCTAGCTCTGAGAGTAGGTGTCGTAGCTCTTGGCTCGTACGGTTTTTATTATCAGTCACCGTATCTATCAATATGCCCACCCCTCCAGGTCCATACGTTTCATAGGTAATACGGAATAGTTCCTCTCCGCTGCCGCTTGTGCCACGTGACACCGCTCGCTCAATGTTATCTTTTGGCATATCGACACCGCGTGCTCGTTCTATGACGGCTCTCAGTCCTGGGTCGTTAACATCACCTTTGGCTCTCTTTGATTCAAGTGCAATAAGTTTTGCGTATTTACTAAAAATTCGACTCCTCTTGGCGTCTGTGGCTGCCTTCTTATGTTTGATCTGTGACCATTTATTATGACCGGCCATATATGCGCACTACTATACCCATTCAAAGTGCCCTTGGGTAGTGGTTTGTTACTGTAAAAGCTTTTCTTGTGCCTTCTTAGGTGCCTTTTTTCCTAGGTGTTCGTATGCACGTAGCGTGAGCACGCGGCCTTTTGGTGTTCTTTCAATCAATCCTTCTTGGAGTAGGTATGGCTCGTACACTTCTTCAACAGTAGATTGCTCCTCTGCAGTGGCAGCAGCAAGTGTGTTGAGGCCTACGGGTCCTCCGCCAAACTTATCCATAATAGTTGTCAAAATTTTGCGGTCAGATGCGGTGAGGCCAAGTGAGTCGATCTCTAAAAGGTCAAGTGCCTTGGTGACAGCATCAGCTGATAGGGGAATTTTATGTACTTGTGCATAGTCTCTACATCTCTTCAGTAGGTAGTTGCCTGTACGAGGGGTAAAGCGGCTTCGTTGAGATATGGCAGCAAGCGCAGAAGCATCGAGTGATACTCCGAGTATTGCTGCAGAGCGCTTGAGTATTTGTGCAATTTCCTCTGCGCTATAAAAGACAAGACGAAGTGTGCCTCCAGAAAAGCGTGATCGAAGCGGTGCCGAGAGTAGGGCGATGCGAGTAGTTGCCGCAATCAGTGTAAAAGGGGGCAGTTCAAGCTGGATAGTTCTTGCTGAAGGTCCTTTGCCAATAATAATGTCGAGCTTGCCTGATTCCATTGCAGGGTAGAGCACCTCTTCCACGTGCTTTGAGAGGCGGTGGATCTCATCTATAAAAAGTATGTCACCAGGAGAGAGGTTGGTGAGTATGGCGGCAAGGTCACCGACACGCTCAATCACAGGGCCAGACGTAATTTTAATTTGTGCCTGCAGCTCTCGTGCGATGAGATATGCGAGTGTGGTCTTTCCAAGGCCTGGTGGGCCGTAAAAAAGTATATGCTCAGGAGGATGGGACCGTTCCTTGGCTGCAGTGAGGAGAATTCGAAGATTTTCCTTCACAGCACCTTGTCCAATGTAGTCATCCCACGATGTAGGGCGCAGTGTTTGGTCAAGAAACGAAACGTCACCCGTGTCACTTGACGGAGCAGATGCGAGAGGGTGGGTACTTGACATAAAATTAAGAGTATGATAGAGTCGTGATATCGCGCCCTTCCGTACTGTGTAGGGCGAATTTTGTTCTCCACAGCGAAGCAGGTTACTTGAGAACATTTTCTCAAACCCATAACCCTGTAGGCAATGGAGCCCCCGCGGCTTTTGGTGGCTCTTTAAGGACTCTGCGGTACCTACCCTTGTGGTAGGATCACGGTGGACATCCCTAGAAGAGCACGTCGGCGTCAAACTTTACTGATTGACGTATTGCCTAGAGGGTTATGGGTTTGATTTGTTATAGAGCATTCAAGCGCTTTCATCTTCCTCCATATCAACTACACGGTCAAGCTCGCTGAAGGAGGTAATTCCTTGTAGAACTTTTAATATTCCATCTTCTTGCATCGTCAGGAGACCTTGCGAGCGAGCAAGTGCCGCTATGTCGCGCTCACTTGGATCTTTAGTAATCAGTTTCTCTATCTCTTCATTCATAAGGATGCCTTCGTAGAGGCCAAAGCGTCCTTTATATCCTGTATTGTTGCATGCGGCGCACGATCCTGGTTCAAATACATGTTGAGGTATCTCTGTTGGCACCAATGTGCGGTCGGTTATGTGAGATAAGGTCTGTGCTATTGCAGCTTTCCGCGCGTCATCGAGCGGATTTTCTTTTTTACACTGGTCGCATAGCTTGCGCACCAGTCGCTGCGCGAGCACCACGTTAATTGAGGATCCAAGAATTTTAGGGTCCACCTCTAAATCAATAAGTCTTGGGAAGGCGCCGGCCGCAGAGTTTGTGTGTAGTGTTGAAAAAACTAAGTGACCAGTGAGTGATGCGTTTACTGCCGTTTCCGCAACTTCAGTATCGCGTATTTCACCAACCATAATCACGTCAGGATCTTGGCGCAGCGCTGATCGCAACCCCAAGGCAAATGTATACTTTTTTCCATCAACTTGTGTCTGGGTGATGCCAGGCAAGTGGTACTCAACAGGGTCCTCAATAGTGATAATTTTAATATCAGGGGAGTGCACTTTACGCATAAATGCATAGAGTGTGGTTGTCTTGCCAGAGCCAGTCGGTCCGGTGGTGATGATCATGCCATTCGGTCGACGTATTTCCTTTTCGATAATAGCTTGTAGTTTTGGGTGAATGCCCAAGGATTCCATGGGCACCATGATGGCGTCAGGATTGAGGATTCGCAGCACAACAGACTCACCATATGCGCCAGGAAGGATAGATGTGCGAATTTCTATATCCTTACTATCTATCTGCACGGAGAAGCGTCCATCTTGCGCTGTGGATTTAGCGTTCAGCTTTAGGCCAGAGAGTAACTTGATGCGTGAAAGTAGGAGGGAGAACGTTTCGCGGTCAAAATCAATGATATTGGTAAGTACTCCGTCGAGGCGGTATCGAAGCCGTACGTAGGTTTCCTCTGGCTCGATGTGTATGTCGGAGGCTTCGGAAGCGAATGCACCGGCGAGTACAATTTCAAGAATGCGTGAGATGCGATACGCTTTTTTCATCTTGAGCACCTCATCGATTTCTCTTTCGATATCTGGAATACTTTGCAATTTTTCGGACTGCTTTTTAATGTCTTCTCCTGAAATATCGAGCACTCCTGCTTTTGTTTCTACAGAGTATGAGAGGTCGCGATAGAGGGCCCAAGCTCTTTCAAGGCTTCTTTTTGAAACTATGGCTAGGGAGGCATCGTAACCGCGTGACTGTAGGTCTTCTACCACAGCAGGTACGTGGTCATTGTTGGGTGAGTGAACTGCTAGTGTTAACTTTTTGCCAACTTTCTCAATGAGCGCCACCTCAGCGCCTTTCGCTGCCTCTTCGGTTAAAAGGCGCAGAGCGTCAGTATTAATAGACATCTGTGAGAGGTCGTAATAGGGAATGCCGTACTTTTGGGACAGTATTGCAGCAAGATCCTCTTCTTCTTTTTCGTGAAGGAAGTCTATTTTCTTTGCACTTTTATCATCATTAAGGAGCATGTGTCATTTCATTATCATCGATGGGTAAATATTCAACAAGGCAACGAGACGCACAACATGTACATGTGTTGGGTGGGCTGTGCTATTGAATCCGTAACACATTGACAAAATGGTAAAATTCGTGATATAATGTACATGTGTAAAAACATCGGAAGGAAAGGGAATACCGATGAAGTTGTTTGTCATTATTTGTGTTGCATTTGCACTCTGTGCGTGCAATACGCCGCGCTTTGAAAGTGCGGACAAGGTCTGGGATGCGTACCTTGAAAAAAAGGCGCGTTGTCCTGACAGCATGCCGAGCGGCACGGTGGAGGAGCAGTCCTATCGCTCTGACACGCGTGAAGCCGTGAAGGCTTTACAGTCTTCACTCATGAACGCACGCATCGATGAGCGGCGTGTCCGCTCTGATTTGGTGGTGCGGTGCCGATCGACGCGGGTAAAAACCGCTCATGGCTGGGAGTCTGCGCAACGCGCTCAGGCTCGTTCACGAGGTCCCCGACAGTGGGTCACTTCAAACCAGACGCCACCAACGGCGCCTGCCGAAGAGGTTAAAAAACAAGGGGGGTTCGATGAGTAGGATAATTCTTTGTTTTGTGGCGGTGGCCCTTGCGGGGTGCTCCACTCCTGGTGGGAGCGGTTGGGGATTTCACCCCAGTGGTTCTCGTTTTGAAAGGACCATCACCGCAAGTGGTGGTTCGGTGCCCATGGCGAAAGCAATGGCGGCGAACGAACCAATGCTCGCTACCCACTTTCTGCAAAAGTTGCAGGAATGGGTTTCTGGTTCTCCCGCAGATCTCACAATCTGCGACTATACCTTCACAGTGACCGAAGATCGGCGTGCAGTGAAGTATATGGTGAACGGTCGACAGTATGTCGACAAGCTCGACCCCCAACAGTCCATACGTATCCATGAATTGGAACGGTCGTGTGGCTTTACAGGGAGAGGGCAACGTCGAGTGTCTTCGACGCAGTTGCGGAGAATGTAAGGATGCATACAAAGGGCGGCCAAGCAGGTCGCCCTTTTTCAGTGCTTCAAAAATACGAAATGGTAGAATGAGCACATGGACACTATTCCGACCAGAATCACATCGCATTCAACTGAGGAAACTGCTGCCTATGCACAGCTGGTTGCTGCAGATGTGCTCCAAAAGGGTCGAGACGAAGAGATGGCTATGGTGCTGGCTCTTACGGGTGCGCTCGGTGCAGGTAAAACGACATTTACCAAGGCATTTGTGGCTGCCTGTGGGGTGCAAGAAACGGTGACGAGTCCAACCTTTGTTATTGAAAAGCGGTATGCACTTTCCAACCAGCCTTTTCTACGACTCATTCATATCGATGCATACCGTCTTGAGAGTGCTCACGAATTGGAGTCTATTGGTTTTCGCTCTTTGCTGAACGACTCAAGTACTCTCATTGTGCTTGAGTGGCCAGAAAAAGTGGCCGAACTTGTGCCATCAAGTGCGCGGTGGATACGTTTTGCCCACGTGAGTGAATCTGAGCGCGCTATCACCTATGGCTAAAAAATCATCAACCTCGACAGCTGAGAAACATAAGCGACTCGTACTTCTCGATGCGCACGCCATTATTCACCGCGCATATCATGCGTTGCCCGAATTTACCTCGTCCAAAGGTGAGCCAACAGGTGCGCTGTACGGGCTCGCTGCAATGCTGCTTAAATTGATCCAAGACTTGAAGCCTGATTACTTGGTGGCGTGCTACGACTTGCCTGGTCCTACATACCGTCATGAAGTGTATGAGAATTACAAAGGTAAGAGACCGGAGCTGGAAGACAATTTGAAGTCGCAGCTGACGCGATCGAGAGATGTCTTTGCTGCATTTAATGTGCCTATTTATGAAAAGGCAGGGTTTGAGGCAGACGATATTTTGGGCACCATTGTCGAGTTAGTGAAGGACAAAGAGGATCTTGATGTCATTATTGCGTCGGGCGATATGGATACATTGCAACTTATCGATCACAAGAAAGTGCAAGTGTTTACTCTGAAGAAGGGAATTCAGGATACAGTGCTCTATGACGAAGAGGCGGTCAACGCACGATTTGGATTTCCGCCATCCCTGCTTCCTGACTACAAGGGTCTTCGCGGTGATCCGTCCGACAATATTATTGGAGTGCCTGGAATTGGGGAGAAAACAGCAACAGACTTAATTGTGCATTTTGGTGCGCTTGAGCAGTTATTTGCACAGCTCAAGAAGGATCCACAGCTTCTTTTGGCTAAGGGAATCAAGCAGCGTATTGTCGATTTGTTAGTGCAGCATGAGGAGGAAGCTATTTTTTCTAAAATGCTTGCATCTATCCGCCGCGACGCACCTATTAGTTTTGCGCTCGGTGACACGTGGCGCGAGTCATTTGATATTGAAAAAGTACTGACATTGTTTGTGGAATTAAATTTCAAAACGCTTGCAGCAAGGGTAAGGGAGGTGCTGGGTCCCACCTCTAGTGCCCTTGCTTTTGATGGGGAGGCGGAGGCTGCTCCCGTGCCAGAAGAACAAGTCGCGACAGAAGATCCTGTCGACCCCGTGCTTTTTAAAAAGTTACAAATTGCAGCGTGGCTGCTCGATTCTGAGCGTACCAATCCGACACGCGATGATATTTTGCACATTGCGCAAACTGCAACGCTCCGAGAAGCAGAAAGTGCGCTACTCATGCAGCTGGAGAAAGAGCACCTGAGTCCAATTCTCGAGAAGATCGAATTGCCCCTTGTGCCTGTCATTGCACGAATGGAAGAGTACGGCGTTGGTGTTGATGCCACCTTCCTCAGTTCATTGAGTAGGGAATACCACACTGAGTTGGCAAAGTTAGAGCAACTGATTCACAGCCATGCGGGTGGTGAGTTCAATATTAATTCTCCCAAACAACTCTCAGAGATTCTCTTTGATCGTCTCCAGCTAAAACCCAAGAATCAAAAGAAGACTGAAACAGGGATGCGGTCCACTAAGGAGTCTGAGTTGGAAAAGATTCGGGATGTGCATCCTATTATTTCCCACATACTCGAGTACCGTGAATTACAGAAGCTATTGTCCACCTACATAGATAGCATCCCGACCCAACTTGATGGTGCGTCGCGCCTCCATACGACTTTTCTACAAACCGGCACGTCAACTGGGCGCATGTCTTCGCACAATCCAAATTTGCAGAATATTCCTATTCGAACAGACCTCGGTCGACGCATACGCGAAGCTTTTGTTGCGCCTCAGGGTTCGCAACTTCTTGCACTCGATTATTCTCAAATTGAATTGCGTATTGCAGCAATACTGTCGGGCGATGAAAAGCTCATCGGTATTTTCAAAAGTGGGGGAGATGTTCATACGGCCGTGGCCGCAGAAGTCTTTGGCGTACCACCGGAACTTGTTGATCGGGAGATGCGACGACGCGCGAAAATAATTAACTTCGGCATATTGTATGGCATGGGAGTAAATGCACTCAAGACGAATTTGGGCACTACACGCGATGAAGCGCAGCAGTTCTATTCGGATTATTTTAAAAACTTTAGCGGCCTTGCTGCCTATTTAGATCACACAAAGCATGAGGCTCGCAGAAGTGGCTATACGGCAACGTTGTACGGGAGAAAGCGGTACTTTGCAGCGCTTCGCTCATCCCTGCCATATGTCGTTGCGCAAGCGGAGCGCATGGCAATTAATGCGCCTATACAGGGAACACAGGCTGACGTTATAAAAATTGCTATGGCTCGGGCCCAGCAGTATTTGGATGATGCGCTATTACATACAGATGCGCACTTGCTGCTTCAGGTGCATGACGAGTTAGTTTTTGAGGTGGTTGATAGTCAGGTGCTTGCCGTTGCTCGTGCTATGAAACAAATTATGGAATCGGTGCTTACCTCTGAAGAGACCAAAGGTGTTCCTATTCTGGTGGGGGTCAGCAGTGGTAAGAACTGGGGCGCGCTATCATCGCTCTCTCTCTAACGTATGCTCACTATTTATTTTGGGACCGATTCACTAGGGTTGCGTACCGAGATGCTCAAGAAGGCGGCGGGTGTGGCAGAGTCTACGCTGCTACGCTTTGATGAGGTGTCTGTGACGGTGCCTGCCATACAAGACACCCTTGGGGTGTCGGGTTTATTTGAGGCGACCACGGTGGTGGTGCTTGATTCGGTGCTCGAGAACTCTCACTGCAAAGAAGACATTTTGGACCTACTGGCTGCTTTTCAGCAATCGCGAAACCACTACTTCCTGCTGTCGGGTGATGTGCTCGCGCCAGATAAAAAGAGATTCGAAAAGAGTGGGGCCGAGCTTATCCAAAGAGACGGACAAAAGAAAGCGGCGGGCTTCGGCGTTGCGTCATTTGCCCTCGCTGAAGCAGTGGGGAGGAGGGATAAAAAAACAGCATGGGTGCTCTATCGAAAAGGTGTTATGCAGGGGAGCTCGCCTCAGGAGGTGTGCGGGACGCTTATCTGGCAGATGCGCCTCATTGTGCTGGCTCATGTCACGAAAAATGCAGTAGAGGCTGGGGTCAGCGAGTTTCCCTTTAAGAAAGCCCAAGCATGCACCAAGCAGTATACGTTGGGTGAGGCCAAAAGCCTCCTCACGCGACTTTTGGGTGTGTATCACTTTGATCCCGATATGCACTCCGGCAGTACGGAAGTGGCACTAGAAAAGCTCATCCTGTCATTGTAGAAATGACGCTGCGCATACAGCCATTTTATAAAAAACGTGTTATAGTCTCGGTTGTTTTATATCCGCCCATAGCTCAGTCGGTAGAGCGGCTCCCTTTTAAGGAGATGGTCCCAGGTTCGAATCCTGGTGGGCGGACAAGAGTGCGGCGAGTGCTGCACAAGAACGTTCAGGGATAGTTTCGCTCGAGATTCAACGCTAACCAAGTTCCACGCAAAGATCCCTCCGATATTTCGGAGGGATCTATTTAAGAATTATTGTTACGCAAATGCTTGCCAAAAAATGCCGTGGGGAAAATAAGTGTGGCAATGATGACAGCATCCAGAAGTAGAACAACAAACAATGTGCGCAGATCTGCCTCTCCCGTTCCGATGTTGAGAAGTATGATGAGGGGGTGGGCAATGAGAATTGCAGTAGCCAGGGCGAATATTCGGAATGCATCTAGCATCACGGATACAAAGGCGAGGAGGGCCATGAAGCTCACAGCCATCAATAACCCTAGATTATTCCCGTGCACTCCACTAGTTATGCCAATCATGTATGTCAGGGAGGGTACGACCAGCATCCATGTGAGTCGAATACCTTTTTGCATCTATGCACCTTTCGTGTTTCTGGACGCAGTCTAGTTCCAGAGGGAGGTGCTGTCAATTAGAGTGGGTAGTCAAATGAGAAATATCCTCCTGAGCCGACAAGTGCTAGAGCAAAAGCAAGTGCTCCGATAGCCCAGTAGTAACGAGTGCTTTCGTGTGCAAAATTGGGAAATTTTTTCTTAAATACAACAATCTTTATGCAGAGGATGAGGGTGAGCAGTGCCGCAATTTGTGTGTAGAGTCCAATAACGATGAGTGTGGCAAGGACAATTTCTATCACTGCCCCCAGCGTCACCAGAAATGGGGCGTTGGTTGGAAAAGTTCCGTGTAGGTCGTTTGCAAAAAGCTGCCTTCCATCGGTGAGGTGGTACCGCGCGAGGGCGAGCAGTGCATACCCCACGATGATGCGGACAATAAGAGCTATAAAAATTTCTCCTACAGGAATGAGGAAGGGGAAGGTGCTGAGCGTCAAATGCGTGGTCATGTGGAGCTAGTATAACAAATGTCTGCTCTTGTTTCTCATTGCGCAGTACGATAGGTTGATTCTATGAAAAGTGAGGTGCGCGTCGTTCTACATAATGTGAGAAGTTCCCATAACGTTGGGGCTATTTTGCGCACCGCTGATGGCGCGGGGGTGCGCACTGTGTATGGTGTTGGGTACACGCCGGCGCCAATCAATAGATTTGGAGTGTCCAACACAGATATTGCCAAGACGGCATTAGGTGCTGAGAAATCCATATCATGGCTCTCCAGAAAGTCCCTCATTGCCGTCGTGAATCTATTGGTCAAGGACGGATTTGCTGTGATTGCGGTCGAGCAAGGTGAGACCGCTATTCCTCTCAAAAAATTTAAACAACCGAAACGAGTTGCCTATGTGTTTGGTAATGAAGTCTCAGGCTTAACAAGGAAAGAGTTGGCGTTGTGCAACGGCATAGTTGAGATTCCCATGCTCGGTGGGAAGGAGTCGCTCAATGTCAGTTCCGCTGCGGCGATAGTGCTCTACCGCTCGCTAGTATGAGATCATGTCAACGGTCTTTCCCTCGCTGTCGAGGAGTTTAATGATGTCGCGCTTGTTTCGCCAGAGTTCGTTTTGTTTGTTGAGGAAGATGCGCCACTCTTTTGTGTAGAACTGCGGTCGGAGTTTGTGGTTGTCGACACATCCATTGTAGGTAAGTTCGTTCTTAATAAACTGATCACACTCAGTTCCGTATTCGCTTGGCGTGCTTGCGAACACCGCTTTGCATGCAGGAAGCTTTCGTACATATTCGTCGCATGCATTTAGGTAGGGAATCTTTTGCTTAGCAAAAAGGAGTTCATTAATAGGCTTGGGGCACGACAAATCAAGCTTGGGAGAATACTCCTGAAACTGAGATATGTAGCCGCTGCAAATGTTTGTTTTGAAGGAAATGCCAAATGGTGAGGCTCCTGTTACTACATATGCTTTACCGCCAGGTTCCAATTGGACCCCATAGACAGGATTCACTTCGCCCACAATTGGCAAGGAAGATGCGTTGCCAATTTGTGCCTTTGACACGCTGCCGTCATTGCGTGGTATTGCACTCACTAGTGTCCACCCCGTGATTGGTATGGGGGCAGTATTTTTTGAGCTGGCCGTTATTGTTACATACTCTGTTTTGTTGGTTGTCTTTTTTGCTCCACGAGCACTGTCTGGTGTAAAAGTAATCTTTCCGCGATACGGTGATGGTGTACCAAAGGTTGCTTGATACTCAACATCATCAGCAAGGCCATCGATTTTTCGTTGTATTTTAGCAAGCTCACTTTCGACAACTCGCTCTTGCTTGTACGTGAGAGGGTCGGTGTTGGGTTGACCATCATTACTTGCCAACCTCGATCTTTCTCCAAAGGATCCGAAACTTATATTACGCCATCGATCTGTGCCGCTTAGATAGTAGGTTTCACCAGTGCCGAGGGGTGCTGGTGGTCGTATAAAAGGTCCGCTTTGAGCTGATAGGCGATCTGGTCCACCAGTAAATACCCAAAAAATGCCCAGAGCGCCGAGGATTAAAAGAAACAGTATCGTCGGTTTTAATCCACCGCCTTCGTCTCCTGATTCAGCCATGTACTCTAGTGTAGTACACCTACGATGTCTTCTCTAGTAACTTTTCCAGTTCCTCTTTGACAATGCGAGCGTCACTCCATGGAGTTTGCTTGCCGCCTGCTTCCATGATGTACGGGTCTGTGCCCTTGCCTGTTACGAGTACGACGGCGTTTTTTGTTCCGAAATATGACGCTTGTTTCAAGGCGTGAGCAATGGCTTCCCGTCGGTCAAGTATCACAGTAGGCTTTCTTAGCATTCCTTTGCTCATGTCCTGAATGATCTTCATGGGGTCTTCGTCGTACGGGTCTTCGTTTGTAAGAATAACTTCATCGCATGAGTTTTCTGCAATCTTGCCCATCTCTGGTCGTTTCCAAGAGTCGCGTCCACCGCCAGTGTTTCCCAAAACGCAGATGGTGTGGCGCTCGCTAAATGTGCCATAGAGAGCCTCGAGAGAGTCAGGAGTGTGTGCGTAATCGACCACAACATCAAACGGTTGACCTGCGTCTACAAACTCGACTCTCCCGCTGATAATTGGAATTGTCTCTAGGGCATGATTGATGTTGGTTCTAGGTATCTGGAGCGCTTCACCCAGGAGGGCGGCACCAATTGCGTTCTCAAAATTAAATGATCCTTCGAGCGGTAGTTTAAGGGTTCTGTCGAATACCTTACCACTGATACTTCTGTTTAGGAGCGTGTGTGGATAGTCGTCGACGTTGTAGCGAATTTTATTCTCAATCGCCAAAGATAGAAAGTCATTACTAAGGTCGTTTGTCCCCTGTACCACAAGTATCCGAGGTCGCTTGGGTGACGTCACCAATGCGTGACCGATAGATAGTTTTGCCTCTTTATATTTCTGAAGAGA
>JACCDV010572971.1_pt1 | contig 20062 bp, 19 predicted proteins | sample 7446131 | NCBI WGS metagenome assembly JACCDV01 (sample SAMN15323448, study PRJNA562643) | freshwater metagenome | isolation source: river surface water | place: USA:Blue River Watershed | collected 2017-08-17 | reverse complement strand
TGGTGGGGGTGGACGTATCGAGGATGTAACAATTATCGCAAAAGAGATCTTACACTTGCCTATACAAGTATTGCCTGAGCTTGAGATATACAAACTGATATGCAAACACAAACAACCCGATCAATATATTCAGCATATAGATCCCCTATCAGGTTATGCGAGTGGAGTTTTCTTCCTGACTCAACACGAGGAAGATTCAACATATAAACCACAAGGTCTGAGTGGTGAGCATTCAGTTTTTATACGTATATTTGAATGGTGTAAACAGTTTTTGCCATAACCCTCTCTTACACGTATCCTTGGTCGACAAAGCAGACATATGTGTTCAGCGTCTTACAGATGTATGTGTTCGTTCATGTTCTTCGAACATGTAACTCCCTTAAAATCACAACACATACTAGCCAGTCCTTCCAACTACCATTTCTCTAACTATGTGGTATTATTCTCTGCATGGTACAAATAAAAACTGACGTAGAATCATTTGCAAGAATTCAGGTTATCGGTGTAGGAGGTTCTGGTAAAAATGCTACAAATCATATGATTAATGCCAAAGTAAAAGGCGTTGATTTTCTAGCTATCAATACAGACTCTCAGGATCTTCAGAACTCTCTTGCACCCCGAAAGATTCATATTGGAAAAAATTTAACAAAGGGTCTAGGTGCAGGTATGAATCCTGAGGTTGGTAAAAACGCAGCCGAAGAAACTCGTGCTGAAGTTCAAGAAGCTTTGAAAAATGCAGATATGGTTTTTGTTGCGGGAGGACTTGGAGGTGGAACATGTACAGGTGCAGGTCCAGTTGTAGCAAAAATATCTAAAGAGATGGGAGCACTTACAATCGGTGTTGTTACAAAACCATTTATGTTCGAAGGTCAGCGACGTATGAGACTTGCAGAAGAAGGACTTGCGGAACTTTCAAAGTCTGTTGACGCGCTCATAGTTGTTCCTAACGATAAACTCCTTGGAGCTATCAGCAAAGACACAACTGCAAAAGATGCATTTGCCATGTCAGATGAAGTTCTCAAACAAGCTGTGGAAGGTATCTCACAACTTATCACAACACCAGGGCAAGTTGGTAATATCGACTTTGCCGATATTCGAGCTGTTCTTGAAAATGCAGGATCTGCACTTATGGGTATAGGAACTGCAAGTGGAGAAAACAGGGCTACAGAAGCTGCAAAAGCTGCCATCTCTTCACCGCTTATCGATGTTTCTATTCACGGAGCAAAGGGGGTTCTCTTCTCTATTGCAGGCAACGATGATCTTACTATGTTTGAGATTACGGAAGCTGCCCGAGTTATCACAGAGTCTGTTGATCCAGACGCTAAGATAATCTTTGGTACTATTCGAGATGAAAAACTTAAGAAAAATGAGATTCAAGTTACTGTGATTGCAGCAAATTTCCCTGACAAACTGACAGCGGTGCGAAACATCTTCCGAGACCGAGACAGTATGGTCCAGGACAGTATTGCGAGTCAAAACGACAATACATCAGGTTCAAAAACTGGAAAAATCTTTAACTCAATCGGTGGTATGTTTGGAAAAGATGAATCATCAACCTCAACATCTTCAACACCTGCTGAGATTATAGACGACACGGTAACTTCATCAAATGTTATGAAGCCAGCAGCAAATAACATAGAAGATGATTGGAATGCAGTTCCAGCATTTCTCCGACGATCAAAAGGACGGTAATACACAGTCGCTCTTTCGTAATATTAGCGTAATAAAAAACAAATATATTTATGGTTGATCTTGTAATCCTTGGTGGTGGTCCTGCTGGAGTTTCAGCTGCAGTGTATGCGGCTCGAAAACAGATAAAGTCTATACTTGTAACTGACACTTTTGGGGGTCAGAGTATTGTGTCTGAAGATATTCAAAACTGGATTGGAACTCCACATATAAGTGGCGCGCAACTAGCAAAAGACCTTGAGGCACATGCTCGAGAATATGCCGGAGATATTTTAGATATACGAACTAACACTCGAGTAACTAACGTTGTAAAAAACGGTGAGACATTTCTCGTACATATTGAAAACAGAAAAAAAGAAGTAACGACTATAGAAACAAAAACTGTTCTAGTAACAACAGGAAGTATACGACGTAAACTAGAAGCTGTCGGAGCTGATATGTTTGAACACAAAGGACTTACATACTGCGCATCATGTGATGGACCATTTTTCACCAATCAAGATGTAGTTATCGTTGGTGGTGGCAATGCAGGTCTTGAATCAGCACTACAACTTTCAGCGTATTGTAAGAAAGTGTACATCTTTAATAGAACAGAAGTTTTTCGAGGTGATGAAGTAACACTTACAAGTATTAAGAAAAAAGACAATATTGAATTGGTTCTTAATGCAACTATAGATGAAGTTACAGGAACGCAGTTTGTACAAGGTGTCAGATACACACAGGCAGGCGAGAAAAAAGAGCTCGCTGTTGAAGGAATATTTGTAGAGATTGGACAAGTTCCTAATACTGCGTATGTTAAAGATGTTGTTAAGTTAAATGGAAGTGGCAATGTTATAGTTGACCCACGAACCCAGAGAACCACAACAGACGGTATATGGGCTGCCGGAGATTGTACAGATGGACTCTATCATCAGAACAACATTGCTGCAGGAGATGCGGTGAAGGCACTTGAGGATATCTATGTCTGGTTACAGAGATAGGTTTGATATACTTTTGGAAAATGAAAAACGGCTCCAGCGCGGGGTTGTTTTTTATATAAATATATGACATAATCCACACATTATACGGAACTGTTCCGTACGTTCAGAAACTCCAGAACCTTCACAGAATTCTAGACTATGACATTGAAACCAGTTTTTATCGCTATCCCCTTGGCATTTGACTACCCAAGTCTTTCTTGGACTTCAGTAAAAAAATCAGGAACTCAAGCAAGGATTGAATCTTGCTATACAAAATTGCGTTCTCTTGGAGCAACTAGCAAGTCAGCAGCTTTTGTTGTTACAGCAAATAAACCTCCAAATCCACATGAGGAGAGAGTTATGTGCATAAGTCAACTAAAGTTGATTAGACGCTATTATTCAAACGATACCCCTATATATGCCGAACCTACCGGCTGGGGCACGGAAAGCGAAATCAAATCAGCGATTGCAATTATAACAAAAGAGTTTCCAGATCATGATATAACCATCATAATCGCAACCAACTGGGCACATATGTGGCGGGTTAAGTTGCTGGTATCAATGTATAAACCAAAGAGATGGAAGTGCATCTTTGTCACATCAAAACACCACTTCTCCCTCTGGTCTCACCTTCGTGAGATTCCCGCAACAATCATCACATTCGGAAGATGGTTTTTGAGTAAAGATACTATCTGAACTCTACCCATCCTTCCCTTACCCCGTCAGTTTGCACACAATGCAGCTGGCGGGTTTTTCATGTTATAGTTCTCTACAAACATGATATAATACAAACATGATATCAATATTCACTCTCTATCTCATGCATCAGATAGCTCTCGCAATTGGCCTCGCGTCTTCACTTGTTGCTGATATATTTATCATGGTAGTTGAAAAGACAAAACACATACGTGGTGTTGAAAAAAATATTCTGAATCGTGTTCTTTCGTATAGCTTTATCAGTATATGTATCGTTTTCTTCTTTCAGTTAATACATCTTTTTTCTATACTTATTACGAACAACATAATTCAATACAGTAGCTTTACACAAGGTTTTAGCATTATCACTACAACTCTTTCTGCGATACTCCTTTTTTGTATCGCAACACAAAAGTATTACCAAATCAAAATCCTCTACAGATATCAAGAGAAGCATCAGCATTTGTCAAATACCTTTATAGAACATCACAAAGAACTTCGATATACTGCACTTCTTTCAGTTGTACTATGGATAGCCCTATATATCTGTTATCTAGTAGTCTAACCACCTATCCCCTTGTTTAAAAATAAGTACAATTAGGTTTATAGAATGTCTATCTCACACCAAGCCAATTTTAAACAGAACAACTTTAAGCAACAGAAAAGCACTACTGGTGATGCTTTTAATCTGAAGCTTCCACCATACAGTATAGAGGCCGAGCAAGCTGTTCTTGGATCTATCATGCTTCGTCCTGATGCATATGCTGAGATTAGTGATATTGTTGATATTGAACATTTTTATAGCGATAAACATAAGACTATTTATACAGGTATCTCTACACTGCTCGGCAAAGGCAATCCTGTAGACTATCTTTCTCTCAAAAACACACTTGATGAGATGGGTTCTTTAGAACAAGTAGGAGGAGCTCACTACCTTGCAGAACTTGTACAAGTTGTTCCTTCAGCAAGTAACATTGAGTACTATGCTCGTATTCTAGAGAAAAAATACATGATGAGAAAACTCATCTATGCATCAGAAAAAGTTGCGAGTATTAGCTATGCAGAAACTGGTGATCTTGAAGAGATATTAGATCAAGCAGAAAAAGAGATTTTTGTTGTTACACAAAAGAAAACACGTAACACGATTACGGATATTAAAAAAGGACTTATAGATGCATGGGAACAGATTGATAAACTACATAACAGCACTGGAGAACTTCGAGGAGTTCCTACAGGCTTTGTTGATCTTGATCAAAAACTTTCAGGACTACAAAAATCTGACCTCATCATATTAGCTGCACGTCCGGCATGCGGAAAAACTTCTCTTGCACTCGACATAGCACGTAACTCTGCTGTAAACCATAAGACACCTGTGCTTATATTTTCACTAGAGATGAGTGCTCAACAGCTTTTGTATCGTATGATTGCATCACATTCTCGAGTTGATGCATGGAAACTACGAACTGGTAAACTCAACTTAAACAACTCAGAAGAGTACGATCGCTTGCAACATGGTATCAGTGAACTTTCGAGTGCTCCTATATACATAGACGACCAGCCTGGCACGAACATCATCAAGATGAGAAGTACTGCACGAAAGATAAAGTCCGATAAAGGTCTTGGTCTTATTGTGGTTGATTATCTTCAACTTATGAGTCCAACTCAAAGTAGAAATTCAGACAACGTGGTACAGCAGATGACAGAGATATCTCGATCACTTAAGTTACTTGCTCGGGAGCTCGACGTACCCGTTCTTGCCCTCTCGCAGCTTTCTCGAGCTGTAGAACAACGACAAGGTAAACCTCGTCTATCAGATCTTCGAGATTCTGGTTCTATTGAACAGGATGCTGATATTGTGATGTTTATTCACCGTGAAGATAAGTATAAAGACCATGCTGAACGTGATAACATCGCAGAACTTCTCATAGAAAAACATAGAAACGGCCCTACAGGAAGTATTAGCCTTAAGTTTGACGATAAGCACTCGTGCTTTGTAACACTAGATAAGAAGCATGGAGAGTTTGGTGATTTTGCAGATCATATATAACACCTTCTCGATATATTCTTATGGAACAGCTTATAGAATTATTTAAAAAATTTCCAGGTATAGGACCACGTCAAGCAAAACGATTTGTTTCCTTTATCATGCATAGTAGCGATACATATAGACGAGAACTTATGTCCGCAATACTCCAAGTTCACAACAATGTGACAACATGCTCTCTTTGTAATAAAAGATATATAGATAACTATGCTAAAGTAGATACAGCTTCGATATGTACGATATGTAGAAAACAACGCGACCCTAAAACACTTCTTATAGTTGCTCACGATTCAGATGTTGATGTGTTTGAAAAAACTATGATGCATCAAGGTAACTACTATGTTCTCGGTCGCTATGTTCCCCTTTTCGCTGAACACATAGAAGAACATATACATGTTGCACAGCTCTACAAACGTATAGACATGCTTATAGAGAAAGGTTTGACTGAGGCTATACTTGCAACGAACGCCACTTCCGACGGAGATTATACAGCTCGAATACTGCGAGAGTATGTACAGAAGAAATATCCTGAGCTTACCGTGAGCACTCTTGGACGAGGATTGTCGACAGGTGGCGAGCTCGAGTATGCTGATAGTGACACGTTGCGTGAGGCGATGAAGTTCCGCCGTTAATCACCAAACTCTAAAGCAAGAGGCTGGATGATTGAAAAAATAAAAAACCCTCACTTTAGTCGGCGGTGAGGACTTTTTATTTTTGAGATCTCTACTTTATACTGTCAATCTTCACTTCAAAGAAAGGTTGTCGGTGACCGTTTTTCACAAAGTATTTACTTTTTTGTTTAAACTTACCAACGACCACTTTTGCTGATCGGTCGATATCTGTGATAGTAGCAGAAACACTTTTTCCTTTGATAGTTGGAGCTCCTAGAACGATAGATGAACCATCGTCTGTAAGAAGAACCATATCAAATGTAACTTTATCTCCTACTTTGAAATCCCCAAGGATTTTTTCAACTTTTAGAGTTTGTCCTTCGATAACTCGGTATTGCTTTCCTCCTGTTTTGATAACAGCTTGAGTTCCAGCTGCTTTTTCAACAACTTTCTTTGCTTTTGGTTTTGGTAGTGGTGTTTGTGCCATGATTTGCCTATTGTACCGCATGTTAGGGTTTTTTGCAACCGTACAGACACCCAAAGACATATAAAACAAAAACACTACCTTTCAGTAGTGTTTTTGTAAATTATTACTTCATAGCTAGATCCAAGTATTTTCCCCAACAAGGCCTTGAAGCTGACCAAGGTTGTAGACCTTGTGTCTCATAGAGATGACGAGCATACTCCATGTTTCCTTCAATAGTATAGATATCTATACCCATATTCTTAGAGTCTTTCAAGTGATATCGTTCGTTAATCTGGAATATACCAACATCTTTAGTGTTAACAACTCCTCGATGAACTACACCCTCTGAAATAAACTGAGTATGCGTTGATTCACAGAAAGCAACTCGTTCCATAATCGGAGCATCCTTAAAGTAAGACTTTAGGGCTGGACCTACTGTGGCGTTAAGTTGTTTTCTAAGCTCTTTTTTTGTTAAAGGTTTACTTGAACTTGAAACTATTTCAGTCATTGTAACTGTAGTTGAGGCTACGGTTGCATCGTTTTGTAGCACACTATCTGTAGTAGTCATTACTGAACTTGATAGTAGTGTAGCAAAAGCTAGGGTTGAGAATTGTAGAATAAGATTGATATTAATCTGTTAATCTTTGATATATTTTTTACCAATGTCTGTATAGCTACTCGGTGGACTTATGTAAGAAAGAAAAGTCGTTCCATAGCTCTCTGAAAAAATATACAAGTTGCACAAATAAAATAGCCACTCTTACGGTGACTTAAGTATCATAGCATATCCATATACAAAATGCAAGTTGTGGGAGTCTTTTTGTGTTTTAACAGGTTTTTCTTCCCACTATTTTGTCCTTATATAATAAGGGTTTTATAGGTTATCCACATATATATCAGCAAAAAGTGGGTTGTTTAAATACAACCTCATATAAATAACTTTTTTGACCTTTTTTTGTAGATCTTTACACCCCCTCTCCCACCCTCTTTTGTGACTTATCCACATAGGTACGGAGGAGGGCAAAAAACTTGACAATATCTCTGTTAGTGGTAACATATTAAACAGAGCAACCTAGGTAAGCACTGGTGCATACTCAAGGAGCTCACCCTGGCCGGGGCGTGTTGGGAGGCATGCCCCGGCTCTCCCTCTTTAAGAACATTGTTCTTCACCTCCAGTACTTCTCAAGCGAGACAGTGCTGGTTTTTTATTTACAATAATACAGAGCAAGAGAAACAAATCTAGCACCTACACACCAAACCATACCCAAAACCCTAAACCCATCTGAATAACCAATAGGATAGAAACAAGAACCATGAATACCCTAGCCCTCTTTCTCGAGAAAGCCACTTCCCTTGCGTCAGTATTGATTTTATTTATTATATGATATATACTCATGTTCATATCTATACCACATCAGTGTTAAAGATTTTCAAAAGAAAACATAAAATTTTACATAATATACACATATGGCAACCAAAAAAGCGGCAGGATCGTCAAAAAACCTTAAAGATTCACAACCAAAATATCTTGGTGTGAAGTTGTACGCTGGTGAAAAAGCAGAAGCGGGAGCAATCATCGTTCGACAACGAGGTACCAAAATCATGGCAGGAAAAAATGTAGGGGTAGGCAAAGACCACACTCTATATGCTTTGAAAGCCGGAGAAGTATCTTTTGGAACAAAGAGAAAGATTCAGATTGACAACACTGTTAAAGTGAAAAAAGTGGTTCACGTAAAATAAGATTCTCAAAATTTAAAAACACATGCTTGTAGACTGGCATGTGTTTTTAAATTTTTCGAATACGGAACAGAATCGAGTATCAAATACCCTTGCAGAAAAAGCTTATTTCTGTTATACTCCGTAGGTATTCATTAACAAAACACATACATGGTTTGTAACCCTTATGTTCCAACTCAGTTATTCTAAGGAACATAAAACTACCGTGTATGACAATACAAAACATATGCCAGATGAAAAAAACGCAACAATGTTTGCACAATTTGCAGATATTGCTCACCCACCAAAGATCGGAGATGATATCGAAGGGAAAGTTATTAAACTTCACAAAAGTAGACTTTTCGTAGATCTATCACCTTTCGGTACTGGAGTTATTTACGGAAGAGAGTTCATGATAGCTCGAGATATTATTCGAAAGGTTCGAGCTGGAGATCTTATCACAGCGAAAGTTTGTGGATTTGATACAGAAGATGGATATATTGAACTATCACTTAAGGAAGCTAAACAAGCACTTATCTGGAAAGAAGCTGAACAAGCTGTTCTTGATAAAACAGTTCTTGAAGTAACTGTTCAAGATGCTAACAAAGGAGGACTTATGATTGTATGGCAAGGTATCCACGGATTCCTCCCTGCATCACAACTTAAACCTGAGCACTACCCTAAAGTAGAAGATGGCAACAAAGATAGAATTCAAGATGAGCTTAAAAAACTTATCGGACAAAAGATTTCTCTAAGTATCATTACTGCTGATGCTAAAGAAGGTAAACTTATCTTCTCTGAGCGAGGTATAGATGGAGGAACACACGGAGCTGGAAGTAACAAAGGTAACGCTGCAAAGTCGGCAGAGATGAGTGCTAAGTACTCAGTTGGCGATGATGTAGATGGAGTTGTTACAGGAACAGTTGACTTTGGTGTATTTATCAAAGTAAACGACGAACTTGAAGGACTTGCCCACATCTCAGAGCTTGATTGGGGACTTGTAGAAGATCCTCGAATACTCTTCAAAGTTGGTGATCATGTTAAAGCACGAATCATCGATGTTAAAGAAGGAAAAGTATCTATGTCACTTAAAGCCCGAAAAGATAACCCATGGAAACTTGCATCAGCTAAATACAAGAAAGATGATGAAGTTACAGGTGTTATTATCAAGTTTAACCGACACGGAGCACTTGCTTCTATCGAAGAAGGAGTATCAGGTCTAGTTCATATTTCAGAATTCGGCAACGAAGCTAAGATGAAAGAAAAGATTGATATCGGAAAGAGTTATACTTTCAAGATCAACATGTTCGAGCCTCGTGAACAACGAATGACTCTACATCTTGTAGAATCTAAATAACACTCAAAATTAAAAAACCTTACCGCTTAAACGAAGTAAGGTTTTTTAATTTTTCGTTTATCAAACATCTTACTTTCGAGTTTTGTGATATTTGGTGGAGTTTTGCTATTTACACACATATATAGTATTAATAGATTATTCTAAGGATAGACCTTAGATGCAACTTTATAATCTATGATTATAGCCAATACATTAAGAGAAGAGTTATCATCAAACATCCCTTTTATAACTCCCGAATCAGACATATTTGCTCTGATGATGAAAACCTCTAACAATCATGATGGGTCAGATTTGACAATCATTCTGACCGAAAGCGAGTATGAATCATTGGCATGTCGATATCCCGCTGGAGTAGCAGGTTTCTTTAATGCATTTCAAGATCACACAGGAAACAAAAGGTTGAGTTATTGCACAGCTTCCATTGATTATGGACGCACAGTGATACAAATCTTTAACGAAAAAGACTGAGTTTCACCCGATCCTCCCAACTCAAAGTCAACCATCACCTAAGGGTGATGGTTCTTTTTACTTTCCCGACTGTGTGATATACAGCATAGTATTGCTATATTCATATATGTATGTTATCGTTTCAGTATTCCTTAGGAGAGACCTTGGAATAGAACCTATCACCCAAATAACACGTAACAAGTGAAAATAAAGAATCCTAAAACAGGGGAGGTGCACCAAATAGGTGCACGCCGTATGCCAGAAAAACACGAAATCTTTCCAGACATGCGAGCATTGTCTAGGTCTGGAACAGAACCTATCACTCTTACTCTTACCCGAGCTGAGGTCACCCATTTCGGATTTATCGTCCGGGGGAAGGCAGAAAAATTCGTGAATGAATTCATGGAATATGCTAAATCCAGCAGACTTAGATGGATCTTCGATGATTCCAGACAGGTCCTAAAGATTTTTCCCTGACCACTCTTCAGTTTGGTCACTCCTGAGATCGCTGCAAGCCCACCAAGGTTTGCAGCGATTTTTCTTTTGTCACCTTCTCTATTTCCCCAAAAACTCCTTCACTTTCTCCACTGCTTTCTTTGCAATCTCCTCCATCTTACCCCACTCTTCCTCTGAAAACCTTCCAACTACAAAATCAGACACATCGCCTCGAACAGGCTTATGAGTGGCACCATCTTCATTGACAGGAAGTATTCCAATCTTCAACTGCCAATACTTTTTAGACTTTAGGTGAGCCTCTATATCTTTAATACCGTTATGTCCTCCACTTCCACTATCAAATACAAACTTTACACTTCCGATCGGCATATCCATATCATCTCGGACCACGAGCAAGTTATCGTACATTGTGTTTTCATCTTTGGGTTTGATATCTTTAAACAGATTATCCGTAACTTTACCGGACTCATTCATATATAATTCAGGTATAACAAACAGATTTCCGTCTATTTTAACAGAATTTGACAAAATATACTTATCATAATTTAATATTGCACCAAAACCCTTGACTAGCTCGTTGACAACGTATTCACCTATATTATGACGGGTTTTTTGGTATTCAGACCCTTTATTTCCTAATCCTATTATGATTTTCATATATATGCTATAATAGCCATATTATGGATAAAACGCTAGCGAGTACAGATTCTGCACTACAAGATACATCAAAAAAAACTTCAAAAGATATGTCTTGGAAAAGTTTCTTTTTATATCTTGCTCTTATCCTTCTCGCCAGAATATACATCATCGAACCTCATAGTGTAACAGGAAATTCTATGGACAATACATTTCATACTCATGACTATGTTCTTGTCGATAAGATTTCATATGATCTTACAGACCCGAAACGAGGTGATGTGATTGTATTTAACCCACCTATTGAAGATAGAACCGGGGATAGATTTATAAAACGAATTATAGGCGTGCCAGGAGATAGTGTTGTAGTATCAGGCACAGATACATTTGTAAATGGTGTAAAACAAGTAGAGAAGTTTGTAACATATCAAAGTAATCGAACAGCAAGTACAACTCTTGGATCTGACGAGTATTTTGTTATGGGAGACAACAGGTCTGTAAGTTATGATTCACGATCATGGGGTGTACTTACAAAAGAACACATACAAGGACGAGTAATACTCCGACTCTACCCTTTTAACCAGATAAACTTGTTCCCTGGATCTCTAGATAAAGTAAATAAATAACACATACATATATGAAAAAAGTTATTCACATACACAAAAAAACAACAACTCATATACAGGTTTCTGGAAACAACAAAGAGTCTCAGAAGAAAACAAGAAATGTTTGCGAAGGTGTTATCCCTGAGCACATGCATGTCTTTAAGACATTGCAACATTTTGGTTTTATCGGTACATGCAAACCAACATCTAGTGATCTTGAGAAAAAACTTATTACAAAATATACAAAAGAAATACGTCTTGCAGAGACACTTCAGATACAAAAGAAAGTATTAGACAAAACACTCGAACATCACACACTTCCTGCTCATATCGGATATAGTGTAGATAAAGACTCGTACACATGTCATCTTGTTGGGACAAAGAAAAATATTTATGATGCTATGGCAATCGAAGCCGGGTATAGTGTTCTTCATGAAATACTAGGACCTAAAGCAGACATACTTGTTGAAATATCTTTTGTCGGAGACAAAGAATCAGTACAAAAATTTACAAAAGAACTTCAACACTTTTTCAGAAAACATGCAGCTGCCCTTCCTAAGAATGTTGCAGCGCTTGTAAAAAAAGATATATATGGTGCATATCAACTACTCGAAGGTGCCCATATAAAGCCGAAAGCAAAGAAAAGTGATAAAGAAGGAGTAGAGGCAGAAGATATCACAATACCAAACCCTATAGACCACTTATCATCAACATCTCGAGCTGAGTTTAAAGAGATTCTTGAATACATAGAAGCACTTGATATGAACTTCCGAATTCAACCGTTTTTATTTATGTCACCAGAGATTACAAGCGGAGTTGTGTTCAACATACAAGCAGACTATCTACAGGTTAAAGGAAGTCGTCATGATATCATGGCAAAAAAGATACTTTCTAAAAAAGAAGTACCGATTATAAGCATGCACATATCTGGTCTCAAAAAAGCAACACAACCAAAAAAACCTGTTAAGATCATAGAAGAGCTTGATGTAAAATTCTTCTACGCACAACTTGGTTCTGAAGCCCGATTTAAAACACTTAAGATTATGGACATGATGCGATCAGCCCATATCCCTATGCATCAAGCAATATCAAAAGAAAAGATATCAGCACAGCTTCAACATGCTGAACGGCTACAAGTTCCCTACCTATTACTTGTTGGACACAAAGAAGCATTGCAAAACTCTGTTATGGTACGCAACATGAGAAACCTTTCCCAAGAATCAGTAGACCTTGAAAATCTTATCGAGCATATCAAAAAATTATTATAATCAATATATACAATGTCATCTATCGTAGGAGTTCTTGCACTCAACAACAAAGGTAAAGGGTACGTACGTCCACTACAATCTACCCCATCAAAAAAAGAAGATTCTATTGGAATTCCTCCACAGTTTATACTTGATGCACTACCAGGTGATACTGTTGTAGTTGATACTTTTCCGAAACCAAACAAGTGGGGCGAAGTAGAAGGTAAAATACTTGAAATACAGAAACGTGGTAGTTCTAACTTTGTTGGGATTATAACCCACACAACAAGTACTGAGGTTATAGCAAAGCCTGATAACCAAAAACTTAGTTGTGTTTTTAAACTTGCGTATGATTCTAAAAATCCAGTGAAGGTTGGTGAAAAAATACTTATAGCAATAGATTGGACAAAGAAACCAAAAGTAACTGTTACTAAAACACAAACACCTGAAGGGTATTTTAACACTGATGTAAGTAGAGAATTTTACGGAAGAATACTTGAAATCTTTGGTATGCAGGGTGAGCATCAGGCAGAGATGAGATCAATAGTAGCTGCCGCAGGATTTTCTATTGAACACACACCTGAGGTTGAAGAGGATGCTAAACGTGCTGTAGAAAAATACGGTAAGATCACAGAAGAAGAATTAGCGGTTCGAAAAGATATGCGACATGTATGGACATGTACTATAGATCCAGTTGATGCAAAAGATTTTGATGATGCATTATCATATCAGGTATTACCAAATGGAAATGTTGAAATAGGAATCCATATTGCAGATGTGTCTCACTTTGTGAGACCTGGAACAGCTCTGGACACTGAGGCACGTAAACGAGCTTTCTCTGTATATCTAGTAGACAGAACAATCCCTATGCTTCCTGAAGTTCTTTCAAACGGTATGTGTAGTTTGAATCCAAACGAAGATAGATTTGCATTCTCAAGTATTTTTGAATTTAATGCTCATAAAGAAATTGTTGGACGATGGTTTGGTAAAACACTTATTCATAGTAACAAACGATTTTCATATGAAGAGGCACAAGATGTACTAAACGTCGGAGACAAAACAGAATTTCCTGCCCTGTTCTCTCTTGAAGAGTTTGCAAAACGGTTGCAAGCTGACAGAAAACAAGCAGGTGCCATAGACTTTGAAAGTGATGAAATCAAATTCATACTAGATGAAAAAGGTTTCCCTATACAGGTATATAAAAAAGATAGAGTGTTTACAAATCACCTCGTGGAAGAGTTTATGCTTTTGGCTAACCGTGAAGTTGCGGAGTTTATGTTCCACAACAATGCCTATGGAACAAAAAAACTTCTTGGTATGTATCGAGTACACGATCTTCCAGATCCTGAGAAGATTACAGACCTACAGATCTTTGTCAATGCTCTTGGACTTGATTTTCATCCTGGAAAAAAGATTCATGCACGAGACATACAAAAACTTCTCGAACAAACTGTTGGACACCCTGCTGAAACAACCATCAAAACTGCAACCCTTCGCTCTATGGCAAAGGCGGCATACAAAACTGTAAATATAGGTCACTTTGGTCTTGCGTTTGAATACTATACACACTTCACATCACCCATCAGACGATACCCTGATCTCTGCGTACATCGTATCATGCAACACGTGTTAACAAAACAAGAGATTCCTGCATCTATCATGGATGCACTTGAAGATATAGCACTTGTCTCTTCAGCACAAGAAGTAAAAGCGGCTGAGGCAGAACGTGCAAGTATACGATATAAACAAGTTGAATACTTGAGTAAACGAATTGGACAAGAGTTTGATGTGGTTGTGTCTGGTATTGCCGACTTCGGAATCTTCCTACAAGAAAAAGAATCCCTTGCTGAAGGTCTTGTACGTCTAAAAGATCTTGGAAATGACTTCTTTGAGGTAGATAAAAAAACATATAAAGTGATAGGTCAAAACACAAACAAAGTTATCACTCTTGGTGATTCAGTTCATGTACGACTTCGAGGTATTGATTTGGAGAATAAGGCGGTAGATTGGGAGGTCTTAAAAATATAAATTAAAAACCATGCCTCTCATTTGATAAGAGGCATGGCAGAAAAATCATGTCCGAACTAACGCGAGTTGATGCGATGGGTTTTCTACTGTAAATTGGTAGCACTTCCCTACACTTGCTTCCACCAATGAACCATCAGTGCTCAAGATGCCGTTTGCGATAAGGAAATCTTTTTTGAGCAAAAAAGTCTTCATAGATCCTGCTCCAACAAAAAAGACAAGAATAAGCATTTCATCTTTAGAGGTGTAATGATTTTTCCTGATATCAAACACATCTAACAAACAAAAAGAATGATTCAGAAAAGTTGGTGATTTCGCTTCAATCTCAGTAAGACAGTTACCTTTTGTCCGACGATCAAATTGCGGTTGTGTTTCAAACATGGTAATACATAAGGTTCGAACCAAAGTTCATCTTTGGAATGTTCATTATATATCACAAATATTCACATTGAACAATACCTGTTTTCTATTTTGCATTCACACTCGCCTCCTCAAATCCTATAGACAACAACTGTGAGTATCCTGTTCCGCCCATAGTTACACCGTACAATACTCCAGCTCTACTCATAGTCTCTCGGTTATGAGTTACAAGTATAAGCTCTGAGTGATTGCTCAAAAGCTCAATCATATCACCATACCGTCTTGAGTTAGCTTCGTCGAGTGCAGCGTCAGTTTCATCAAGTATGATAAATGGTGGTGGATTTACCTGACTCATAGCAAACAACAGTGCGATAGATGTTAAAGCTCGTTCCCCTCCTGAAAGCATAGAAAGCCCTTTGAGCTTTTTATGAGGTAGCGATACGAACACATCTATACCCGTCTCAACTTCACCTTCTTCACTACTCTCCTCACCCATATCCTCTTCATCTTCTATATCAGTCATCTTTCGTTTACGTTTTCTCTCCTCTGTGATAACGAGTCGTGCTTCACCTCCACCAAACATCTGTTTGAAAAAGTTTGAGAACTGACTGTTTATCTTATCAATACCTGAGGCAAACATATCAGCAACAGTTTTTGTAATATCAGCAATCAATGCTTCAAGATCAACAAGTGATGTACTCAAGTCTTGCAACTCATTTGCCAAGAAAAGATCTCGCTCTTCTGTATCAGTAAATTCTTTGTGAATACTTTCATCACCTGCTCCTCCCAACTCTTCAAGACGAATCTTGTATTTTTCAAGAGTATGGAGTCTATTTTTTTGAACTTCTTTGTCAAGACTTGACTCAATATTGACATCATCAAACCGTAACGCATGAACACCAACAAGTACACCTGCTTCCATCATCTCTCGCTCATAACTTTCTTTTCTTTCTGTATATGCACGTTCCCGCACGTCGATCTTATCAAGCTCTGCACGCACCTCATGTTGCCTTGATATTACCTTCAAAAGTTCTTTTTCTGATTCAACATTTTTATGCTTTTCATCTTCGATTTGATTTTTAATTGCGTTATATTTTTCATACAACACAGATTCTTCAGCCTGCGCTTTTTTGTGTGCAGTTTCTGCTTCTAGTACAGACCTTTGTAAACGAACTAGTTCTGTCTGCTCTTCAGTTATGTCATATATATCACCCGCAGCTTGTACTGGAGATGCATCAGCAATACTCTTAGTGTATTGTTCACACTGCTCTATAAGGTCTTCTGAGGCCTGCACAACCTCTTCAGGAGTACTATATGTACCATTTTTAATGTCATACAAAGTGGTTTTAATACGCTGTATAAGCTCCATGATACCTTTTCGTGACACAGGAACATCTAACTCTGTGTGATTACTTGCTTGCTCAGCTTCTCTTTTCTTCTGAATCTTTTTTTCTATACTTCTTTCTATATATGCAATCTCACCTTCGTATCGTCCAATATCTCGTGAAAATACATCTTTGTTTTGACGAGCAGCTTTAAGCTCTTGTTCTCGAGTAAAAAGTTCATTGGTTAAACTTGATGTTGTATCTGTTGTCGCAAGAGTTTTTTGTATAGAGACAAGTTTCTCTTCAAGCTCTGCAAACTCTTGCTTTGGTTGTACTCTAACTTTTTCAATATCAGCAATCTCTCCATCAAGAATAACTTTTTCATACGCAAAATACTCCTTATACAAGTTTGTTAATTCTTGTCTTACTTCTTTTGCCTTTTCCAACTTCTCAACTTGCTTCTTCAAGAAACGAAGATGAGGCGCAAGTTCACGTCGCAAAGACTCAACTTCTTTCATATGTTCTTTTGTTTTAGCTAAACGCTTTTCACTTTCTTCTTTCTTATATTGGTGTATCTTAAGTCCAAGAGCATCTTCAATCATCTCTTTTCGCTCTTTGTTTGAAGATGACAAAAGCCTATCAGCTTCACCTTGAGAGATAATATGGTGTCCAGAACCCCCTATGTTGGCCTCTGAAAGGAGTTCTTGTATGTCTTTCAATCTACATGCTGAACCGTTTATCATGTACTCGTTTGTACCGTCCCGGTTAACCGCACGTTCTATAACAACCTCATCAAAACTATAACTATCAAACAGTCGTTTGTATTCACCGTTAGTTTCAAAAAGTGTGTTATCAAACACTACTCGTACAGATGCACGATTAGCACGAGACAAATCCTTACCGCCGTTGAAAATCATATCCTCACCCTTCTTCCCTCGCATACTCTTAAGTGATTGCTCTCCAAGTACAAAACGGAACGCTTCTACCACGTTTGATTTTCCTGATCCGTTTGGTCCAACAACCCCTGTGATAGCTGTGTTAAACGTTAAGTCCGCCTTCTTGGCAAATGATTTGAATCCGTGTATGTGAAGGGATTTGAGTCTCATGATATGTAGTATTTTAACATATTATCTATATATATGTTTATTCCTAAACCCCCTTCAACTCTATAACAAACGTAGAACCCTTACCTAATCCAGCAGACTCCGCCCACACCTTTCCTTCATGGGCCTCTATAAACGCACGAGCGATAAAGAGACCAAGTCCAGTTCCAAGAATGTTTGCCTCACTCGCATCAGGAGCACGAGAAAACTTTATAAACAACTTTGGCATAACTTCTGCGGATATACCGAGACCAGTATCTTTAATCTCTATACGTACAACATGCTCATCTTTTTTAAATGCAGTCACCGTAACACCTCCCTTCGGTGTGTATTTGATGGCATTATCAATAATATTCATGATTACCTGTTTTAGTTTTGCTCTATCAGCCCGAACATCATATGTACTGTCATCTGCTCGAGATTTTGTAGGAACATTGTTGATACAAGTCAAATGATTTTTTGCAAATGAAGGAGCCAACTCACTCATACACTCCTGCAACAACTCACGAACATCAATACTGATAAAATCAAAGTGCATCTTACCTTGTTCAATACGTGATACATCAAGGTAATCATTAACAATAGTTGAAAGTGTTGTACATGATGTGTTCATAATATCGAGCGCATCTTTTGCCTCTGGTGTCATAGGCCCAAGATCTTCTTCTTTGAGGAGTGATATATATCCCCTGATTGAAGTTAAAGGTGCGCGAATCTGATGAGACGCGAGGGATACGAACTCTGATTTTTCTGCGGAGATACGATCGAGTTCGATATTTTTTTTGATAAGGGCGTCGTTGCTGTGAGCGAGTTCATTTTTGATTTTTATCTCAACCTTCAAGTTTTTAATAAATAACCAGCTAAAGAAACAAACAAGTACAAAGATAATTATTTTAAATATACTTTGTTTAATGTCTGGCGCAAGAATTATCTCAACAAAAGAAATAAGTATAAGAGCTAGTGTAAAGATTTGTGCAGATACAACTTTAGGACTCAATACTTTATATCGGATCACACCGTACACCATTACGATAATGTACAAGATTACAATATAATTCCCAAAAGGATATATATTGAAAAATTGCGGAAAAAAGTTGCTACCTCCTGCTGTAAAACCTATGATACACACAACGAGAGTGTTTTTAAGCTGTAGTGCATATGTACTCCCTTTATCAATTTTTCTTAAAGCATACAAAATATGAAAAATACTAATTATAACAGCTATTGCAAAAAATATAGGAAAAATAACATACAGTTTACCTGGATTTATCCAATAAAAATCAAACTTTGGAACTATTCCTAGTTTAAACAAACTAGAGAAACTAAATATAGACATCAGGAAACTAATAAAATACAAAATATGCTTTGTATATGTTTTCTTGTATCGAAGTAGTGCTGCAACAAAAGCAAAATATGTTGAAGGAATCCAAACTGCTACAACATCAAGTATATACTGCCATCTTAAAGCATGAGATATATCCTTTGAATCAGTCAATAAATATAGCGCCATACTCCAGCCGGCAAATGGAATTGAGAAATAAAACCAATATCTGTTTACCCTGTTTTCTCTATCTGATTGATACGCAACAATACTAAAAATAATCGTCGTAAGACTAAGAATAAGACTTGAAAGACTAAAGGCAGACATGTCTCGAATTATATCACATTATATTTTTAATATGGATAATTTTTTCCGGATAATCGTGCAATCTCTTTCATAATCTTGGTTGTGGCTTCTTCTAGAATATCCTTATTTAAATGACTACCCTCATCATAGACTAGCATCATCGGTTCCCCAACAACTATTTCAACATTTTTCTTAAATAAAACTTTCTTACTATCTTTACTGTGAATATCATGAGCGCCTTTAATACCAACAGGTATAACCGGAACCTTATGTTCAAGAGCATATCGTGCAACTCCAGTAAAACCTCTTAACATTTCAGTTGGCGACTTTGATCTTGTTCCCTCAGGAAAAATACCTATTAAGTGTTTTTTGTTTAAATGAATCTTAACAGCAGTATGTACTTCTGATTTGTCCGTAGATTCTCTCTCAACTTTTATCTGACCAGTCACAAACATAAGAATTCTCCACACTCTGTGTTTAAAAAACTTTTCTGCCGAAAGGAAATGTATATTTTTCTTTGACACAGAGACAAGGCATAAAAAATCAAAAAAACTTTGGTGGTTAGCGGCAACAATTCCACCTGACTTATGATTTCTAATATGATGAATGTTACTATGAGATTTGACCCATATAAATCTAATAATTGGACCTAAAATAGACCTTGTTAAAGCGTATGTGTAAGCTGTGAGATTACTA